>OBJE01000716.1_pt1 | contig 25123 bp, 15 predicted proteins | sample 1519681 | NCBI WGS metagenome assembly OBJE01 (sample SAMEA3888898, study PRJEB22519) | human gut metagenome | biome: human gut; feature: human-associated habitat; material: faeces | place: Denmark | collected 2011 | reverse complement strand
GCCTCGGGACTCAACGGACAGTCGTTCGCTTTCAACGGCTACCTGCCCGTGAAGCCGCCCGAACGGACCCGGGCCATCCGTTTCTTCGAACGCCGTGCGCTGTCGGAGGGGCAGTCGCAGCTTTTCATCGAAGCTCCGTACCGCAACGTGAAGCTGATGGAGCAGTTGGTGCAGACGCTCGGAGACCAGACGCGCCTGACCGTCGCCGTGGACCTCACGGCTCCGGACGAGCGGATCGAGACCCATACGGCCGGGGAGTGGCGCCGCCGCCAGCTGCCCGAAATGAACAGGCGCCCGGCCATTTTCATCATCGGATAAGCGCCGCCTTGCCGCGAAGTGGCTTTGGGACGGTGGCGCGCAGGCCGGTTCGATGCCCGGCATGCAGGCATTGCCCTTGAAGACCGCCTCTTGGCCGGGTTGGTATGCAATTTGTTCGAATAAGGGGAGGAAAACTGAAAAATCACAAGATATGAAAAAAGAAAAAGTTTATAATGAGGCTGTTAGCGGCGACGAAGGGTTCACCCCCGGCGATGGTTATCCGTCGTGCGACGGGGAGCCTTGTGCCAATGTGTCAGATGAAACCGACGAGGCGACTGACACATTGGCAGACGGTGAACCCGCTGCCGAAGCCGACGCAGCCAAGGCGCTCGAAGAGGCCGTGGCCCAGTGGCAGGACAAGTACGTCCGCCTGCAAGCCGAGTTCGACAACTACCGCAAGCGCACGCTCAAGGAGAAGATGGACCTGGTGCAGACCGGGGGCCGCGACGTGCTGCTGGAGATGCTGCCTGTGCGCGACGATGTGCAGCGCGCCGTGGACGCCATGCAGAAGAGCGACGATCTGGAGGCGCTGCGGGCGGGCGTGACGCTCATTTCACAGAAATTTACCGAGGCGCTCCGCCGCAAGGGCGTGACCGAGATCGAGGTGCTGGACAAGGAGTTCGACGCCGATTTTTCGGAGGCCGTTGCCCGGTTCGCCGCCGGCGACGAGAAGAAGGGCAAGGTCATCGACGTCGTTCAGACGGGTTACATGCTGGGCGAGAAGGTGCTGCGCTTCGCAAAAGTAGTTGTAGGAGAGTAAGACCATGGCAGAAAAAAGGGATTACTACGAAGTGCTGGGCGTTGCGAAGAACGCTAACGCAGACGAAATAAAGAAGGCCTACCGCAAAGCGGCCATCCAGTTCCACCCCGACAAAAACCCTGGGGACAAGGAGGCCGAGGAGAAATTCAAGGAGGCCGCAGAGGCCTACGACGTGCTGTCGAACCCCGACAAGCGCGCCCGTTACGACCAGTTCGGCCATGCCGGAATGAGCGGCGGGGCCGGCGGCTTCGGCGGCTTCGGCGGCGGAGGGTTCTCGATGGAGGACATCTTCTCGCAGTTCGGCGACATTTTCGGCGGCCATTTCGGGGGCGGATTCCGCTCGTCGAACGGCGGCGGGGGACGGCGCGTGAACCGCGGCTCGGACATCCGCGTGCGGGTCCGTCTGACGCTGGCCGAGATCGCCAACGGAGTTACGAAGAAACTCAAGATCAACAAGACCGTCGCCTGCGACAAGTGCGGCGGCTCGGGAGCCAGGGACGCCAATTCCTATTCGACCTGTTCGACCTGCAACGGCACGGGCTATGTGACGCGGGTGGAGAACACCTTCTTCGGCCGGATGCAGACGCAGGGCGTGTGCCCCACGTGCGGCGGCACGGGCAAGGTGATCACCGCGTCGTGCGACAAGTGCAAGGGCGAAGGCACGCTGCGCGGGCAGGAGGTCGTGGAGATCAAGATCCCGGCCGGCGTGGGCGAGGGTATGGTCCTCACCGTCACGGGCAAGGGCAACGCCGCGCGTCAGGGCGGCGTGAACGGCGACCTGCAGGTGGTGATCGAGGAGGAGCGCAACCCCGAACTGGTGCGTGACGGCAACGATCTGATCCACAACCTGAACATCACCGTGACGACGGCCCTGTTGGGCGGTACGGTCGAGGTTCCGACGGTGGACGGGCGCGCCAAGATCAAGATCGCCCCGGGAACGCATGCCGGCAAGGTGCTGCGCCTGGGCGGCAAGGGACTGCCCGACGTGAACGGCTACGGTCGCGGCGACGAACTGGTGGTGGTGGACATCACCGTTCCGTCGAAACTCTCGGCTGAGGAGCGAAAACTCGTCGAGCAGTTGGCCGCGCAGCCCTCTTTCCAGAAGGCGGAGTCGGTCAAGAACCAGAATATTTTCGAACGGATGAAAAGCTTCTTCAGGTAATAATCCGGGATGAATTATTAATCGTTCGTACATTGATTCCGGCTTGTAATTGGCGGCGGAATGCCGCGTTTGCAAATCTGACCCACCCCTAAACCCCCGCCTGAGGCGGGGGCTTGTCGCAATGCAACCACAATAAAGAGAGTCATGCAATAAAATTGCGAAGATATTCGTATCTTTACAAAAAATAGAACGACCATGTTAGGCTTTACCCCTTTCAAACGGCACCCGAACAAATTCAATTACATCCCGCGTTATTACGACCCCGAGAAGGAGGCCCGTGAACAGCGCCGTGCCGAGTTGCGCGGCGAGCGCGCCGAGGATGCCGACCGCGAATACCAGCCCGGACAGTACATCCGCACCCAGCGCGAAGCCCGGGATGCGCGGCGTTCGAACGAGGAGGAGCGGGGGCGTATCCGTGTGCTGAAGATGGCCGCGGGGGCCGTGCTGGTGCTGCTTTTCATCTACCTGCTCTACCCGAAGCTGGCCGATGTGTTCCTGCGCGCGCGGACCGCACCCGCGACCGAAACGCAGCAGGTCGGGGAGGAGGAGTTCAATCCCTATGCGCCTATTAGGGTCGTTCCCAACGATTACGAGGAGTAAATGGCAGACAAGATCAGATTATTACCCGAGGTCGTTGCCAACCAGATCGCCGCGGGCGAGGTCGTCAACCGGCCCGCCTCGGTGGTGAAGGAGATGATGGAGAACGCCATCGACGCCGGGGCGACTTCGGTGAAGGTCAACTTCCGCGACGGCGGCAAGGACCTGATCCAAATCGTCGACGACGGCTGTGGCATGTCGCCCATCGACGCGCGCATGGCCTTCGACCGCCACGCCACGAGCAAGATCGGGGCCGTGGAGGATATTTACGCCCTGCACACGTTCGGATTCCGCGGCGAGGCCCTGGCTTCGATCGCCGCCGTGTCGCAGGTCGAACTGCGCACCCGGCAGGCCGGCGACGAGGTGGGTACGCAGACCGAGATCAACGGCGGGCAGTTCGCGGCGCAGAACCCGGTGATGTGTCCCGTGGGTTCGCAGTTCTTCGTGCGCAACCTTTTCTACAACGTCCCGGCGCGCCGCCGTTTTCTGGACAAGAGCACCACCTCGGCGTCGCAGATCAAGGCCGAGTTCCAGCGCATCGCGCTCTGTAACCCGCAGATCGCCTTCGAACTCTACGCCAACGACGCTCCGGTCTATACGTTGCAGGCCGGGTCGCTGGCGGGACGCATCGTCGACGTGGTGGGGCGTCACATCAAGCAGAACCTGCTGGAGGTCGAGGCCGACACTTCGATCGCCTGCATCGAGGGATATATCGGCCGTCCGGCTGCCGCCAAGAAACGCAACACGGAGCAATACCTTTTTGTCAACGGGCGCTTTTTCAAGAGCACCTATCTGACGAGCGCCATTCTGAAAGCCTACGAGAAGCTGATTCCCGAGAGCTGCCAGCCCTCCTATTTCCTCTACCTGACGCTCGATCCCGGGCGTATCGACGTCAACGTGCACCCGCAGAAAACCGAGGTCAAGTTCGCCGACGAGGAGGCCGTGTGGCAGATCGTCAACGCCGCCGTGCGCGAGACGCTGGCCAAAACGGGCGCCGTGCCGCTGATGGATTTCGACCGGGACAGCCCGGTGGAGATTCCCGTGCTGCAGAAAGGAGCCGTGTACAGCGAGCCGCTGGCCATGTCGAACAGCGACTACAACCCTTTCCGCGAGGAGTATATCGACCCTTCGGCGCCCGATCCGAACGTTGATTTCACGGGCTTCGACGTGCCGTACCGCGACGGCGGGGTCGTGTCGGACAGCGCGGCCGGAGGATTGCGCACGGGCGGAGTCCGGAGCGCCGCGCCGTCGTTCCCGCAGGCCGCGGCGGGCGGATTCGCCCTGCCGGGTGCGGATGCCGGGGAGTTTGAGGAGTTCGAGTCGGGCGGCGGTTTCGAGATCACCCCTTCGGGCGGCGGATTCGACGACAGCGCCCTGGATTTCATCCCTTCGTCGGCCGCTCCCGAACAGCAGCGGTTCGACATGCCGCAGCGTCCGGAATTCACCGATGCGCTGCCGCTGCCGGGCGGATATGTCGCCGCTCTGCTGGGCGGCCGCTTCGTGGTGGTCGACGTGCGGCGCGCCCGCGAGCGGATTCTTTACGAGGATTACCTCCGGATGCTGGGCAACGGCTCGTCGGTGAGCCAGCAGCTGCTGTTCCCCGAACGGCTGGTCCTTTCGGGCGACGAATACGCCCTGCTGGAGGAGAATGCCGTGGAGTTCGCTGCCCTGGGCTTCGACATCGACTTCTGCGGCGAAGGGACCGTCGAAGTGAGGGGCACGCCCGCCGACATGCCCGCCGACGCCGTGGACCGGCTGCTGTTCGACCTGTTGCAGGCCTTTGCGACTCCGGTGTCGCTCTCCGATGTGCGGCGCGAGAAGATCGCCGGCGTGATGGCCCGCTCCGGCGCCAAGGGTGCGGGGCGGACCTTGTCGCGCGAGGAGGCCGCGGCGCTGCTCGCACAGCTGGCCGACACGGGCAGTTTCAGTTTTTCGCCCTCGGGCAAGGCGATCACCGCCGAGATCACGCCGGAAGATTTGCGCGCCAAGTTGGGATAATCCGGCGGAAAAGAGTTACATTTGCAAAAATTAAAACGCATGAACCGCTATTTTCAGACCCCTCCGGTGGTCAAGAATTTGATAATCATCAATGTACTGGTTTACATGGCCACGGCGCTGCTGCCCGTCGGCGACACGATCATGCAGTATTGCGCCCTGTCGCTGGGAACGCCCTATTTCCATACCTACCAGTTCATCACCTACATGTTCCTGCATGCCAATTTCGAACATATCTTCTTCAACATGTTCGCATTGTGGATGTTCGGGCGTACGCTCGAATACGAACTCGGCTCGCAGCGTTTCCTGACCTTCTACATGGTCTGCGGCGTGGGTGCGGCGCTGATCCAGTACCTCACGGCGCTGGCGTTCGGCGAACTGCCGCTGCTGCTGGTCGGCGCGTCGGGCGCGGCGATGGGCCTGCTGCTGGCGTTCGGCGTGATGCATCCCAATGCGGTCATCATGCTGCTGATTCCGCCTATTCCGATGAAGGCCAAGTGGTTTGTCATCATTTATGCCGTCATCGAGCTGTTCCTCGGATGGAGGGGCGTGGGCAACGTGGCCCATTTCGCTCATGTGGGCGGCATGCTGTGGGGATTCCTGCTGCTGCATTGGTGGAAACGCCGGGGAACGATCCGTTTTTAGACGATGGCTTCCGATTACTATAACGGATACGGGGGAGGCCCTTCGGGGAAACGGCGCCGCAGTCTCGTCATGCGGCTCGTCGACCTGGCGCTGACGCTCGTGACGCTGGCCGTGGGCGCGACGATGGTTCTCACCTATTTCGTCCCCTATGTCGATCCGGGCAGCGTGTGGTTCTTTCCCGTGCTGGGGCTGGCCGCTCCGGCGGTCTATGTCGCGTCGGTCGTGCTGACGCTCTACTGGATCATCCGCTGGCGCTGGGTGTGCGCCGGGGCGATGCTGGTCGTCGTCGTGGCGGGGCTTTTCAAGGTCTCGCTCTTCTGGCGTCCTGAAATCCGCCGCAGCTATGCCACGGAGACGGCCTTCGACCGCGCTGCTGTCAAGGTTATGAGCTACAACGTGCGCAGTTTCTACGGCGAGGACGGCCGGAGCAGCGTCGACGACATCCTGCGCCTGATCGAGGAGCAGGCTCCGGACCTGATCTGCCTCCAGGAGTTCAATGCCCGCCTCGCGGAGCAGTCCGAGGAGTTTTCGCTGCTGGGCGAGAAGTACGAGATCGCGCACTTCGGACGCACGCAGGCCCCGGATTCGGTCTATGGCTCGACGCTGACCATCTTGAGCAAATACCGCATCCTGCGTTCGGACACCGTGCTGACGCCTTCGTCTTCGGTCTGGGCCGACGTGATTGTGGGCGAGGACACCGTGCGGGTTTTCAACAACCACCTGCGCTCGACGGCCATCAACGCTTCGGACAACCAGTTCATCACCAGCCATCAGTTTCTCTCGGACACAGCGCGCGAGACCAAAATCCGCAGTATCGTGACCCGTTTGCGCGAGAATAGCGTGCTTCGGGCCGCGCAGGTCGACAGCATCGCGCAGGTCGTGGGTGCGACGCGCACGCGGCAGATCGTCTGCGGCGATTTCAACGATACGCCCATGTCGTATGTCTACCGCACGATGGCGCGGGGGCTGCGCGACGCCTTCCGTGAGTGCGGGTCGGGCTATTCGCATACGTTCCGCGGTTTCTACAACACGCTGCGCATCGACTACGTGTTGAGCGGCGGTTTCGAACCGCTCTCCTACGAGGTGCTTCCGGTCGACTATTCGGACCACCATCCCGTCGTCGTGCGGCTTCGGAAAAGTTCCTGACGAATTACCCGGAAAACGGGATGCCCCGGCGGAAACACTCTTTCCGCCGGTTTTAATTTGCCGGCAGGTGTTGTCCGGAACGATTTTTTTGCTATCTTGTGGAAAAATTCAGCCAATCGTTCGCCATGATCCGATCCCTTCCGCTCGTAAGGAGAACGCTTCTCCTCTCCGTATGTGGGCTGTTCCTTTTCTCCGGCCGGCTTTTTGCCGGAAATCCGTTGCTGATGCCTTCCGAAGCCCCTTACGGGGCGCCCCGCTTCGACCGTATCCATGCCGCCGACATCATGCCCGCCATTGAGGAGGGCATCCGCGCCTACAAGGCCGGGATTGCGAAAATCAGGGCGCTGGACCCCGCGGAGGCGACTTTCGAAAACGTCGTCGTGCCGCTCGACCGTGCCGACAGCCTGCTGGACGTTCCGCGCGCGGTGCTGGGTTACCTGAAATCGAATTTCGGAGGCGACTCCGTCATCCGGATCTCTCTGGAATCCGCGCAGCTGACCGGAGAGGCATACGACGCCGTGACGCTCGACACGGCGATCTTCCGCCTGGTGAAGGCCGTCTACGACCGGCGCGATGCGGCCGGGCTGGATTCGCTCCAGCTGCGGACGCTCGGCAAGGTCTACCGGAGCTATATCCGCGGCGGGGCGCTCTGCACGCCCGGGCAGAAGGAGCGGCTCAAGGAGCTGAACCGCGAGATTTCGCTCAAACGCATCCGCCACGGACAGAACATCACGCAGGCGACCCAGGAGTTCGTCCTGTACGTGCAGGACAGCAGCCTGCTCGACGGGCTTGCGGGGACGACCCGGCAGCGTTTCGCCCGCAATGCGGCCCGGCAGGGGCATCAGGGCGTCTGGGCCGTCGGGTTCACGAACGGCGACTATGCGTCGGTCATGGCTTCGGCCACGAACCGCGATCTGCGCAGGAGACTCTACGAGGCCTACACCTCGCGCTGCATGGACGGGAAGTACGACAACCGCCAGTTGTCGGTCGACATCGTCAACCTGCGTCTCGAACGGGCCCGGATGCTGGGATACGAGAACTATGCCGCCTACACGCTGGAGACGAACATGGCCGGGACGCCCGAAAAGGTCCGCGAACTGCTGCTGCCGCTCAAGGACGCTGCCGCGGGGAAGGGACGTGCGGAGCGTGCCGAACTGGAGGCTTTCGCCGTGAAATACGAGCGGGATTCGGCCTTCCGGCTGGAACCGTGGGACGTGGCCTTCTATTCGGGCAAGCTGCGCAAGGCGAAATTCGGGTCCGAACTGGGGCGCATGCGCAACTACCTGCTTTTCGACAATGTGCTCAACGACGGCGTTTTCTATGTGGCCAACCGTCTTTTCGGAATCACGCTGACGCAGCGCACGGACATTCCCGTTTTCCACCCCGACGTGCTGACCTTCGAGGCGAAAGACGCCGAAGGCCGCCCCCTCGGACTGCTTTATCTGGATTGCTTCGTCCGCAAGGGCAAACGCGGCGGCGCGTGGTGCTCGCGCCTGCGCGGGTATTCGTGCGCCGGAGAGCGGGAGGTGCTGCCGCTGGTGACCATCAGCTGCAACTTCTCGCGTGCGGCCGAAGGCAGGCCGAAGCTGCTGTCGACCTCCGAGGTCAAGACCCTCTTCCACGAATTCGGACACGCTCTGGCGGGTTTCCTCTCGCGCGGGCCGTATCCACAGGTGACGGGCAGCTTCCCGCGCGACATGGTCGAACTGCCCTCGCAGCTGAACGAGCATTGGGCCTGGGAGCCGGAGGTGATGAAACACTACGCCCGCGATTACGAGACGGGGCGTCCGATTCCCGATGCGCTGATCGCGAAGTTCAAGGAGTCGGAGAACTTCCTGAAGGGGCTTTACCTGACCGATTTCTATGCCACCGCGCTGCTCGACCTCGAATGGCACACCGTGCTGCGGCCGGTCGAAGGGTGCGACGTGGCGGCTTTCGAACGGGCGTTCCTGAAACGTTACGACTTCCCGGAGCATACCGCTTTACGCTTCCGGACGACCTATTACAACCACATCTTCGCCAGCAGTTACCCCGCGCAGTACTACTCCTACACGTGGTCGGCGGTGCTGGACACCGATGCCTTCGCGGCATTCACCGGCACGGGCGATATTTTCGATCCCGAAACCGCGCGCCGTTACCGCCGCCATATCCTGACCGAAGCGGGCTATGACGAGCCGCTGGCGCAGTACGTGCGTTTCCGCGGCGCCGTGCCCGACGTGAAGCCCCTGATGCGCCGTTACGGGCTGGCGGAATAGCGGCCCGGCGGAATGAACAGCCCCGGCTCATCGGGCCGGGGCTGTTCCGTTCGGTCACTCTCCGATCTTCTTGCGCGGGTGGACCATGTTTTCGGGTTGCAGCACCTTGTGCAACTCCTCTTCGCTCATCAGCTTATGCTCGAGTACGAGGTCGTAGATGCCCTTGCCGGTTTTGAGGGCCTCCTTGGCCAGCATGCTCGACGTTTCGTAGCCCAGATAGGGGTTGAGCGCCGTCACCAGCCCGATGCTGTTAAAGACCATCCGGCGGCAGACCTCCTCGTTGGCCGTGATGCCGGCGATGCACTTCTCGCGCAGCGTGTTCATGGCGTTGATCAGCATTTCGATGCTCTCGAACAGGCAGTGGACGATGATCGGCTCCATGACGTTCAGTTCGAGCTGTCCGGCTTCCGATGCGATCGTCACGGTGAGGTCGTTGCCGATCACGCGGAACGCTACCTGGTTGACGACTTCGGGGATCACGGGGTTGACCTTGCCCGGCATGATCGACGATCCCGGCTGGCGCGGCGGGAGGTTGATCTCGTTCAGCCCGCAGCGGGGACCCGACGAGAGCAGCCGCAGGTCGTTGCAGATTTTCGAGAGTTTCACCGCAAGGCGTTTCTGGGCCGAGGAGTTCATAATGAAGGCGCCCGTGTCGCTCGTGGCCTCGATCATGTTCGACGCCTCGACGAGCGGCAGTCCGGTGATCTCGCGCAGGTAACGGGTGCAAAGCCCGGCGTAGTCGGGGTCGGCGTTGATGCCCGTTCCGATGGCCGTGGCCCCCATGTTGATCTCGAAGAAAAGTTTCATGTTGGCCGTCAGCCGCTCGGTCTCCTCGGTGAGGTTGGCGGCGTAGGCTTCGAACTCCTGTCCGAGGGTCATCGGCACGGCGTCCTGAAGCTGCGTGCGGCCCATCTTGATGATGCCGGAGAACTCCTCGCCCTTGGCGTGGAACGCCGCGATGAGTTCGCGCAGCGAGGCCACCAGTTTCTCGATGCTGCGCACCAGTGCGATCCTCACGGCCGTGGGGTAGGCGTCGTTGGTCGACTGCGAGAGGTTGACGTGGTTGTTGGGGTGGCAGAACTGATATTCGCCCTTTTCATGGCCGAGGAGTTCGAGCGCCCGGTTGGCGATCACCTCGTTGGCGTTCATGTTGGTCGACGTGCCGGCGCCGCCCTGCACCATGTCGACGACGAACTGCTCCTCGAGTTTCCCGGCGCGCAGCTCCTCGCAGGCCCGGATGATCGCGTCGGCGATCGCCGGGTCGAGCAGTCCCAGGTCACGGTTGGCCATCGCGGCGCCCTGCTTGACGTCGGCCAGGGCGCGGATCAGCTCCGGGAAGAAGTTGAGCCGCACGCGGCTGATGTGGAAATTCTCCACCGCGCGCATGGTCTGCACGCCGAAATAATACTCCGCCGGGATTTCCATTTCGCCCAGCAGATCGTGTTCACGACGGGTTTTGCCCGAAAGTCTGATTTCCGTAAAGTCCATGATCGGTATGTTTTTATTAAAGGTACGCAAAAGCGGGGTGGAGTCCAAGCCGAATCGGGTGCGGTCCGGTAAGACGTTCCGACATCAAATATAATGCTTTTTCCGCCACTTTGTCAAAACAAAAAATCTTGTTAACTTTGTATTCGCTCCGCGGGGTCGCAGAATTCGGCGGCGGACGAACGCAGAACCGAAAAACAAATAAAGAATATGATTTTAGACTCTCTGAAAAACAGCGCGCTTTACTACGGCGTAAGCCCGCGCATGAAACAGGCTTTCGAACTGATCGCCTCGACCGACTGGACGACGATGGAACCGGGTATTCACGAACTCGACGGCAAGGACATCTACGTCAACGTCATGGAGCGCGAGCTGAAACAGAAGCCCGACGCCAAACTCGAAATCCACAACGAGTACATCGACATCCAGGTTCTCATCCGGGGCGAGGAGGAGTCCTTCGGCTGGAGCGAGCGCAGGGAGCTCAAGAAGCCGCTGGGCGAATTCAGCGTCGAGAATGACATCCAGCTCTTCGACGACGTGCCGCAGACCTATTACACGATGCGTCCGGGACAGTTTACGGTGCTTTTCCCCGAGGACGGGCACGCTCCGATGGTGGGCGAGGGCACGGTGCGCAAGATTATCGTCAAAGTGCGCAAATAAGCGCCGCAGGCGATACCGCTACGGGCCGGAGCATAGTCTCCGGCCTTTTTTCAGGCGGCGGCAAACGCTGTGTGCCGCGGGGCGATGCGCAGGCTGAGCCATGAGCAGAGGGCGCAGACGATGAAGACCGCACCTGTGGAGAGGAGCGTGTCGCCGATGCCGACCAGCGGCGACACGATGCCGCCGAACGAGAAGCAGATGGCGCCCAGCATGGCCGAGGCAGTTCCGGCGTATTCGCGGGCCGCTCCCATGGCCAGCGCCGTGGAGGAAGTGAAGGTGAGCCCCATGGCGAAGAGCAGGCCGAAAAGCAGTCCCTCGTAGACCCAGAACCCGCATCCGAGGCCTAGGGCCACGGCTTCGGCAGCGGCGAAGAGGAGCATGCCCATACATCCGGCTCGGGTGCTTCGTTCGGGGTTGCGGAAGCGGATCGAGAAAGCCGCGGCACTGCCGATGGCCACGGCGTTGACGGCGAAGCAGATGCTAAATTCGAACGCCGAAAATCCGTAGTGTCCCTGCATGATGAAGGGCGAGGAGGCGATGTAGGCGAACAGCACGCCCTGGGCGAAACCCATCTGCAGGACGTAGGCCACGTAGCGGCGGTTGCGGAGCACGGTGCCGAAACTGCGGAAAATGTCGCCCCAGGCTACGGCGCTGCGGCGTTCGGCCGGGAGCGACTCGCGGAGGCGGAAACAACCTGCGAGCAGGACGCATCCCAGCATCAGCAGGATGCAGAAGATGCCCTGCCAGCCGATAGAGTCGGTGAGGGTGCCGCCGATGATGGGGGCGACGACCGGAGCCACGCCGTTGACGGCGCCGATCAGCGCCAGCATCCGGGCCAGGTCGCGGCCTCCGAACCGGTCGGTGGCGACCGACCGCGAAATGACAATGCCGCCCGAACCGGCGATGCCCTGCAGGAAACGCGCAGTGACGAATTGGCGGATGTCCGAGGCGAAGATGCAGAGCAGGGTGGAGCCGATGAAGAGCCACATGGCCGTCAGCAGCGGCGTTCGGCGTCCGTATTTGTCGCTCAGGGGACCGAAGAGCAGCTGTCCGGCAGCCAGGCCGATCATGCTGGTGGTGAGTCCCATCTGCACCATCGACGAGGAGGTATGGAAGAAATCCGTCATGGCGGGCAGCGTCGGCAGGTACATATCCGTTACGAACGGACCGAATGCTGTCAGCAGGCCCAGCAGGACGAGCAGGTAAATTTTGCTGTTGTCTTTGTTCATAATACGCTGTTTTATCGTAGCAAAATTACTCTGAATTTTCGCCCTGCGAATCGCCTTTTGGGACGGGGTGTAGTTCAATTTCGGAACTGTCCGGACCGAAAAAATCCATGTATCAACCCACTTGGGAGAGGCTTTATTTGCCGATTCCGAAGTAGCGGAATCCGGCGGCTATGACTTCCGGTTTGTCGAAGATATTGCGGCCATCGACGATCGTCTCGCCGCGCATCGCCGTGTACAACTGGGCCCAGTCGGGCATGCGGAACTCTTTCCATTCGGTGATGAGTGCCACGGCGTCGGCTCCCTCCGCGGCCTCGTACATCGTCCGGGCATAGCGGATCGGCCGGCCGGCCATCCGCCGCTGCGATTCGGGCATGGCGACCGGGTCGTAAACACAGACCTTGGCGCCGGCATTCAGCAGGTGGTCGATCACCACCGTTGCCGGAGCTTCGCGCATGTCGTCGGTCTCGGGTTTGAAGGCCAGCCCCCAGATTGCGACGACCTTGCCCCGCAGGTCGCCCAACGCGGTCTGCAATTTCTCGAAAACAATCCCTTTCTGCTGCTCGTTGACCCGCTCGACGGCCTCGATGACCTGCATCGTGTAGCCGTGTTCCCGGGCCGTGTGGGCCAGCGCCTTCACGTCCTTCGGGAAGCATGAACCGCCGTAGCCGCAGCCGGGGTAGAGGAACTTGTTGCCGATGCGGGCGTCGGAGCCGATGCCCTTGCGGACCATCTCCACGTCGGCGCCCACGCGGTCGCACAGGTTGGCGATCTCGTTCATAAACGAAATGCGCGTCGCGAGCATGGCGTTGGCTGCGTATTTGGTCATCTCGGCCGAGGGAATGTCCATGAACAGCACACGGAAATTGGTGATCAGGAACGGCCGGTAGAGCTTGGCCATCAGCTTGCGCGCCCGTTCGCTGTCGACGCCCACGACCACGCGGTCGGGCGACATGAAGTCCTTGATCGCCGCACCTTCCTTCAGGAATTCGGGGTTCGAGGCGACGTCGAACGGGACCTTGCAGCCGCGCTTCTCGAGTTCCTCCTCGATCACGGCGCGCACCTTCTGCGCCGTGCCCACGGGGACGGTGCTCTTGGTGACCAGCACGGTGTATTTCCGGATGTGGCGACCGAAGGTGCGGGCCACGTCGAGAACGTATTTCAGGTCGGCCGAACCGTCCTCGTCGGGCGGGGTTCCGACGGCCGAGAAGACCACCTCGACATGGGGCAGGCACTCTGTGAGGTCGAGGTGAAATGCAGGCGTCCCGCCTCCACGTTGCGCCGCACAAGCTCCTCAAGTCCCGGCTCGTAGATCGGGATAACGCCTGCGTTCAGACCCTCTATCTTTTCGGCGTCTATGTCCACGCAGGTGATGTCGAGTCCCATTTCGGCGAAGCAGGCCCCCGATACGAGTCCTACGTAACCCGTTCCCACGATTGCAATTTTCATCATAATTCCTGGAGTTTTTTTTCTTTCGGAATGTAAATATAGTCTTTTTTTCGAAATATCCCCGCCGCAGCACGAAAAAGGGCGGTCCGAAGACCGCCCCTGCGTCGTTCTATTTTCCGCACCTGCATCCGGCGACAGTCTCCGCCAGCGTTGCGCAGGGATCGCACATCTCGTGCGAGTAGCCCTGTTTCATCTCCACGGGATCGCACAGGGGTTCCCACTTCATCTTCTGGGCGAACTCCGCGAGCAGGCGCACCGAGGCTCCGGCCCAGCAGAACGAACCGAACCAGCCGAATCTGCGCCGGGGAATGCCGCGCGCGGCGATGCGGTCGAGCAGTTCGGCCACGGGCGGGAACAGGTTGCCGTTGTAGGTCGGGCCGCCGACGATCAGCGTGTCGAAACGGAAAACGTCGCGCAGGACCACCGACGGGTCGGCGTAGGAGAGGTTGTAGACCCGGATCGGGCCGACCTCCCGCGAGGCCAGTTCGCGCGCGATGCGCTCGGCCATCTGCTCCGTGTTGCCGTACATCGAGGCGTAGGCCACGACCACGCCCGGTTCGCCTTCGTAGCGGCTCAGACGGTCGTAAATATCCAGAACCTTTGCGATCTGCCGCTGCCATACGGGTCCGTGCGTCGAACAGATCGTCCCGACGGGCAGCGTGCGGACCTTCTGGAGCGCCTTCTGCACGGGACCGCCGTACTTGCCCACGATGCAGGCGTAGTAGCGGCGCATCTCGTCCCAGTAGCGGTCGGTTTCGACCTGCGAATCGGTGATGCCGCCGTCGAGCGCCCCGAACGTGCCGAAGGCGTCGCCGGAGAAGAGCGTCCGGTCGCCGGCGCACCACGTGACCATCGTCTCGGGCCAGTGCACCATCGGGATCATGTGGAACGACAGCGTCTTGCCGCCCAGATCGAGCGTGTCGCCCTCCTTGACCTCGACCGTGCCCCCGGCGATGCCGTAAAACCCTTCGATCATCTGGAGCGTCTTGGCATTGCCGACGATCTCGATGTCGGGATAGATGCGGCGCAGCGCTGCGATCGACGACGAGTGGTCGGGTTCCATGTGGTTGACGATCAGATAATCGATCTTCCTTTCGCCGATGGCCTCGCGGATGTTGGCTTCGAGGCGGCTGCCGAAGGACTCTTCGACGGTGTCGATCAGGGCGATCTTTTCGCCTGCGACCAGATAGGCGTTGTACGACACGCCCATCGGAAGCGACCAGAGGGCTTCGAAGCGCGTGGTGGTGCGGTCATTGACCCCGACGTAGTGGATGCCGGGAAGTATTTCGGTAATTGCCATAAACCTTTTTTGTTTTGTTTTGGCACAAATTTACAAAAAATATTTTTCCGGCGCTACTGCCGGCTTTTTTATTGCTCCGGCAAGTTGCATGCCGGGGTGCGGAAGAGTCCCGTGCGCGGCGAGGCCTTCGCCCGGAAACAAAACGCCGCAACCCGGTGAAGGGTTGCGGCGCATGCCGGCAGGACGGCGGTTCAGAGGAACCGCGGCATATCTTCGGCCCTGCTTTGGGGTGTGGACTCCAGCGCGCCGGAGATGATCTCCGACGGGATTTCGGCCTTGACGAAGACCGAGACGTCGCTCGTGCTCGAAGTGCTGGTCAGCGTCATCCGTGTTCCGTCCGCGTTGAACGAAACCCGGTACGAGGCGCTTCCCCACGGGGTGTTGTCGCTGTACCGGCCGCTGAGCGTGGGTTTGTCGTAGGAATACGTGCCGTCCAGATGGACGTATTCGGGCTTGTAGAGCCGCTGGTAGATGTCGAACGAACCGGACTCGCTGAACGAGAGGTAGACGTCGGCGGACTGGAGCGAACTCCACGAAACCAGATGCCAGCTGCCGACGACGTTGCCGTCGCCCTCGGGTTCGGGCGTATCCTTGGACGAATCGCCGCACCCGGTCAGCGCGAACGCCGCGGCGAGGCCGATCAATAACAGTTTGATGTTTTTCATAATGTGTCCTTGTTTTATAACCAACCTCCGTTCTGGGAATGAACCTCACGTGCGATGAAGGCGAATTCCTTCGTGATCGGCATGCCGTTCATTCCGCTGTTGTTGCCGTTTCCGGCGAGCAGCTTGATCCGGACCACCGCCGAACCGGGTTTGGTGCACTTGAGGATGATCTGGTTGGCGAATATGGTCGGGTTCGCCGAAATGCCCAGCCGGTTCATGTCTTCGGCCGAAATGGAGATTTCCGTAATCTTCAGGTCCAGATTTCCGCCGCCGAGGTACGGTTGCAGGTTCAGCGTGTACTGGCTGCCGACGGGAATCGGGATGCAGGTGATGCCGCGGACGTTCATCAGCACCTGGTAGGCGTCGATGTAACCCGTGCCCATTCCCTTTTTGTACTGCGACAGGTCGAGCGTCGCCAGACTGCCCTTGTCTGTGAAATACTGTTTCGTTCCGGTGCAGTATTGGTTGATGTCGTTTACCGATGTCAGCAGCAGCGTCGTGAATTCGTTCTGGGTGAAGGTCTTGCCGAGTTGCAGCGCATAGGAGAGCCCGAGCGCCGCCACGCCCGAAACGTGGGGGCAGGCCATCGACGTGCCCTGCATGTAGCCGTACTTTCCGCCGTTGACGGTCGATAACACCTCGGACGCTCCGGTCTTTATGTTTTCCAGATACGACTGGTAGGCGTCGCCGCCGGGAGCCGCAATGTTGCAGCCGGGACCGTAGTTGGTGTAGTAGGCCGGGGTGTAGTCGCACGACATGGCCGTTACGGAGATGTAGTCGCGGTAAGCGCCGGGGTAGCTCGACATGCCGGTCATGTCGTTGCCGGCGGCGAATATGGCCAGTCCGCCGCTGACGGCCGCACAGTTCTGTTTGGCGATGAAGTAGTCGATGGCCTGCTTCTCGGCGCTGGCGCCGCTGGAATAGGCCGCGTCGGAGGTTACCGAGCCGGCAGGGTAGCCGTAGCTGCACTGGATGATCGCCGCGCCGTTGTCGGCGGCGTATTTGATGGCCTTGGCCGCCGTGGCCACGTCGCCGCCGTCTTTGTCGTGGAAAATCTGACAGGACATGATCTTCACGCCGTCGTTTTTGCCCGAGCCGCCTGCGATGCCTGCGACGCCCGTGCCGTTGTTGTTCACGGCTGCGACCGTTCCTGCCACGTGCGTGCCGTGGTCCGGTGCATCGCCTTTGGTGCTGATGGTCAGCGTCGTATTGTCGACGAAGTTGAACCCGTGTATGTCGTCGGCATAGCCGTTCGAGTCGTCGTCACGGCCTTCCGAGCCGTTCAGCTCGGCGGTGTTGGTCCACATGTTGGCGGCCAGGTCGGGATGGTCCCACTGCACGCAGTTGTCCACGACCGCGACGATAACGCGCGGGTCGCCCGTGCAGAGCTTCCAAGCCTCGTCGCAGTTGACATCGGCTCCCGCCTTGATCTTCGAATAGATCGACTTGTCGCCGGTGTTGATGTAGTGCCATTGTTTGCCCAGGTGGGGATCGTTGAACCCGACGGCCGCACGGGTCTGCGGCGCAGCGCCGGTTTCGGCCAGCGGGATGACCCGGCCTTCGTGCACGTGCATCAGCTGCTGGTTGAATTCCACCTTGCTCACTTCGGCGATCCGGGCCATGTCGAGGGCCGCCTTGTCGAGATCGGCGGCATCATCGAACTCCACAACGTACCAGCGGTGCAGACCGGCGGCGCGCGTGCGCTCCTCGTTCCGTTCGTCTACCGGGAACAGACGCTGTAACGCCTTTACCCCGATGCTGCCGAGCACGGCGTCGAAATCAGCGATGCCCGAACGGGTGGCGACGCCGCCCGAACGCGTAACCTGCATGACCGACGATTCGATGCCCGCTACGGCCTCTTCGCCGAAGCAGACCAGCAGTTCGCCCCTGACGGCGTTCTCCGACGAGAATACGAGTTTGGAGGCCGCTTTCGCTTCCGGTTCGGGACCCGTCGCCTGCTCCGTCGCATCCTTGGTGCACGACCCCAGGGCGAGCGCCGCAGACAGGAGCAGCAGGCTCCATAAAGTTGTTGTCCTTGTCATAATCTTATAATCCTAATATTAGTGCATGTCGTGACCGGTGTTTCGTTTCATTGGACCACAGAACCCGACACGGTCGCTCGGACTGTGTCGGGTCGTGTGGAACAATATGCGTCGGTTATTTCAAAACCGGAAGGTTTTCGCGGATTTTGAAATCGGCGCGGCGGCCGATCTGTTTCGGCAGCGGCTCGCATTTCGCCGTCTTCACGCTTAACGTGCGGACGCCGTGGTTCGTGTTGTCGCTGTTCCTGACGAATGTGGCGTTCATCTGGAGACCGCGGCTGTCGAGCGACTTCCCGATGTGGCCCGGAACACGGACGCTGCTGAACGGGATCTTCGTGCGGACGCCCTGAACTTTGGCTGCGGATGCTGCGGATGTCGTTCCGCTCTGCTTCGTGATGGTCGTTCCGTCGGCATAGTATGCTGCCAAGGCTCCGACGATCTTGTTGACGGTGAAATCAGCAACGGGAACCTCGACGTCGGTCGTCAGCGCTGAAACTTGTTTCGACGCCGGATCGATCGTCAATACGATCGGATCGCTGCCTTCGCTCTCTTTGGTTGCGAACGAGAAGATACCGTAACCGCGGGTCTGGTCCGGGGTGAGCGCCTCCGTGAATTTGCCGAGCAGGTTGCCGTTGTCCTCCCGGCCGAGCTGCACGCCGCTCATCGTGAGCGTCGACTTGGCCGAGTCATAGGTTGCGTACCATTGGGTGCCGTCCTCTACGGCGAAATCCTTCACGAAAAATTCGGTGTTGCTTCCGACGGTAGGTATTACCTCGAATACATTTTCGAACGTGTCTTCAGCGCTGGCCGCGTAGGACATGCCGTATTTCCCGATGATCAACTCTCCGGTATAGGGCGGTATGTCCGTCACGAACGGTTCGCACACGATCAGTTTTTTCTTGCCGTAGTTGTTCGTTGCTTCGACAACCAGCGTATAGGATGCGCCCGGTGTCAGATTGATCATTATGTCCCAATACTTTCCGGTCGTTGCAAGTTCTTCCATCGCATCGGCATTGAGTTCTTTACCGTATTTATCGACTACATCCTGCAGGGTCAGGCCTCCGGTTTGAATCTCGATATTGTCGATTATGGAAGTTTTGTTGAAGTAGGTTTTGATCTTCTTCATCTCCGTGCCGGTGATCTCGTACACGGCCGATGAGTAATCGGGATACTTCGATACATATGCTGCGGCATCGGGATAGGCGCTGACTTTATAGAGCGAGCCGGCGATGTCGTTGGGAACCGAGGTCCCTCCTATGCCCGGGAAGTAGAACGATGCTGCGGAAGCTTCGCCGGAAACCGGTTTTTGCGCTTTGTCAAGGGGCAGGGCGACTACGGTATAGGTTCCGGGTCCAGGCAGTACGGCTTCGGCGGAGACTTTCTCGCCGCCTACGGTGAAGTCCTGCAACTCGTTGATGTTCTCGGCTGATCCGTCGGCGATCGCTGCGACAAGCGTAGCGGTTTCGGCCTCGGTCAATTCATTTTCGACGAGAACATAGCGGATGTTCGTAACGTCGGCGCCGTAGGTGAAGTCGATGACGGCGCTCGCCGTCTCTCCGTCGGCGCTGACCTTCATGCCGTCGTATACGGCGGAGAGCGTATAGTCGACTATTTCGGCGCCCGGCAGCATGATGCGGAACGTACCTTGACTGTTAGCGGGAAATTCGCGATCCAATCCGACGAGTTTTGCGGTCAATCCGTCCTTCGGGAAGGTGATGACGCCGTTGACCAATGTGCCGGGTTCCGCCGAGGCGATCATAAAGTTTCCGTAACCGTTACTGTTTTCGGTAATACCCGACCATTGTTCTTCAATCGTCACTTGAGTCGCATTGCTGCAATCGATGACGATATTGGACGGAGTGTAGCTGAACTGCTCCGAAAGCTCCTCTTGCGTAGCTCCGAAGAATTCGGTCATATAAGGCCAGCCGAGCATCTCTTCAACCATGTAGATACCTTCTTTCGACTTATGGCTGTGTACCGTGACATCGATTTCGAACATATTGCCGGTGAATACATCGCTCAACCAGCCTTCGCGGAATTTGCCGGTTCCCATTTTCACCCACGGCCAGGGCATAACCGTAATATCGAGGCTGCGGTTGCCGTAGGGCGTCGTGTTGTCCTCGTCGTTGATCAGGAACGAAAGGGGGTATTCCTTGCCGTCTTCGAGTTTGGTGCGGTCGAAGGTGATCAGCAGTTCGGAAGTCTCCTTGCCGGCTGCGAACGATACCGACGACGGAATGGTGAACAGACCCGACTCGTCGCTGGCGAGAACCGCTACGGTCAGCGCCTCGTCCTTGGCGATGCGTTTTACCGGGATGGCGATGGAGGAGACGTCGTCGCTGATGCTATGCTGGGTGGTCACATTCTCGGGGAAGTAGACCTGTGCGCCGTCGACTTCGGGACCTGCTTTGAAGTCATCGTCGCTGCAGGCCGTGAACAGCCCCGCGACGATGGCGACAGTCGCCAGAAAGAATATTTTTATACTTTTCATAAATAGCGATGTTTTTTATTTAACAGACTTGACCGTTTGGGTCGGGTTGGGGTTGTTCTTGCCCGCAAGCGCCTTATTCTGCTGTACGGCGTTCAGCGGGAACACGCAGTTCCACCAGGGGGCGCGTCCGTCCGTGGAAAGCTGGGCCATCGGGGGAGCGTTCGTGCCGGTGTCGCCGTTGTGCATGCCGATGTTCAGACGCTTCAGGTCGTAGAAGATGACGCCCTCGCCCCAGAACTCGATCCGCTTCTGGAAAATGATCTCGTCGATCAGGTCGTTGGCCGCCGGAACCGTATAGGCCGGATCGCGGTTGGCCATGAACGACTGCAACAGCGACTTGCCGGTGGTGGCGTCGTAGTGCGCCGTAGCCTCGGCCTCGATCAGGTACATCTCCTCGACACGCATCATCGGGATGCTCGTCACGTTACCCGTGGAATAGTTTCGTTTTTCGCCGTTGGCCGCGTGGAACTTAAACGATGCGTAGGGGGCTATCGTTGCGAACTCCTCCTCGGTCAGGGTCGTATAGGGTGCGATGGCGTCGAACGAGCGGTCGGCTCCGACAAAGCTCTTTTTGCGGAAGTCGCCCGACGAAATGCGGTTGTAGCTGAATACCGAGATACCCGGCTGCGCTCCGTAGCCGTAACCCCAGATAGCCTCGGTCGCCATGTGGGCCGACCACGACAGCAGGTTGTTGAGCACGGTGTCGGTGGTCTGGATCATGGCCCACATCCACGACGAATTGACCGTGTTGAACCCGGTCTTCGGGTCGAGCCACTGGCTTTCGGTCATAATCGTGCAGCCCGAAGCGTCGATGGCCTTGCGGGCGTATTCGGCGGCCAGACGGTAAGCGGCGTCGCCGGTCGGAACTTCCGCATACGATTCGGTGAAGCCGCCCAGCCAGAGGTAGGCGCGGGCCTTGAGTCCGTAGATCACGGCCAGCGAGGGCAGGTTTTTCGTCGCCGGCGTATAGTTGGCCAGCAGGGTCTCGGCGGTGTTGAGGTCCTCGAAGATGAACTTGAACATCTCCTCACGCGATACGCGCGGGTTGTTCTCCAGTTCCTCCATGCTCGTATCTTCCCGGACGATGGGAACGGTCAGCCCCTTGACGGCTTCCAGCTCGGTCTCGTAGGCGGGACGTTCGGGAGCCTTGGCCGGCAGCGCGTCGTAGAGACGGGCCAGGTCGAGGTAGCAGAGCGCGCGGAAAGTCTTGGCGATGCCCATCATCTCCTCTGCGCCTTCGCTCTGGTTTGCGATGTCGATGGCCTCATTGGCCGTGAAGATGAACTTGTAATAGTTGGTGTAGAAGAACGGGGACGCCCAGCCGTTTGCTGCCAATCCGGTCGAGTTGCCCGGATAGAGCCATGCCTGCCAGCGGTCGTAGTACTGGTTGCCGCCCGGCAGGTTGCCGCTGACGGGGAACACCTCGCCGACCATGCGGTCGGTGGCGCCGAAGATGCCCGGGTAGCCGAAGTCGATGTGCTCGCCGAGGTCTGTATAGTTGGTGATGAGCACCGTCGGCATCGCAGTGATAAGACCCTCCTTTGCGAACGGAGATTCGGCAGTCTGATCGCTGGTGGCGTATCCGCTTTCGGGGAAGGTCTCCTTGATACAGCCCGAAAGAAGCACGGATGAACCGAGAAGCAGCGCCGTTGTTTTCAGTATGTTGTTCATTTTCATAATATTCGTCGTTTAACAAATTAGAACGTTACGGTTACACCGCCCGAGAAGGTGCGAATCGGGGCGTAGTAGTACGGGTTCGTGATTCCGTTGATGGCCTGACGCGGGTCGAGACCCTGACGCTTGGACCAGTACCATACATTGTCGCAGGCGAAGTAGATACGCAGATTCTCGACGAGGAACTTGCGCGTGATACGCTTGGGCAGCGTATATCCGAGCGTGATGTTCTGGATGTTCAGGTACGATGCGCTGGTGAGGAAACGGTCCGAGACGGCTGCCTGATTCGAGTCGTTGTAAGCAAAACGCGGAATGTTCGAACCGGAGTTTTCGGGAGTCCACGAATTGAGCAGGTCGTGGTGGTAGTTGTTTCCGGTCGACGTTCCTGCCGGGGAGTTCATGTAGAACATGTAGCCCTGGTCGAGAACCTGTCCGCCGAGCTGGTAGGTGAAGCCGATCGAGAAATCGACGCCGTAGAAGCGCAGCGACGTGCCGAAACCGCCGTAAACGTCCGGCAGGGCGTCTCCGTGCATTTCGCGGCCCTCCTGCGAGGCCACTGAGTAATCGGAGGTCTTGATGCGCTCCTTGTTGCCGGCATCATCGGTCTTGTAGGTGTACCACAGCGATTTTCCGGTCTCGGGGTCTACTCCCGCGTAGGTCGGAACGTAGAACGAGAAGACGGATTCCCCTTCGGTGAGGAATTTGGTGCTCTGCCAGCGGCCCACGTGTTTGCCGTCGGCCGTCGTGTTGTTTTTGAACTGCTCCGGCAGGTGGGTCACCTTGTTCTTGTAGTGGGTCATGTTGAGCGAGAAGTCCCACACGAGGTTTTTGGTCCGGATCAGGTCTGCGTTCAGTTCGATTTCGAGACCGCGGTTGACCATGTCGCCGATGTTGGTGAAAATGGTCGTGTAACCCGACTCGATCGGAGTGGCCAGCTCGAACAGCATGTCGGTGGTCTTGCGGTTGAAGACATCGATGCTACCCGACAGACGGTTGTCCCAGAGGCCGAACTCTACGCCGACATTGAGGTTGGCGTTGGTCTCCCAGGTGATGTCGGGGTTGCCTTTCTGGTAGAGTACGCTCGTAACGCCGTCGCCGCTGCTCAGGATCTCGCGGTAGTCGGTATAGCGGTAGTAGGATTCCGCTTTCGATCCGAGGTTGTCGTTACCCTGCGAACCGTACGATGCTTTGACCTTCAGCATGTTGACCCACGAAGCGTTGAACCAGCTCTCGCGGTTGATGATCCAGGCTGCGCCGAGCGACCAGAAGTTGCCCCAGCGGTGGTCGGGGTGGAAGCGCGACGATGCGTCGCGGCGGTACGATCCCGAGAAATAGATGCGGTTGTCGTAGTCGTACTGTCCGCGGAAGAAGTAGCCTTCGTTGTTGTACTCCAGAACCGACGAACCCGACCGCGACGAGTCGACGACGGCGCCGCTGAGTTCGGTGTTGTCCGGCGAGAACATCATGGTCTTCGAGCCGTACAGACCGTAGGATTTGCGGTTGTACATTTCATGGCCGAAGAGCAGGTCGAGGTTGTGGACGTCGGCGAAGGTGTTGGTGTAGGTCAGGAACTGCTGCATGTTGTAGGCGATCTCCCGACTGTGGCTCTTGAAAACGGCGCCGCCCGATTCGGCGAACTGTCCGTAGTAGGGGTTCGACACCTGCGTACCGCGGGTTTCGTCGAGCGACACGCTTCCGTTGAGGGTCAGTTTCAGGCCCTTGTACAGGGAGAAATCGGCAAAACCGTTGGCCATGAAGGCATTGCCCTCGTTGATGTATTTGTTGAGCTGAATGTCCTGCAGGTCGTTGCTCTTGCCGCCGTTGGTGCGCAGTGCGCCGCCGTTGCGGCCGTCGCCGGTATCGTACATCTTGAATCCGTACTCGTCGATCATAATGTTGCCGTTGCCGTCGCGCATGTAGACCGGATAGATCGGCGCCATGCGGATCGCCGTGGCGAATGCGTTTCCGCCGTCGGCGTTGCCTTCGCCCTGACCGTCGCCGTCGTCGTTGGTTTGGTTGCCGTTGTTCCAGACGAAATGGGTGTAGGACATGTTACCGCCGACTTTCAGCCACTTTTTGGCCTGGTAGTCCGCGCGCAGACGGGCGGTGTAGCGCTCGTTGCTCGAACCGTCGACGATACCCGTGTTGTCCAGATAGCCGAGCGATGCGAAGAAATTGGCGCGGTCCGTCGCGCCGGAAACGCTGACGTTGTACTCCTGACGGAACGACGACGATTTGTAGATTTCGTCGAGCCAGTTGTCGGGTTGCAGGTAGAACTGCTGGCCCTTGGCGTCGGTTACCAGGCGGCCCTGCTTCGCACGCGGATTGAGACGGCCGTTTTCGCCGATGAGGTTCTGGCCGTCGGGCACGGTGAAGACGTTGTAACCCAGACCGCCGGGATCGTTCGACGTCAGCAGCTTGTTGGCGGCGATGTTGGCGGCCAGGGGAGTGTACTTCTGGTCGAGCGTGTAATAGTTGTACAGCGACTTGTAGTGCATCTCGTAGTATTCGCCTGCATCCTCCACGATGTCGTAGGTCTGCAACGCACGGGTGTTGATGCCCCACTTGCCGTCGAAAGTCACGGTGGCCTCGCCGGCCTTCGCACGCTTGGTCGTGACCATGATTACGCCGTTCGCGCCGCGGGAGCCGTACAGGGCGTTCGACGCGGCGTCCTTGAGGACGCTGATCGACTCGATGTCGGCAGCGTTGATGTTGTTGATGTCACCTTCGTAGGGCACGCCGTCTACAACCCAGAGCGGGTCGTTTTTGGCATTCATCGAACCGTAGCCGCGCACGTAAATCTTCTGACCGGAACCCGGACGGCCCGAGGCGGAGGAGAACTGCACGCCGGCGATTTTGCCGACGAGGGCATCCCCGACGTTCGAAGACTGCGTTTTTATCAGATCGTCGGATTTGATCACCTTCGCCGCTCCGGTGAAGGCGTCTTTCTTGGCTGTACCGAAGGCCACTACGATCACGTCGTCGATGGCCTGTGTGTCTTCTTTGAGCGAGATGTTGATTCGGGTCTTGCCTCCGATGGCCACCTTCTGGGTTTCATAGCCGATGAAGGATACGACCAGCGATCCGTTTCCGGGAGCCGTGATGGTGAAGCTACCGTCTCCGTTTGAGGTCGTGCCGACATGCGAGCCGTCGACCATAACCGTTGCTCCGGCGACCGGTTTCCCGTCGGGACCGGTGACTGTTCCGGAAATTTGCTTACTCTGGGCCAGCGAGAGTAATATCCCCCCCCCCA
>OBJE01000685.1_pt1 | contig 26332 bp, 25 predicted proteins | sample 1519681 | NCBI WGS metagenome assembly OBJE01 (sample SAMEA3888898, study PRJEB22519) | human gut metagenome | biome: human gut; feature: human-associated habitat; material: faeces | place: Denmark | collected 2011 | reverse complement strand
GTTACTTTTTCTTCTGGTCATGCCGAACAGGTATGTTTTCCGTTTATGGTAATAACGTCCGTTGGCTGTTCGAACAAGGAATGGCAATCGGACAAAAACTTGACGGTTTCTACTATTTCGAGGAGTTTACGGATACGATAAAGTTTCCTGAGAGGGATTTGACTGACGAGGAAATCAAAAACCTCGAGATGAAGATGTGGAAATTGTAAACGGTTTGAAATCCATTTGACTTAACTCTAACTGCCTCTCCCTGTCATTCTCCAGACAAGCGTGGTGGGGAGGGGTTTCAATTCACGGCCTTTTGCATTGCGATTTGCCGTCTTTTGAGTGGTGATTGATGGCCTTTTACAAACCAATTGACGACCTTTTGCAAAGCGTGAAAATAAGACAAGTAAAACAACGGATAATTAACGACAAGAACGAAGGTATATGGCATCGGTAAGGATAAAGTTTCGCCCATCGACGGTAGAGGGCAAGGAAGGAACTTTGTATTTTCAGATTATACACAAGAGGGTGGCGAGAACAGTCTTCACCGATTGCCGTGTATTTACGTCTGAATGGGATAGCGTTTCTTCGTCGGTAATAATCGGAGGTACGGATGAGAGGAAGGCGTATCTTGAAATGGTGGCCTCAAAGTTGAAGTGGAGCATGGAGCGGTTTTCGAAGATTATAGCCGGGAAGGAGAAAGAAAAGGCGGACTACTCTGTTGACGACATCGTTTCTGAATACAACAGGCAACCTGATTGCCCTACCTTATTCAACTTCATACGCTCGATGGTTGCAAAAAAGACGGATGCAAAAAGGTACGGCACCGCAAAGACATACAGTGACTCATTGGTAAGTTTCTCTTCTTTCAGGAATGGTAAGGATATAACATTCAATGACCTCAATGAAGACATAATAAACCAATACGAGGCATGGATGAAGGACAGTGGACTGAAACGGAACTCATCTTCCTGTTATCTTAGAACATTTAAAACCTTGTACTTGAAAGCTGTAGATATGGGATTGACCGATGACAGGGATATTTTCCGTCATGTGTTCACTGGCTTCGCTACAACAACCAAGCGTGCCATATCAATCGACGCGATAAAGGCAATAAGGAAACTCAATCTGGAAAACAATCCTGCCCTTGCTTTTGCCCGTGATATGTTCATGTTGAGCTTGTACTTGCAGGGGATGGCTTTCGTTGATATTGCCTACCTGAAGAAATCCGACATAAGGAACGGGCAGTTGCAATACTCACGCAAGAAGTCGGGACAGACACTCACAATAAGCTGGGAAAAGCCGATGCAGGAGATTGTGGACGCTTACTCACATCTTACGAAAGACACACCTTATTTATTGCCCATCATAACCAAACAGGATGGTATGGAGAGGAAGCAATATGAAAAAGCGGAGCACAACGTCAACCGAAACCTGAAAAAGATAGGTGAAATGGCCGGGCTTCATATTCCGCTTACAACCTACGTGGCAAGGCATTCCTGGGCTTCGATAATGAGGGACATGGGAAACGATATAACCGTGGTGAGCAAAGGGCTGGGACACCGTGACATAAAGACTACGCAAATCTACCTCTCGACCATAGACAACTCTACCATAATGAGGGCCAACAAGCGGTTTCTCGGCAGGATTTTGAAGTGAAAAAACGGTTGGAAATGTTTTACTAACGTGGAGGTTTCATAAGTATAAAACCTCCACTCGTCTGCAAAGTTACGAAAAACAGCGGATTTACGGCACTTTCGGAGGACTTTTTTGATGAAAAATTTTCTTTTGTGTTGGACTAAAACGCGCATTGTTTGACTAAAAACCAACAAGCCATAAACTAACGTGTTGATATTAAATACTTTACAGCAAAACACCGCTTCATACTTATGCAACGGTGATATATCCTCCATAGGAACAAGAACTAAATTAAGAAACCAACAAGGAATTTTGTGGTATGGAAATGAGAAAAATGAAGCCTGCAACGCTTTGTTCGTCACACCACATAACAACGGTAGGTAATCGCCGCTGAGTTTCGTCCGGGATACCCTCCGTTACGCCTGAAAGATAATGCGATAAAGCCAAATGGGAACAGGCCGCTTTACACTGTCATTCATCTTGAAAAGGTATTTGGGAACTTTCATGCGGTTGTCATGAAGGGAACGTGGAGAACGTGCTTTCCACAAGACCCTTGATTACGGTTTCCTATATTATCCTGCTCTTTAAACTCCGACCTTACTTTCCTTGCTTTCATGAAGGACAAGCTTAACAACGTAGACTTCCGCTGGTATATCGTCCGTACCAGGCCCCACCGGGAAAAAGCCACCGTGGAACTTCTGGAGAAATACAAGGCGGAGAACAGCAACATACTTGAAATATACGCCCCTGACCGTACTACCGTAGATGTCGGTTTAGGTAAGGAAATGAAGAAAGGGCCTCTTTTTTCGGGTTTCGTATTCGTCCTGGCAACACAGAAAGCACTGGCAGACTTCCTCGGACGCTATTCAATGGAGGAGTTCATACAGTACGAAAGAAAGACGGAAGACGGAAAGAAAGCGTCGATGAGCGTAATCCCAGAAGACCAGATGAGGCAACTCAAGGATTACAACGAGAACTACCCCGACACAGCAATACCACTCGAACGTCCTTACACCGACTACGCATTCAACCCCAAAACAAACGAGCCTAACGACATTGTAAAGGTGATTGACGGGCCACTTGCAGGAACTGAAGGATATATCACGAAATTCAGGAGAGACAAAAGGCTTGTATATCATTTGAAAGGACTTGACAGGGCTGTATCAATACCTAATATCTGGAACTTTCACGTAGTAAGGGTTCACAATGCCGAGGGTGATAAGCAGACATTAGGGACAATCAAGGAAAGGGCTGTTGATTTGTTGATAGGCCTGATTCAAGGTTGTGGTTATGGTGAAAAGACACTTCCTATGCTTTATGAATTTGTCAACGAACTAACATTCAAGCCCTCGTTGGTTGATTTTTGCAAAAGCCTGTATAATAAAGGACACAAAGAGTTAAGCCAAAGAGTCGCAAAGCTCAATACAAAAAACGCAGAATTAATATTGAACCTAATCCGTTACGAAAAAGACAATCCCGGATATGTGAAAGCCAACTGGAATAAACTCGTAATCAGGCCATTCCTTACTCCTACTCCAGGCATTGAATTTAAGGAAGGTCAAATTGAAGCTGAACTTAAGCATACCAACTTCACCGAGATAATAAGGAAAGTATATATAACAGAGCAGGTATATTATCCAAGCAAGGAAGAGGAAGGGACAATTACGACCACATACTATGCCCACATCGGAATAATACAAGACAAGGACAAAGAAAGTTTTACCCTCTTTGCTAACTGGGATTATTTCTTGGACGAATACTTTATGACGGCAGGAAAGGCAAACGAGAAATTGGTGAAAGGAATAAAAATACAAGCGACGAACAACCCTGAAAATCCTGAAAGAGAAGTAAGCAAGGAAAAGCTGATAGAGTCGTTCCACAATTATGCCCCTACCTTATATAATATTCTTACCGACGCAAAATCAAGTGTAAAAGCGGTTAAGGATTTCAAGGTCGGTGAAGATAGGCTCAATGTAATGGCAATAACTGTATCATCAAAAGAAAATATCAACGAAGTGAAAGATGAACTCATAAACGCCTGCACTAATATCTGCACTGAAATTAACACCACGACCCATCTTGCTGTCTGGAGAAGGTATCTTAGGACTGTTTGGCTGCATATATAATGAAGGTGAAAAGGTGAGGGAGTGAAAAGGTAAAAATGAAATTAAGGAGGCATGGCGATGAAAAATCGGCTGAACAAGAACCAATCTTCAAATATAACCATAACCTCTGAAGACATATTCAAGAAAAGGTGGCAGAAACTTCATTACCCGACCATGAATGTAGATGGTGACGTGACTTTTTATTACGGTGTCTACAAACAATTCCATGACATCGCAAAAGGAAGCGCCAGGAATATGAACGACTATTACCTTCTCCAACTGGTTATGCTTGTTGAAAATACAGCGTCCGTGGATATTGATTCCTCTTATAGCGTGATTTACAGAAGTTTGGGTAACATGGCTTTTTATTGGTGTGACAAGTTGGATATATCAACGAAAGACACAAACCTTCTTTATAATGCCTTTACCCAAGCCGTAGCCGATGCACCCGAAAGTAGCCTGAAACAATGGATAAAGGGAAATGTTTTGTCAGGTGATTTCCAAAGGCTTAAGGATGTCGCTTTGTATTTCGCCATTCAGGACAAGACAGTAAAGAGAATATATCCCAACCTCCAATACAGAAAAGACGCATTCCTGGAACTTGTTGATGGTGATAAAGTTAAGGCAAAAGAAATGCTTGAATCCGACTTGGCTTTCAACTGGCATGACAAGGAAGGCTGTACATTACTTTCAAGAATATCGGAGAGTTTCAAGATGGATGAAGACGGAAGGGAAGTGATAGCAAACTTGGAAACAGTCCATCCCATGTCGTTGGATTCCTACCTGCCGTTTGAAAGCAAAGATGGCGGATATACAGTTACGGTAATGAAAAAGGACAATACCACCATTGATGTCATATTTCCTGTCCGAGTTTCAAAGAAGAAGATTGAGGATATGTGTTTTGTCGGCCAGCTTGTTACATACCTCGGGAAAACATACATAAATGGCCCTGTAGTATGGTGGAAAACGGATGCCTTTGATTTGTGGGACAGCTTTGTTTTCTGGAATGACATATATGAAGATGAGAAAGAAGATTCAAAACATAAGTCCTTCACCACGAAGTTCGGAAAAAGATACACCCTTTATCAAGACCTTTACGGGGAATTTGAGAAGGACATCAACGGCTTCTATACTGACGAACCGAACATTCTTGACTTCCTTGACTTCTTAGGGGAAATATCGGAGCGGAATGAAAGAAGTAAAATGACTATCAGTGAAGAATAACAATACAACAAAAGGCCTTACTTTATGTAACCATTAAAAATACCGGCTTCACCTCCAACATCGACTTGGCTGCAATCCTCATGGTACGGACTAAGGAAACGATGATTGAGACAGGCAGGAAACTCGACCTTTATGTAACCCCAACCCGAAAAAAGACAAGACTGCAAGGAGATTGGCGGACGAAATACTTGAAAATCCTTTGGCCGTGCTCTGTTCTCTGTCAAAAAACGAACTGCAATTGGTTGACGAATTCGTAAAGGCAGAACCGAACAAGTACATCATGAGGAAAATGAGGAAAACGGATTACAAGTTGCAAAAATACGCCCTCATATTGACTTACGAGGACTATGAAGCCAATGAATGGAAGATGTTGATGCCGGATTGCGTTAGGGAGTCATTGTCAACCAGCCTTCCTGCAATACTCTCGATTGTGGAGAAAACAGGTAAGGCACCCAAATACAAGGACTTGAGGATGCTGGCGTTTCTGACAGGGTTGTAACGATGAGAAAAAGGACGTAAAAATAGACTGAATTTAATCTTATTTTAGGTATGCCATTTGAAAAACAGTGGTATGCCGGAATTGGACACTTATGAAAGACTTTTCTTGATTCTCACATTATATTTATGTTAAAGAATATATATAAATACCGTATACTATTAGCCACAAAGTTTTTTAGCGGCCTTGGTGTTTTGATGACTTTATGGCAATTAGTAGGATTCTTTGAGCCAAATACAAATTCTACTCAACGTCAAATCATTATTGGTATAACTATAATTTTGATTAGTGTTAGTTATGCTTGGAATAGTCTGTTTTACAAGAAAAAGAAAATTGAATTAAGAATAAACAAAAGAACAAAACTTTATATTCATAAAGGGAATGTCTTGGAAGCTCCAGGAATGAGAGTGATTCCTGTTAATGAGTATTTTGATACACAAAAGGGATGTGGTATAATTAATCCAATGTCGTTACATGGTAAATTTATTTCTATTTTTGATGGGCGAATAAAAGAACTGAGGCAAAAAATAGATGAACAATTAGCCTGTTTCACACCATTACCTCAAAACAGGAATAGAGCCGTTGAGCTTCCGCAGAATCGTTATCCTTTAGGTACTTGCATTCGAATAAATGATGGCAGTCAATCATATATTCTAGTCGCGATTACACGATTCAATGAGAATGAGCATGTGGATGTTTCAACAGAGGAATACCCTGAAATTATTCGTAAAATGTATGACGGTATTGAGCAATTATGTGATGGCAATGCTGTTTATATGCCTTTAATAGGAAGCGGCATTTCCGGCTATCAATTAACAAATATGCAAATTCTTGACACCCTTGTACGCATGGCTCACAATGCAGATAGGCTTGCAGTAACAAATGGCATTCACATCTGCATTTATAGTGATGAAGATATGAGAACATTAAATTTATGTCTTATAAAGTATCTGTACAATCGTTGGAAAACTCTTGAATAAATAAAATAATTATGGCGAATAGAACAGCAAATTACACGGCCTTTTATGTTAAAGAGCCTTTTAGCGAAAACCAGTTGGGTGCTTATGCAGCTAAAGATTTTTGTTATTACCAAATGTTCAAGGCATGGAAAGCAACTGATACTTCGTTCCCATTTATTGATGCTCATGCAAGAACTTATAGTGTACGTGATAGCAGCGATTGGGAATCAACTTTGAAGCCAAGATTGCACCAACGGTTACGTGCTTCAACTAATATTCTACTTATTTTGAGCTCTAATACAGCTAACAGCCGAGCATTAAGAGAGGAAATTGATTATGGTATAAATACACTTGGACTCCCTGTAATCGTTATTTACCCTGAATTAAAAAATGAATCAGATATCCATAGTGGAGATGATTTTACAAAAGAAGTGAAAGAACTATGGAATAGACTACCAATATTCCGTAACAGCAAAAGCAAAGTACCTGTTCTGCATATTCCAATGTCAAAGGATTTGATAAAGGATGCATTATTAGACAACGATTTACGAGTTTCGACCAAAATGAGTGCTGGAGATTATTACATATAAATTTTGCTATATATTTACATTATAACAAAACAAACAATATGAACAAAGACATAAAAATTGCAATAGCTGGGACTGGCTATGTTGGACTAAGCATTGCAACTCTATTAAGCCAGCACCATCAAGTAACGGCTGTAGACATAATCCCAGAAAAAGTAGACTTGATAAACCAACGTAAGTCACCGATTCAAGACGATTATATCGAGAAATACTTGGCAGAAAAGGATTTAAACTTGACAGCTACAACAGATGGAGCAAAAGCATATTCGGACGCAGATTTCGTTGTCATAGCAGCCCCGACCAATTACGACCCGGTGAAGAACTATTTTGACACGAGTCATGTTGAAGAGGTTATCGAGTTGGTGAAGAGCGTCAATCCGAATGCAATAATGGTTATCAAAAGCACCATTCCAGTTGGATATACTGAGATGGTACGAAAGAAGATGAACACCGACAACATAATTTTCTCTCCCGAATTCCTCCGTGAAAGCAAAGCCCTGTATGACAATCTTTATCCAAGCCGAATAATAGTTGGTCGCCCAGAAGGTGATGAACGTTTGGATAAGGCAGCCCATGAATTTGCCGCTTTGTTACAAGAAGGGGCAATCAAGGAAAATATTGATACCTTGTTTATGGGTACAACCGAGGCTGAAGCTGTGAAACTCTTTGCCAACACCTATCTCGCCTTACGTGTTTCCTACTTTAACGAGCTTGACACTTACGCTGAAATGAAGGGACTTGACACACAGGCTATAATCAATGGTGTTTGTCTTGACCCACGTATCGGAACACATTACAATAACCCGAGCTTTGGTTATGGTGGTTACTGTTTGCCCAAAGACACGAAACAGCTTCTTGCCAACTATGCTGATGTACCTGAAAACCTAATCCAGGCCATTGTAGAAAGTAATAGGACGAGAAAAGATTTTATTGCCGACCGTGTACTTCATAAGGCAGGTTATTATGACTATTACAACCGTGGTGACTTCAATCCTTCGGAAGAAAAGAAATGTGTTGTTGGTGTTTACCGTCTGACCATGAAATCAAACTCGGACAACTTCCGTCAATCATCAATCCAAGGCGTAATGAAAAGAATAAAGGCGAAAGGAGCTGAAGTGATAATCTACGAACCAACGCTTGAAGACGGCAGCACATTCTTCGGCAGCAAGGTGGTGAACAACCTTAAAGCATTCAAGCAGCAGAGCCACGCAATCATTGCCAATAGATATGATAGTTGCTTGGATGACGTGAAAGACAAGGTTTATACAAGGGATATTTTTATGAGGGATTAATATGAATAATTAGATATGAAATATAATTCAGACGCGATAGTAGCAAGTATTTTAGCTGCAATAGACAAGATACCGGGAACATACCATTCGGATTTTTACATCGGTATTACTAACAATATTGAACGCCGATTAAGTGAACATAATGTAGATGAAAATGATTGTATAAAGATCCTGGAAGCAACAAATAAAGATGAAGCAGAAATGGCTGAAACAACACTTATTCATTGTGGATTGAAAGGTGGTCCTGGAGGTGGAACTGACGATACTAAATTTGTATATTGCTACAGAATAACTGATGATACAAATCCTTAATTTCAAACATTATGCTAAACAACAATGTATCTTTAACAGATAAGGTAATTCTTATAACAGGAGTTGCCGGATTTATTGGTTCAAACTTGGCAAAAAGGCTGCTTCAAAATGTACAAGGCATAAAAGTGATAGGTATTGACAACATGAATGACTATTACGATGTACGCCTGAAAGAGGAGCGGTTAAAGAAACTTTCTGATTATCCATTTTTTGTGTTTATCAAAGGGGACATTTCAGACAAAGCAACAGTAGACAATATTTTCTATGAATATAAGCCACAGGTTGTCGTTAATTTAGCGGCACAAGCAGGTGTTCGTTACAGCATAAGTCATCCTGACACATATATTTTATCAAACATTATCGGCTTTTATAACATACTTGAGGCTTGCAGGCACTCATACGATAACGGTCAATTAGGCGTTGAGCACTTAGTCTATGCAAGTTCGAGCAGTGTTTATGGAAGCAATAAGAAAGTCCCATATTCAACTGCTGACAAGGTAGATAATCCAGTCAGCCTGTATGCCGCGACAAAGAAAAGCAACGAGTTGATGGCTCATGCATACAGCAAGCTTTATAACATTCCTTCTACTGGCTTGAGGTTCTTTACCGTTTATGGCCCGGCTGGCAGACCTGACATGGCTTATTTCGGATTTACGAACAAGCTGGTAAAAAACGAAACGATTAAAATCTTCAACTACGGTCATTGCAAACGAGATTTTACCTATATTGACGATATTGTTGAAGGGGTGGTTAGAGTGATGCAACACGCTCCAGAACGGTTGAACGGTGAAGACGGTCTGCCTATACCTCCATACAAGGTTTACAACATTGGCAACAACCATCCAGAAAACCTGCTCGACTTCGTTACCATACTGCAAGAGGAATTGGTCAAGGCTGGAGTATTGCCAAAAGGCTATGATTTTGAAGCACATAAGGAACTTGTGCCTATGCAACCTGGTGATGTCCCTGTTACTTATGCAGACACTACTCCTTTGGAAAACGACTTTGGATTTAAACCAAGCACGCCTTTAAGGGAAGGATTAAGAGAGTTTGCAGAATGGTATATGAAGTACAAAAAACGTGTAAACCACCAACTGCGTTGTTTCAATTATTAGCGAAATGACAACAAGTGTATCAAGCAACAAACGGATTGTTAAAAATTCAGCATTCCTATACATCCGTATGCTTTTGCTAATGGGAATAGGCTTTTATACGGTAAGAGTCATTCTGGAAGCATTAGGTGTTGAGGATTTGGGAATATACAATGTTGTCGGTTCTCTTGTTGCCATTTTTGATTTCATATCTTCTGGGTTGACAAACTCAACACAACGATATATCAACATCGGATTAGGAAAAGGAGATATCAAATTAACAAATCAATATTTCTCCCAAAGTTTAGTTATACATATTGGCTTTGCCTTGTTTATAGCACTTCTTTCAGAAACTATAGGTTTATGGTTTGTATACAACAAATTGGTCGTTCCACCTGAACGTTTTGAAGCCGCTGTAATTGTTTTCCATGTTTCTGTTATTGCTTTGGTTTTACGCCTTGTTAAAGTTTGCTTTGAAAGTGACATTATCGCAAGGGAAAAAATGTCCATTTATGCATACCTTAGCGTATTTGAGGGGGTGGCAAAACTTTTAATTTGTTATGCCGTAATTAACAATCATACTTTTGACAAATTGGTTTATTACGGATTTTTGCTTCTTTTGGTCAATCTATTTATAACATTATTCAATATCGTATATTGCCTTCTAAAATATCCGGAGACACATTGCCATTTCTATTGCGACAGAAAAGTGTACAAACAATTACTTTCTTTCGTTGGTATAAATTCTTTTGGTGTCATTTCATGGGCAATAGGCAAGCAGGGGCTGAATATCGTATTAAACTTGTTTTGTGGACCGGCCGTGAATGGTGCAAAGGGGATTGCATCAAATCTGGATCGTGTGGTTTCACAATTTGGCTCAAACATAGATGTTGCCGTAAGGCCTCAGATAACAAAGCTGTATGCTCAAAATAAAACAAATCAAATGACGGCTTTGGCCATGAAGTCTACAAAATACATATTTTTTGTAGAGATGTTAGTTTCTATCCCCTTTTTATACCAAACACACAACATATTATCCATATGGCTTAAAGAAGTTCCGCCATATACCGTTATGTTTGTCCAGCTTATGGTTATAGAATCAATGTTCAATGTCTTGGGCAGTGGATTTAATACGCTGTCTTTAGCATTAGGCAAAATAAAAGATACGCAAATATATGGGCGTTTAATAACTTTATCGGTTTTACCATTGTCATATTTAGTACTCCATATAACCAAAGATCCATTTTGGCCTATGCTAATTTCCGTTAGCCTCACTTTAGCTTATTCGCTTTTTCTTGTATATATAGCAAACAGGTACTTACATTTTGGCTTGCGATACTATTTACGGACTATTGCTTGGCCCATTTTCAAGATGGCTGTGCTTGTTTACGTTGGATGTTATATATTGAACGGTATTATTACCATAGACAACAAATGGATTGCATGTATAAGTTGTACAATTATTTTATGTCTTTATGCTGCAATAATAATGTTTTTGGTTGGAATAGAGAAAAAAGATAAAATTAAAATTTTAGATAGAGTGAAAAATAAGATGTTACATACAAATGGAAGAAACTGCTAACAAATATTATACATGGATAGACACTGCAAAGTGTATCGGCATTTTTTTAGTAATATATGGGCATGGAGGATTAGCCATTCCACCTATAAAAGAACTAATTTATACATTTCATATGCCCCTGTTCTTTATGTTATCAGGATTGCTTTATCATCCAATATCATTGAAGCAGACATTAAAGAAAGATTGGCATACACTTATTATCCCTTATTTTCTGCTCAATTTACTATGTTTGCTCCCATTTCTGTTCAATATATTTAAAAATACTTTTACTTTTGAAGGATTATTCCAACGATTGGGAGCTATTGTATTAGGATTGGGATATGAACATGGCTTTTGGATTCCTGTAAGTACACCTTGTTGGTTCCTGATTTCTCTCTTTTTTGCCAGAATTATTTTTGCCATATTTTATAAAAATCTTAGTAATAAAACCATTTTGATGATTTGTTTAATATCCATCGCTTCTACCTTATTTTTACATTATCAAGATATTGATTTACTAATACCAATAGACTCAGCATTGTTGGCAATGCCGTTTCTGTGTATAGGGTATAAAATGAAACCTATTTTATTGAAATATGATATAACAAGAAATAAATGTATAATGTTCTGTATTACAGTATTATCATTTCTTTTAATGTGTTTTGTTTGCTATTTTAATGGAATGGTTGATATAAATAAATGTATATATGGCAAGTCTATTATATCATTTTATTTAGGTGGCACTTTGGGAGCACTTTCCATATATGCTCTTTCAAAATGTTTTTATATTCGGGGGGGGTACTGTCATACTTTAGCAATAGGTACTTTGTTGATTATCGGATTGAATTTATTAATGATAGAATGCATAAAAAAAGTATGTTTTATAATTTTTCCACAAATTGAAATGTCTTTTCTCACGGGCCTATTTATTGCCGTTGTATGCCTGTTACTGTTTTATCCAATAATATTAATGGTAAGAAGATATTTTCCAATAATACTTGGAGGAAGAAAATAATATAAATTTTAGGAATAGACTCATTTTTATATGAAAAAACGTATCCTTTTTGATTTAAAAGCAACCCAACCGATAGGAAATACTAAATTTCATGGTGGTGGTAAATATGGGATAGCCGTATTTAAAAAATTAGCAGAAATAGCTCCCAAAAATATAGCAGTTTTTTATGATGCTAATTTATACTTAGATAATGAAGTCGCTGAATTAATCAAAGCTAACTCTATGCCATCATACAAAAATGGCGATATTGATATAGTAGAGGCTGCCCATCAGGAAAATGATGTGATTTATACACCTTTATATGGTGCAAGACTTGCCGTGCTTTCATCCAATACAACTATTTTGGCAACGATACATGGTTTACGTACCTTAGAGATGCCGGGAGACAAATATGAAAAATACTATCTGGATAAAGGCAAGGTCAGAACAACTCCAGTAAAATTATTGAAAAATTATTTAAGTATATTCCCCTGCGTCCGTAAATACAAATATAAACGTTCATTACAAAAAGAACGAAACAAACTCAGGGATAATAATTTACATTTTATAACTGTATCCGAGCACTCGAAATATTCATTATTGACATTCATGCCTTTTTTGAAACCCAATGATATAAAAGTCTTTTATTCACCTTCCACTATTAATCATGAGCCTACCATTGTAGACTTTAAAAATGAATATGGAAAATATTATTTGATTGTGAGTGGAAATCGTTGGGTGAAAAATGGAATTCGGGCAATGATAGCTTTAGACCAGTTGTTTAGTGAACATCCTGAAATTAAAGGTAAGGTTGTTGTCACGGGACTGAAGACGGCAAATGATATTCCTATTAAAATAACCAACCGAGAAAGGTTTATATTTAAGGGATATGTTAACGAAACAACATTAAAGTTTTTATACCACAATGCTTATGCTTTAATTTATCCGTCACTTAATGAAGGCTTCGGCTATCCGCCATTGGAGGCGATGTATGAGGGTTGTCCTGTCATAGCGTCGGCCATTGCTTCTATTCCTGAAATTTGTGCTGATGCCGTGCTTTATTTCAATCCGTATCTAATTTCGGAAATAAAAATGCGTGTACTGCAAATGGAAGACGAAAACTTGCATCGAATATATTCAGAAAGAGGCAAACAGAGACAACAATTAATAGAAAAGAAGCAAGAAGAAGATTTGACAAGTTTATGTCATTTTATTCTATCATATTTAAATTAAAATTAAAATTTAACATGAATCTATTTGTAAAGTTATTGAATTTATATCGCTATTTGTATTGGCCATTAGAGAAACAGGCTCGTCAAGCAGGAGTAAAAATGGGAACCGATAATTTTATCGCCTCTCGCTTTTGGAGTAGCGAGGGGTATTTGATTAGCATAGGAAACCATTGCCAAATAACTCATGGAAGTATGATTTTTACACATGGAGGAGGAAATGTTGTACGTTCTGAATACCCTAAGTTTGATTGTTTTGGGAAAGTATCTTTAGGTAACTATGTTTATGTTGGAAGTAATGCATTGATTATGCCAGGCGTAACTATTGGCAACAATGTTCTTATTGCAGCAGGCAGCGTGGTTACGAAGTCGGTACCGGATAACGTTGTGGTTGGGGGTAATCCTGCAAAAATAATATGCAAAATAAGCACATATATTGAACATAACATGAAATACAATATAAATTCTAAAGGCTTAGATTCTGCCGCGAAAAAGGATTTATTGTTATCACTTTCAGAGGAGAAATTTATAAAGAAAAGAAGTTTGGAACTATAGCTCTAATTAACACTAAAATCAATTAATATAGGTGAGGATTATTTGCAATATAATGTCAAGATTTGATTATAAATAGTATTTTATTGCATATAAACTCAACACGACTTAAATCCCAAAATCACAGACTAAATAATTGCGTTGTAACATTACATATATATAAGCATTAAAGTATATGCCTTCATTATTAGTTAATCTCATCTTATTTTTGTTAATATGTTTTATAGTTAACATACAAGTTGCAAGCCAAAAAGAGAAAGACAAGGTATTAATATTTTGTGCAATTGTGCAAGTTTTATTTTTTCAGACATTCAAAGATATCAACTCTTTGCCTGATATACCAGGATATATAGAGGCATATAAGTATATTTGTCGTGAAGATGCAACATATCTTGGAGCTACAGGATATTATAAAATGCAATATGGATATTACATCTATAATAAATTGCTTTCTTTTATATCAGACAATCCTTATTATTTTACATTTGTAACAGGTGGTGTAATCTCTCTGTCATACATATTTTTCATCAAAAAATATTCCCCCATCATATGGTTCTCATTAGTTCTTTATTTAATGAGTTTTACACAAAGTACATTTGTATTACGACAATATACGGCAATAGCTATTTGCATCTTTTCCTTCCCCTTATTATTTAAACAAAAATTTATATGGTGCGGATTATTGTGGGTTACAGCAATTACAATACATCCAACGGCCATATTTTATGGAATGATTTATATACTATATTTTATAAAAAATGACAAATTACTCATTACATTTTATGTGGCCCTATTTCTATTACTTTATAAGCTATTACCGATGTTTGTAAATTTATTTGTAGATAATGTTGACGGATATTTAAGTTACTTGGAAAATGATAGTGTTGAATATTCAACAACTTTGATATATATCTTTATCTTTGGTATGGCATATTTTTTTATTGTACATGAAATGAATTCTCAACATAAAGATATTGATGAAGAAACTAAATTAATGATAAAAATGCTTGGTGTTACGGCCATTATACCTTTGGCTGCCACATTCTCAAGAACGTCGGAAATTGTCCCTCGTTTATTGATGTATTTTACTTTTGTGCAATTTGTTGTTATTGCAAAAACGCTTGATTGTATCAGATTACGCTTGGTAAAATACGTAGCCTATATATTGTACTTTTTCATCTTCTTTTATCAATTTTACATTTCTGACAATTCTCGTATTTTTGATTTCAAGTTGATATTTGAATGAAACGCATACTTTTGTTTATTGACAGTCTTGGAGCCGGAGGTGCTCAACGTCAGCTAACAGGGCTTGCAGTGATGTTGAAACATCGAGGTTATTATGTAAAAGTTATAACCTATTATAATCGCCCTTTTTATAAATATATATTAGATGATGGAGGTTGTAACTATGAGTGTTTTAATATAAACTCTAAGTTATGTCTGCCGAAATTAATTACTGAAATAATAAAATTCAGAACAGATGTGCTAATATCGTTCCAAACGGATCCCAATGCTTTAGCATGTATTGCGGCTTTTGTTACAAGAACAAAATTGATAGTGTCGGAACGAAATACGCATCAGTCAATAAGTTATAAAGATAGACTCATTTTTAACTTATACCGTCTGGCTGACAAAATTGTACCAAACTCGCATTCTGAAGGAGAGTTTATTGAAAATAATTTCAAGTTCCTAAAAAAGAAAATTTTTGTAATATCGAATTTTGTTGACCTTAATTTATTTACGCCCATTTCAGACAAATCAATAGGTGCAATAAGACGGTTGCTCATCGTGGCTTCCGTTAAGACTTCAAAAAACACCCAACCATTTATACGTGCAATGCGTTTGGCTTTTGATAGAGGTGCAAGATTTAAGGTTACATGGTACGGTATAAATCCGGCAGACAATGATTTACCTGAAAATGTTATGTATGCTAAAAACTGTTTGGACATGATTAAGCAGTTGGGTATGGAAAATTTTTTCCGTCTATTGCCAAAGCGTACAGACATACAACATGCTTATGATAAAGCGGATATATTTTGTCTTCCGTCATTATTTGAAGGAACTCCAAATGTAATCTGTGAAGCAATGTCATCTGCTTTGCCTGTGATTGCAAGTAATGTATGTGATAATGCCCTTTTTGTAAAGGAAGGGTATAATGGATTGTTGTTTAATCCTAATGATGTGAAAAGTATGTCTGATGCTCTAATGAGAGTGTATGCTATGCCCGATTCTGAATTGTTATTATGGGGGAAACGTAGCAGAAACTTGGCGGAAGAACTATGTTCAGAAAAAGTATTTGTAGAAAAATATATAGACTTAATTGATTCCATATGATTACTTCAAGGCATGAAATGAAAGAATGGCTCGCAGTAGAAGCCGCAAAGCTGAATATCCGGCACTTTTGGTTACAATGGCTTACAGGTAGCGAATTTGCTTGCATATATCATTATATGTGGGTGTTACGTCATGTCGAGTTGATGGAGTATAAACGAGGTAGGCATAAGTTGTTATATACCTTGCCATACCTTTTTTATTATGTGTGGCTTCGTAAATTACGAGTCCATTATAACATTCATCTTGGGCCGCAGGATGCAGGATGCGGTTTCCATTTAGTCCATCTTGGTTTTTTCAGAAGTTGGGGAATCACAAAATTTGGAGAGAATTGTACAGTGCTGCCCCTTACTTTGTTTGGCAAACGTGTTCCCTCTGTTGCGGACAAATGGCAAATTATAGTTGGCGACAACTGTTATTTTGGTACAGGCTGTACAGTGCTGGCTCCTTGTAAAATTGGAAATAACGTGACTGTAGCGGCTGGTGCTGTGGTTACGATGAAGGAAATTCCGGATAACGTGGTTGTTGCTGGCGTTCCTGCAAAGATCGTGAAAATAAAAGAGTGACAATACAACCTTATACTTTTTACAAAAAATAGACTTAATTAAATGGACAAAAAGAACATATTGCTACTTTCATTATTTCAGGGTAATGGAGGTATTATTTCCTGGTCAAAAAAGTTTATTAAGACATTTACAAGTGACGTTTATAACTTAATACCACTGGACAGAAGCGTTACAGGAAGGAGACAAGTAGATGAAAGTTTAATAAAACGTTCCCTTGCAGGTTTGACACAGATAGGAAAGATAATTCCTGTTGTGGAAAAGACTATCATAGAACGAAATGTGAAATTGCTGCATACAACAACAAGTGGTTCATTGGGGACATGGCGAGATTATAAAGTGGCTCATCTATGCCAGAAACATGATGTAAAGTGCGTAATGCATTGCCATTATGGATGTATAACTGAAGATTTGCATAGGGCTTTTTATGGTCGTTTTTTACTGAAAACAATGTCCTTGTATGACCAAGTTTGGGTTCTTGACAATCGATCGGCCAATACATTACGACAATATAAAGAATTGGTCAACAAAGTACGTGTAACACCAAATTCGATAGAAGTTAAGCCTAACATTGTGATAGCTCCAAAGTCGTATAGGCATGTTGCCTTCATAGCAAACCTTGTTCCAGAAAAGGGATTGTTTGAACTTGTAAAGGCTTTTGTTTGTCTTAAAAGAAACGACATGAGACTCTCTATAGTAGGAACAGGGGCTATTGATGTAATAGACAAGATAAAACAATTTGCAGGAAACCAATTAGGCAAAACAGTTTTTATGCTTGGCCGATTGCCGAATAATGAGGCCATTGAATTTATGAAAAAGGTGGACATATTGGCGTTACCAACATATATGTCACATGAAGCTTTTCCTATATCGATATTGGAAGCTATGAGTCTTGGCAAACTTGTTATATCAACTCACCGAGCGGCCATAGGAGATATGCTGACAGGATTGGACGGAAAGCCGTGTGGACTATTTGTCAGAGAACGATCCGTTGAGGATATTATTGATGGTTTAAAATGGTGTTTAGACCATAATAGTGAAGCCGATATTCTGTGCCGAAAAGCATATGAAAAGGTATACAGTTGCTATAGAACAGAAGTAGTTTATAATTTATATAAACAAAATTACAGCGAATTAATTTAGATTATTGCATGAATGGATTATTTCCAAATACAAGAAGGCCTAATTTTGTATATTTATAGCAATTTATAATTTATGGATTTATCAAGAAAAACGCCGGGAAAAGTCGGGTCAGATTTAAAGATAAAGCGTGCTGTATGGAACATTGTTGCCTCAATATTTTTCCGTCCTTTTATTACCGGATTTTTCCGATTATGGAGGGTTGCACTATTGAAAATGTTTGGTGCAAAAATCGCATGGGATGCAAATATATATGCTTCAGTAAAGATATGGGCACCATGGAAACTTAAGATGGGACATCGAGCTTGTCTTGGACCGAACGTAATATGTTACAATCAAGATTGGGTAGTATTGGAGGATGATGCTATCGTGTCGCAATACAGTTATTTGTGCACTGCCTCGCATGACGTAGAAAAACAGAACACGGCAGACGGTTCGCTTGTTACCGCCCCTATTGTTTTGAAAAAGAAATCGTGGGTTGGCTCTCGAGCCTATATTGGATTAGGGGTATGTGTTGGCGAGAATGCAATCGTCGGTGCCACTGCCTCCGTTTACAAGAATGTGGAAGCAAATACAATCGTTGGTGGAAATCCTGCAAAATTCCTAAAAAGTAGAATCTTATTATGAATATCTTTGTTAAAAAAAGTTATTTAGGGGGGGGTAAAGATAAAGGCATTATCATACTGAAATTTATTGCAGCATTGTTAATTACTTATTCACATATGGGAGTATTGTTCCCCAAATATGGAGAATTGGTGACAGGTGGGGCAATCGGCGACGGACTTTTTTCTTTTGTTCCGGGTTCACTCTGTTTTTAGGTAGACGGGGCAATTTCCCTAACTGGTACAAAAGAAGGATTAATAGGATATATCCGAACATTATCATGTGGGCCTTACTCTCTGCTGTTGTCTTCAATTGGGAATGGACTATCATCGATTTAGTAGTAACACCCCGTTATTGGTTCATACCCTGTATCATGGTATATTATGCTATTTTTTATATCATAAGGACCTATATGCTCGACCGCCTAAAAACCGTATTCTTCATTACTGCGGCAGTCATCTTAACAGGTAATTTCCTTGTATTGGATTTAAATACTTCTGTAATGTATGCCGACGTTGCTTATATGAGAATTTACTATTTCAGCTTCATGTTACTTGGGGCGACTGTAGCTTTCAAGAAAAAGCACTCGAATGTCGGTTTAACAAAATGCTTGATTTATACCACTTTTAGTTTGGTGGCATATTATGCCTGTATGGGGATATATAAAGTTTATCCTTTTTTCTGCCGCTTCCAATTGATTTCCCTTATACCCCTACTATTTGCAATTTATTGGATTTATCGTACTTGTGAGAATGTTTCAGTACAACGGATATTAGAAAGTAAAGTTGGTATGGGTGTGTATTTTATTTCATGCCTTACTTTGGAAATATATATGGTGCAATATGCCATTTTTACCGATAAAATGAACTCATTGTTTCCATTGAATATTATGTTGACATATTTTGTCATCTTTTTTGTGGCATACATTCTGAAATGTGCATCGAAACTATTTTCTCAAATATTTAGTGATACAGGATTTGACTGGCAGAAAATATATCAGTTGTAAAAACAAAATTAAATGAAAAATAATACTATCGCCGCCATCATTCTTACCAAGGATGAGGAAAAGCATATAACCCGCTGTATAAAATCATTAGACGGAATATGTGATGAAATTTTCGTCATAGACTCCTTTAGTACGGATAGGACTTGCGAGATAGCGGAAGACATGGGAGCTAAAGTTTATAAACATCCATGGAAAAATTACGCCACCCAATTTAACTTCGGTGTGTATCAATGCCCAATACAATCAGAATGGATATGGAGAATAGATGCTGACGAATACTTGGAGGGAAACATAGGTATAGCCATAAAACAGGCTTTGTCTGAATGCGGAAGTGACGTGAATGGGGTGTATGTACGTAAGCGTATTGACTTTATGGGTAGACCGTTACTTCATGGAGGCTGGTATCCATCGTATCACCTGAAAGTATTTCGCAAAGGGCATGGCGACTGTGAAAACCGTTGGATGGACGAACATATCCGGCTCTTTGATGGAAAGACTATTACTATAGAAGAAGGCAATCAAGTGGATGCCAATCTGAACGACTTGAGTTGGTGGACAGCGAAACATAATGCTTATGCAACTCGTGAAATGGCAGATATGTTGATGATGGAATATGGATTGGATGCTAAATCAGAAGAAATCGTACCTAAATTTTGGGGAACAGAAGAACAACGTAAACGTTGGCTTAAGATAAAATACATAAAGGCTCCTTTGTTTATCCGTCCTTATATTAATTTCTTCATTAGGTATATTTTAAAAAGAGGATTCCTTGACGGGAAGGAAGGTTTTATATGGCATATTTTACAAGGCTTTTGGTATAGGATGCTTGTAGATGCAAAAATCTTTGAACTTAAGAAACAGTTTAAATGGCAAGCTAACGATATAAAAATGTATCTAAAAAATAAGTACGTAAAGGAGCTTCGCTAATTACAATCCCAATTAGCATAGTTAAAAAAATTCACGATGAAAGTATCAATCATAACATCTTGTTTTAACCGCAAGAATACAATCCGTGGTGCAATAGAAAGTGTGTTGGCACAGGATTATCCCGACATAGAGTATATCGTTGTGGACGGTGCTTCAACGGACGGTTCTTTGGAGATAATCAGGGAATACGAAAACCGCGTTTCAAAAATAATCAGCGAGCCTGACCATGGAATGTATGAGGCCATAAACAAGGGCATAAAAGCTGCAACTGGTGACGTGGTAGGTCTGTTACATTCGGATGACTTCTTTTATGATAACCATGTAATAAGCCATGTGGTAAAGAGAATGGAAGGAACAGGTGCGGACTTCCTTTACGGTAACGGCTTGTTCGTCAATTATGAAAATACTGACAAAGTAGTACGTGATTGGATTGGCGGAAAGTACCGTACATGGAAAGTCAAACATGGATGGTTGCCGCTGCATCCTACCTGTTACATAAAGAGGGACGTAATGATGAAGCGTGGTTTGTATAATGAAACCTACAAAATTGCTGCCGATTCTGATTTGCTGCTCCGTTATTTAATGGGAGGCGATTTGACTGTTGCTTACTTGGACGAATATATCGTAAGGATGAGGATGGGCGGATTGAGCACCGACAATGGACGAAGAAAACAAATGTGGAAAGAGGACATCAGGGTTTACCACTCCCATGGCATAAATCCAGTAATAGCTAAGATTGAAAAGATGATGTGGAAAGTACCACAGTTCGTCAAGGCAAAGTTTATTTGATATATTTCGTTTTAAGAAAATTTTAGTTAGTATTATGTCTGAATTACTTGAACATCATCAATTAAAACATAAAGACCAAGATTACCAACAAACAATAATTGAGACTGCCAACGATTTTGATATTTGGTATAAAAGTATTTCCGGTAAGGATTTAATATATAGAGGACAAAAATATGCCAGATATAAGAATTATAGTTCTGGACAACGTAGATGGATTTCTGATTCCAACTTAATGGATAATTTTGGAGATTGTACGGAACCTTATACGAATTACATTTCTACCCTCATATTAAATTGTCGTTTGTGGGAAAATAGTATCATAGTGAAATTTCTTAGTAAAGGATGTGAAGATGTGTCTGATTTAATGTTGCTTTCAATAATGCAGCATCATGGTGCACCCACTCCGTTGATAGATTTTACATATAATATAGATGTTGCCTTATGGTTTGCCTGTCATGAAAACGATAAAGTAAATAACGATATAGACAACTATATGTCAATATATTCTCTAAATGTAGATGAAAATAAAGAAAGGATACTGAAACTAAGTGATAATCCTGAATTAAAATTTAAGCCGTATGAAGAATTGGCTAATTTGCAGCAGTTAATTTTGATTGACAAAGACGAGGATATTTTACATTCAAATTTAAATATAATAGCTCAAAATGGACTATTATTAATGAATTACCATCCATGGAAATATCTTGGAGGATGGAGCAATGAATATAAAATCGCAGGAAAAATCCCTGTCAAAACTGAACTACCAGAACTTTCTAAAAATATTCCGGTCTTATATCATATGAATTGCGCTGATATACGTAAAGATTTGATACCTTATATAAAAAAACAATATTTAAATAATGTTGGTAATCTTTTTCCAGATTATAAGAATATGGTTCAATATATTACGAATTCTTGATAAGTATTGTATCTATTAGAACAATAAAATTGCAATCATTAAGCTTTACATTTAGTAATTAAAGTTGCAGTTATCGAACTTTTTCATTAAATTATTTCCACAAAGGTTCATTTTCCCAATTATCAGGAAATCCCATTGCTTTAACATCTACCATTGGATATTGGTCAAGAAGTTGTATTAGATGAGCTTTCATGTCATTATTAGGCGAAATAATATCGATGAACCACTTGATGATGCAAATTTCATAAAAGGTCTTGTCTGGTAAAATGCTTGGGCTAATCCAAGGTCGATTTAACTTTTTTGCTATCATTGGGTTCACGGCATATTTCCGATTCCAAACCCTTGCATGATGACAGCAAGAATTTCTCGTAAGTGTAATCACTGTACACCATGATGTAAATATTGGCAAAGGCAAATCAAAATAAGAGGATATTTTCTTTTTCAGTTGATTGGATTTTAAATTTTCAAAAATCCGTGTTATTGTTCCTAACGGCAATATTTCAACAAGCATCCAAGCAGGAGGATATGCATCATTGTATTTATGCTTAAAATGCAGGATGAAGTCTTCTTTTGAATTATCCAGTTCTTTATCCACTAAAGCCAATGTCCTGCTGAATTTTATTGGGTTTGCAAACATTGCCTGGTCTGTCATCCAAAAAATATTACCGGTTTCTTTTGCCACAATATTAGCCAAGGCACTTCTCAAGGCTATTTCTATTTTCTCTATTTCATTGAATAAAAATAGTCTTAATTTCTTGTCGAATCGGTATAAATTTAGAGCGTCCTGAAAATTACTGTTCGGCTTAAATTGTTGTTTTTCCTTTGGCTTGGATAAAAATGGATAAAGATAAGCACTTAAACGATAGTAACCGATATTAGCTATATACCGCTCAGCCATAATTTTATCAGGTATATTCAACCCTCTGGAAACAAGAAGTTGAACCAAGTCCGATGGGGATGTATATATTTTGTTGAAACCGATACTCATTGTACAAAAATAAAACGACCCCCGATTTGAGCATCGTTGAGAGGCTTGGGGGTTCTCGTGTTGCAAAGATACGACTTTTATTCTTTTCCACAAAATATTTTGATGGATTTTCTATATTGACGATAATTTTATTTGATTTTTCTAACGATATAAGAATTTTGAACCTAAAAGCAACATCTATCAGCTTCTAAAACGTCACATATTACCTCCTCATCAGCCACCTTTTACCTCTCATTTTGCCATGTCTTGTTTTTACGATGTTTATTCATTGATTATCAGGCTATTACGTTATCCTTATCATTGCCCGACAGAATAAGGCAAAAACTCAAATCGATATAAACAAAAACGAAACAAAAAATATCCCCCTCCTTGCCACACTTTTTTATCAGTACGGTTTGGAGGGGTTCTTGGTTTTCAGGGAGATTGGTTCGCAGTTTTATTGAACCGAACTTTTATGTCAGACTTAATTCATCATAGCATTCCATCGGTTCCTGTTATAATTAATCCCATTGTTCCTTCGTTGGTATATCTCGTTTCTCTTGCTTCCGAAGTTGTCACGGTTTGAGTTGTAGTTGTTTATTGCCATCGCCTCAATATCTTTCTCGTCAATTCCATGCCTACCGAACGTGGCTTTAAGATAATTCACTGCATCATCGAACAACACACCATAAAGACACAACCACTTGGCCCTTGAAAGTATCGATTGGTGCCTGTTTCCGTCCTTGTATGAATCAGGATATATTTTTCTCCAAAGCTTATCGGCATAGTTCATCAGCTGCTTGTCTGTCCATTGTGCCTGGAAAAACTTGTTCAGCTTTATCTCTTCCTCCGTATGCCTGAACTCCTTGCTTGAATATCCTTTTGTGCCGTAATCTCTTGGCGGTATATTGGGGTATTGAGGGTCGTAAATAAAATGGAAGGGTGCCAAATTCTTTCTATCAGGATTAAGCCAAACATCAGGGTCATAACTCAGGAAACAGGTACGGCTAAGGTTTCCGCATTTCATATCAAATTGTTCCGTGTTGGGATATAGCTTGAACTTTACTTGCATGAATAAGTTGTAATGGTATTCGGGATTTGTGTTGTCATGGAGCATAGCAACCTTAACTCCCTTATTGCTTGGAGAGAACCAGACTGCGTAGATATGAAGTTGGTCGGCATATTGTATTATTTTTTGTTTGAATTCATTTGCAGCTTCATGATTGGGGAATTTATCAAAGTCGAGAACCATGATGTTTGAGTATTCCTGAAGGTTGTCAATGTTGTCGTTCCTGTAAGTGAAAATACCTGAAGGAGCAATCATCGGGAGTTTCTTTTTCTCCTCCTTGAACATATCTTCGTCAGGCTGGTTTCTTACAAATTCTGTCAGTTGTTTTAATTGTTCGTCTTTTGCCACCATTTCAAGAAGTACGTAGTCAAGGCTTATGTATCTCTTGCTTTTTGAATCTTCAGCGTTGTTATAGTAGCTGACAGTATTTTTTATCATCATTGTTTCCATTTTGTTGATATTTAAATTTTTACTTTGTTATTAAGAGAGTTGTGGCCTGATTGTTTTTTCGGTCGTTCTCTCTTTTTGATATACTTTTCCTTGGTTTTTATTCTGTTATTTCCTTGATAGATTATTATTTTATTTTTCATTGCCGTTAAAACCAAGGGATAAATTTAGCAACATATTTTTTATTTTACTATCAAGGAGGCCTGTTGTTTATTAGTTTCATCATTTTGATCTTTATTTTGTTGGGTTATTTTTACTTGACATATCTGATACAATGAACAAGGATAAAGGACATAAAACCACAATTACCTTTTGTTCTTTAATTGATTTTATTTAGCCTTTCATTGATTGTTGTATCTTTTATCATTGTTTTTTGTGATACTGTTTTTCAATGAGGGTGCTAAGACAATGTAATGTGTTGTTTTCCTTGTACTTTATTCCTTGTTTTTGTTGGATGTAATGTTAGTGATAAAAGGAGTAAAGAGATTGGTCCTTCGTCCCTTAAAGACAGTGGTGAGAGAGTTGTGTGGATTTAATTTTTTATTTCACCAGTTACCCAGTTGATTCACCCATATTTTCACTTTTCTCTTCCACCACTCTTTTTACCACGAAGTAGGTTTGTTCTTTACTTTATTATTTACTATTGCTTCCCCCTTTATTTTGCAATTATTACCCACTTTTTTCTTGTTCTCTATAATATTAACAGGTGGGTTGAAAAATCGTGGGTTGCTCTCTTCCTTGTATTGTTCTTTGTTCTGGTACGATTCTGTTTCCTTATAATCAAAAAACACCTTGAAATCTTACCCATCAATTATTTGCCACCAACATTTTTCCTCTTTCACAATAACAGACTTGACAAAAACGAAAACCGATAAACAACAATGACACAATTTTACATTTAAGGGCATCAATTCAAGACCAATAATTAGCAGCATCAAATTTCACATATCTTTTTCACTACCAATATTTTACATTTTTCCTCTCACCACTAACAACAATCACAACAAAACAAATAAGACTCTAACAACAGCAACATCTAACCTGGAACATCATCATTTTTCACTCCACAATTTTTCATCAGACTACTTATTTATTTTTTGTTTTTCGTGATGTTATGCCCTAATGAAACCAACTCCGAACTTTTTTACTTTAATCATTTTTGTTCAGTGAGGTAGAGTGAGTGGTTATCCCCGTTCTCGTTTTTCATCATTGTTTTTGCCACGTTATTTTATATTATTGCAGCTTTTATTTTCGGTTATTTTCAGCCATATTATTTTTTGTTTTTGATTTTGCTGTTGTTTATTGTTCTATTTTTGACTTTGCTTTTTTATTTTAGAGCCGTTACGTTATTTTAGTGTTTTGTTCAGCCATATTTTTCTTGTATTTTCTTGATTCTGATTTCATTTTGCTACGATTAATTTTTTGTCTTGATTTTTTTATTGGTCACATCATTTAATCATTGTTTTTGACTTTGCTTTTAATTTTAGCCACGATAGATTTTATTGTTGTTTTGTTTAGCCACGATTTTTACTTCATTATTTTTGCC
>OBJE01000645.1_pt1 | contig 27760 bp, 29 predicted proteins | sample 1519681 | NCBI WGS metagenome assembly OBJE01 (sample SAMEA3888898, study PRJEB22519) | human gut metagenome | biome: human gut; feature: human-associated habitat; material: faeces | place: Denmark | collected 2011 | reverse complement strand
GAATGGATATTTTTATGTAACTTATTGATTATCAACTATAAAGGTACTAAAAATATCTCATTCCCACAACTTTTTCAATCGTTTTCTTATACCGAACTCACGTTATATTAGTGTCATTATCTCCTTTCTTTTAAGAGTTCAATGATTGCATCCTTGTCCTTCAAGTTGGAATCAAGGCGTGTTATTTGAGCGTTAAGGCTCTCTATCTGTTCTTTCAACAATTTGATTGTCTCATTTTTATTATCAACCTCAGATTGCACATTCTTTAATTGTGCCGCAAGTTCGACATCCCCAATATTATTGTGCGCATTTCCGTCCACAGCCACTGCGGCAAGGTAGGCAGAAATCTGATGCTGAACGGGACAGAACAATGTGAAGAAGTTAAAGTCAAGAGCTTCACAAACCTTGACCAGCTTATTTGTCTCCATCGTTTCCCGTTCAAGGATACGGTTGACGTGTTGTTGGTTTACGCCAATTCTGCGCCCAAGCTCGGACTTGCTTATTCCGAGTTCGTTGCGCCTCTTCTCAATTGCCTGTCCAACATGTATTGGATTAACTTTTATATCCATAGGGTCAATTTCAAAAATGACATTTCAAAAGGTGTTAACAATAACACAACTGCATAAACATTTATGTGTTATTTGCAAATTGTGCTAAACCTTATTTATGCATACAAAGTTAAACATTAAATATTAAATATCAAAACATTATTGTCAAAAGAATGATGTACGGAATGTTAATAGATACAAGTCGAGATATATAAACAAAAAATGAGGACCTGTATGCGTCCTCATTTTCTGTAACTTGCGTTGTCACCCTTAAAGGTGAGCTTTATTCTGGTGGATACGTTTAGCCCAGACTAAATTGCTTGAATTATCAAACAGTTAATGAACTTAAATCTATGCCGGGAATGATGGCATCTGCAATATTGTCCTTTATAAGGAATCCCATGTAAAGCGGGATGGTAAGTACCTCCCCTTCACGGCCTACGTTATATTGCCCCAGTTTTATTGCATTTCGGACATGATACAAATCCTTGTTTTTAAGAACTGTGGCCATGCTTTTTGCCTTGCCGCCCTTTGCCTTCACTTCAAGTATGACACATTCACCGTTGTACCTAACAAGAAAGTCCAGTTCAAGACCGCTGTCCTTATGAAAATAGTACAATTTCTGCCCGGACTTGCACAGGAAATCAGCCATGAGGTTCTCAAAGATGGCTCCCTTGTATCCAAGAAGGTTGCCCTTTAATATATCAGCCTGGGTACCGTAGTCGAGCATGGCCATAAGTATGCCTATGTCCGTGGTGTACACCTTGAAGCAATCCTGGATGGAATTGCCCTCCAACGGAAGTTCGGTAATCTGTGTGTTATAGCATCTACGCACTATCCCGGCGTCCTCCAGCCATTGGATGCTCCCGAGGTATTGCGACGCCCTTCCGCCTTTTCTGACTATGGAGTACTGGAATTTCTTGTTCTCCTTTGCCAGTTGTTTCGGGACAGATTCGAAGCATTCCCGGATATGGGGCTTGTCCGCATCATCGGCATATTTGACCATATCCTCTTCATATTCAGCGATAAGGTTACGCTGCATCTTGTATATAAGCTCAATGTTCTTGGTCTCAAGGAAACAGTTCACCACATCAGGCAGTCCTCCGACTATGACATACCTGTACAGCAATTCCATCAATGCCCTGTGAATGCCGTCAGGAACAGCCTTTTCTTTTTCAAAGCATGACTTGACGGAGTCAATAACCGCATCACTGATTCCGTTAGCCCATAAAAACTCCTCAAAATCCAACGGATACATGTCTATTACGGTCTCATAGCCAACAGGAACGGAATCCTGTCCTTCGGTCTCCTCGTTTTTCTTCTTTTTCTTACCGTAACCTTTCACACCCAAAAGAGAATCGGTGGCGATGACATCGAAACGGCCGTCTATATGGAATGACTTCAAGGCCGTCCTTGCTTCCTTGCACTCTTGGATCTCGTCAAGGATAATGCAGGTTTTTCCGTTGATAAAACGGCTGCCTTGAATCAAGGCGGAAAGGTTAAGGATAATGGTATCGACGTCTATATTGCCGACAAAGGCGGATTTCTTATCCGGTTCGAGAATGAAATTCATGTAAACCACGCTCTCGTAATTCTCCCTTGCGAATTTCTGGACAATATATGTCTTTCCGCACTGGCGTATGCCTTTTATTACAAGAGGTTTCCTGTCCCCGGATGCCTTCCACTTGGTCAAGACTGTTTCTATTTTTCTTCTAAGCATAGTATAATTCTTTTTCTTCTCGTGCAAAGTTACACTTTTTATAGCGAATAATATAGGCATTGATACACTTTTCCAAGCGAATAGAGTCAATAATAGTGCGTTTTTTCAAGCGAATAGATAAATCCCACTCCGAAAACATTTGCGGAACATGAACAAAGATGCCATTAAGAATGCTTGGGAATGTACTTTTTCACAATCCTTTTATATGTTACGGCATCCATAACTATCTTTGTTTATAATCATTATTTGGATATTTGAAAAATAATGATTAAACAAATATTTGGCTATATGGTTTATTTATTGTTATTTTGCAGCCGTAATATAATAATGCCGAAACTGGCAAGGTTCTATATGTTTATTAAATATCAAGAGTTATGGCAGAAAACTTGGAAAAAATCCGTCCCGTACTCACCGCCCTCGAAGCAGGCGAAGAGGTTACCTTTCCCATTTCAAGACTGAAAAGTGTGCGCACTCAGGCATCGGAGCTTGGTGCAATCTACAACCGCCTGTTTAAGACAAGGACAGACAGGGAGAAACAGACAATTACCGTCAGACGTATCAAGTAGCAACCTCAAAATTATGACGTTATTGCAGTTTTTAGACCGTTTAATCCCTTATGACACATTTTTGGACGACCTTGCGGCAAGAATCGTTAAGCTGTTAAAATCCGACCATGACGACCCCGAATTTGTCAGCCAACGGAAGGCGTACCAGATGTTCGGACGGCGCAATGTCGAAAGATGGAGACGCCAAGGGAAAATCGTGCCCTGCAAACGGCCCGGCAAGGTTGAATACAGGACATCCGAACTGCGTTTTCTGCAACGCACCGTACAGGATTACTTTGATGACCGTCCGCAAGACAGTCGTAATAAGAGAATAAAATAATAAACATTTTTATGTTTATATCAAATGTGTTAAATATCGAAAGCACATAAGCATGATAAGAGAAAATGAAGGAATTGAGACCCACATGTGACCCGGACGGAGTTTATTCGGTCAAGCGGACGTGTGCCGAATTGGGCGTAAGCCACAAGACATTGAAAAAATACAGGGAAAACGGCTATATCAGTCCGCTTAACCCAGGCAACCCCAGCCGCCCCAAATATTCCGGGCAATCCATCATAGACTGTTGGAATACCCTAATGAAACTATGATCAGTGAAGCAACCATAAGCAAAGTCAGGGACATCAGCATAGAGGAGGTACTAAAGCCTTACGTCAGTCTGGTAAGGAGAGGCACGTCTTTGGTGGGGCTGTGCCCGTTCCATTCGGAAAGGACACCGTCCTTCACGGTCTCACCGCAGAAAGGCCTGTATCACTGCTTCGGCTGCAACCGTGGCGGCGACGCCATCTCGTTCATTATGGAGAATGAAAACCTTTCCTTTACGGATGCTGTTGCGTTCATCGCCAAACGTCACGGCATTGAGGTGGAATATGTTGAAGAAGAACAAAGCGACGATGAAATTGCCGCCGCGAGGTGTCGTGAGTCGTTGCTCATCGCTCTTGAACATATCCAGAAGTTCTTTTTCGACAGCCTGAGGCAGGATACTCCTGAAATCCGCCAGGCGCGTGACTATGTTTACGGCAGATGGACGGAAGAAACCTGTGCCATCGCAGGTATAGGCTACGCCCCGAAAGATGGCAGCTTGTTCATGAACTATTGCCGCAAGGTGGCCATAAACGAAAATGCCCTGTTTGAGCTTGGTTTCCTCAAACGTAGCGAGGACTGCGGTGCATACGCCATGTTCAGGCAACGCATTATGATACCCATCCGCAACAGGTGGGGACGGGTCATTGCCTATACGGCACGGTATATCGGCACGAACCCGAAAGCCCCGAAGTACATCAACTCAGCCACAAGCACCGTCTATTCCAAAGGAGAAACCCTTTTCGGGATAGACAGGGCAAGCCGTGTACGTGGTGCCGACTATTTCATAGTGGTGGAGGGCGCGCCAGACGTGCTTCGGATGCAGTCCGTCGGTTATGACAACACTGTGGCCGCGCTCGGCACGGCATGGACGGACAGCCAGTTCACACTATTGAAGAAGTTTACCTCCTCAATATGTTTTATCCCTGATTCTGACGTTGCAGATGGAAACTCTTTCGGCCCGGGCTTCAAGGCGGTCATGGCAAATGGGGCGGCCGCTATCCGAAAAGGCTTTCACGTGACGGTCAGGGAATTGCCTTTTGCTAAATCTCCCATTTCAGAAGAGGAGCTTCACGCCTTGTACCCAGGCGGAATACCCGATGATGCTGCAAGGGAGAAGCCGGTAAAGAACGATGCGGACAGCTACATACACTCGAAGGAGGATTTCTCCTCGCTTGAAGAAAAACATTTCATCGTCTGGCTGGCACAGAAACGGTTTCTTGTCGCGGATTCATTGGTGGAAGAACGCAAGTGCGTGTCGGAGGTTGCAGACCTGCTCCGCTATGTGGATGACCAGCTCGTCTTTGACCAATGTATTGAACAGCTCTCGAAAATCCACGGCAAGCCTAAGCTGTGGCGCGAGGCCGTGTCCCAGGCACGTGGCGAAGCCCGCAAGAAAAAAGACAGCCTTACCCCGATGGACGAGAGGCAGCGTGACGCCGAACTCCTGCGCCGTTTCGGTCTCTTTGTCCGTGACAACTGCTATTACGCCACACCCGACGATGACGGGGAGCCTATGCGGATTTCCAACTTCATCATGGAACCGCTGTTCCACATTGAGGACGAGAACAACGGAACGCGCATATTCAGAATGCGCAACATGTACAACGTCAGCCGTGTGATAGAACTGAAAGAATCCGAACTATGTTCGCTGAGCAACTTCCAGCAGAAAGTCGGCTCGGTGGGCAATTACGTGTGGCTGGCCAAGATAGACAAATTAAACAGGGTAAAAGAATACCTGTACTCCAAGACAGACACGGCGGAACGTATAAGGAAATTAGGTTGGAACGCGGAGGAAGGCTTCTTCGCCTTCGGCAACGGCATATTGGCCGGCGGCACGTTCAAAAAAGTCGACGACCTCGGAATAGTCCGCGGTGTAAATAACAAGGCGTTCTACCTGCCCGGACAGTCCAAAATATACCTGCACAACCGCGAGATATTCCAGTTCGAGCGGTTGATGGTGCATGAGAACCGCAGCGGAGTGAAACTTTATGACTACGTTTCATTATTGATGGATGTGTTCGGAGAGAACGCTACCGTCGCTTTCTGCTACCTGCTGGCCACCCTGTTCCGTGATGTCGTGTTCAAACGTACAAGGCATTTTCCCATTCTTAATCTCTTCGGCGAGAAAGGCACGGGCAAGACCACCCTCGCCACTTCCCTCCAGTCCTTTTTCCTTCACGGCGTTGACCCTCCCAACCTCGGCGTTACCTCCGTCCCGGCCATGAACGACCGTGTCTCGCAGGCAGTCAACACCATCGCCGTGTTCGACGAATACAAGAACGACCTCGACATCCGCAAGATAGCTTACTTGAAAGGCCTGTGGGGAGGCGGCGGACAGACCAAGAAGAACACAAGCACTGACGGCATGGCGGCACAGACCATCGTCAGCACAGGCGTAGTTCTTTGCGGCCAGGACAAACCCACGCAGGACATGGCACTCTACACCCGTGTACTTTTCCTCGCCTTTTCCAAGACCTCCTTCAGTCAGACTGAGAAGAAACGCTATGAAGACTTGGTGGCAATGTGCAATATGGGACTGACGCACCTGACCATTGAGATACTACAACACCGTGAGCTGTTTGAAAAGAACTTCCCGGAAATTTATTCCATTACCAAACGGGAGCTGGCCACGAAACTGGAGAATGAGACAGTGCATGACCGCATCTTCGGAAACTGGGTCATACCGCTGGCCACGTTCCGTACATTGGAAACGGTCATCGACGTGCCTTTCAGCTATTCAGAACTGTTCGACATATCGCTTAGGGGCTTACGCAACCAGAACGAGCTGGCACAGGAAAGCTCCGAGATAGCCGACTTCTGGAACATGTTGCAAGGTTTCCAGACATCAGGGAAGTGCATAGAGAATGCGCATTACCGCATAAGGTACTTAAAATCATTCCGTCCGTTGTCGTCAAAGGAAACGGTCGAGTTCAAGGAGGCACGCCCGATATTGTATCTGAATACGGCAGCCGTTTCTTCGCTGCTCGGTAGCCGTACCATGAACGCCACGGCCAACCGCTCCAACTGGTCAACGGTCATGTCCTACCTGAAATCGCAGCCGTCGTTCCTCGGCCTGAAACAGGACAGGTTTACCATACTTCTGCCCAACGGTCAGCCTGACTATACGGTCGAGTTCGTTAACGGGCAACAGGTCAGGAAAGTCAGGGTCAACCGTCCAAAGGCACTATGTTTTGACTACTTACAGTTGAAAGACGCTTTCGGACTTGACCTTGAAACGGAGGTGATAACGGATGTTCCAGAAGTGAAAGAAGAAAACAATGATATACCCACCCCATATACCCTCGTACAGAGTGATTTGCCTTTTTAGTCGTTGCCTATGTTTTCAAACAGTAGAAAAGCCCACAATCTTATTTTATTGGCAAAATATTTCGATATTTGACAGGAATGATATATTTTTGCAGTATCAAAAATGAATGATATGACAACGAGCGAAAAGATATTGAACTACGCGGCCATGCAAGGCGGGACTTTCAACAGGAAAGATCTTCTTCGCCATATTGTAGAAAAAAATCCCGACATCAATGAAGGAGTGGTAGATTTACAGGTAAATCGTTTGTTGTCTTCCGGAGTGCTTAAACGCAGCGGTCGCGGCAAATACATGGTGGATGGAAACAGACTGCCGGAGTTTGTCTATCTTCCTTCAGAGCAGGAACAGGATATATTCTTGAAATTGAAAGCCAAATTCCCGCTTCTTGACATGTGTGTATGGAGTCCTCGGGTGCTTGCTTCATATATGATGCACGTGCCCAACATAGCCTATACATTTGTGGATGTGGAGAAAGACGGAATGGAAACGGTATTTCATGTGTTACAAGACATGAGGCTTGGCAGGAACATACTTTTTTCACCATCAGCCGTCGATTGTGAGCGTTATTTGGCAGGAACAGATTCTATTGTCGTTCGGCAGCTGGTAGGACAGTCGCCATTGACGGAAGTAAATGGCTGCAAGGTGCCGCGCATTGAAAAGATACTTGTTGACGCATTAGGCGATAATGAGTTGTCTTTTGCTGGCGGCTCGGAAATATACAATATATATGAATACGCGTTTGAAAGGAACAATGTGAATAAGAGCAAGCTGCTCAGGTACGCATCACGCCGCAACCGAAAAGAAAAAGTAGAACATATTATAAATACCATAAACAATGATAAATCCCAAAAGTAGAACAATAGAATGGATAACAGAGGCGGCGACGCGTCTGGGAATACGAGACTTTTCATTGGCCGAAAAGACAATCAGGGCATTTTCACTGCTCGAAGCCTTGGCCCGTTCCGGATGCCCTTTCGTGTTCAAAGGCGGAAGTTCTCTTCTGTTGCATCTGAATACAAGCAGGCGACTGTCAATAGATATAGACATTATCTGCCCTCCCGGAACTCAGATAGAGAATTATCTCATGCAGTATGCCGGGGAATACGGCTTTGGCAAGGTGGAGCTTGTTGAGAGGATTGCAAGAACTGATGTGCCCAAACAGCATGCCAAATTCTTTTATGAAGTGAGTTATCCGGGCAATGGAGGCCAGGATAAAATTCTCTTGGATGTGCTGTTCGAGGATATTCATTACAGCAACATTGTTGCCAAACCCATTCAAAGTCCTTTGCTTGCAACGGATGAGCCCCTCGTCATGGTCAATCTGCCGAGTGCCGAGGACTTGCTCGGCGACAAGTTGACAGCTTTTGCCCCTCATACGACAGGGATTCCGTTCTTCAAAGGGGAAAAGAGCTGCTCTATGGAAATCATCAAACAACTCTATGATGTGGCGTCTCTCTTTGACATTGTTGACGACTTGTCCGTCACCGAAAAGACTTTCCGCAAGTTCGCCGCGATAGAACTCCGCTACCGTCACTTGCAAGACGACTCCATGCAACAAGTTTGTGATGACATCTATCAGACAGCTCTTTGCATATGCCTAAGGGGATTGTACAATCCTGACGAGTATAAGTTGCTGATAGGTGGCATCAATCGTATAAGCAACTTCATCCATAGCGAGAAATACACTCTTGATTCTGCGATCATAAACGCTTCAAAAGCTGCCTATCTGAGCAAACTAATCTGTAAGGGCATTACTGGCATCCGCCACTTCTCTCCTGATAATCAGAATGAACTGATTTCAAAATCATTGAAGGAGCCATTGCCAACAAAGCTAAACAAATTAAAGAAAACGCACATGGAAGCGTTTTTCTATTGGTGTGAAATCCAAGATATTTGTTAATGGCTTAGCTATTTCCATAAAGTATTGTTAAGTGCATCATATCAAAGAAAATAAAAAGGTCATCCTGTGGATGGCCTTTTTTATTAAGCACATTTCAAAAAATAATATGCACACATTTCAAGGGTGACAGCGTTGACAACCGATATGTTTCATCATATCAACTACTTCCATAAAAAAGTTTGCGTTGACAAACGTTGACAAGCGTTGACAGATTTGGGAAAATCAGAAAATCCATAGCCAAGTGTTGACAAATCACGGCATATCTATAATTATATCTTTTTATTAAAGGAAAAAGATAAAATATTGTATTATAAGCACTTGCATGAAGGCGTTTTTGTGCTTCCATGCCCCTGTCAACCTTGTCAACGCTGTCAACCCTGAAATATATGCCTCTTTCTGTTCGCGATTTTTTTTGCTTGATTTTTTTCTCTTTTTTCATTTAATCCGTCTCTTTTTGAATACAGCGGAAAATCCCGTCGCACAAATTCCCGAATATTCCAAGCAACTCCCTCATTCTCCAATGTTTGACTTATTGCAAGGCATACGGACAGCCAGTACCTTTATGGCAAAAACATCGAATCATGGACTTACGCAGGTTATTCTGGAAAATCATGCCGGAGCATACTTATTCAGTACGCGAGGCGGCTCACTACCTCGGCATCCACCGTTGCACCATCTACGCCTATATCAGCCATCCTGAAAGGCCGCTGCCTTTTTCCCGTACAGAGACAAACCGGAGGCTTCGTTTCCTCGGCGAAGACCTGATATTGTTCAAGAAAACGGGATTTCCTAAGAAAGGGCGCAAGCGCAAGGACTTCGGGCGGTAACTAAGGGAACAGGCTTTCTTCTGAAAATCCAAGTAAAGCAAGGCAAGTCCGTACATATCCATTGCAGTATGGCCGGTTTCGCCTTGCCCTGTTTTAAGTTCACGCAATCTTCCTGACTGCCTCCAACAATCCGTACACCATTTCTTCCACCTCCTCCATGTCGGCGATGATGTCTTTGATGTGGTAAGGCGCACCACGAAGCCCGTGACCGTCCGGCCCAATCCATAGGCTTGCCTCATAGTCTGGGTCGAAGTTTTCGTAATATGCCTCTATCTCATCGGCCAGACTGTCTATGCTGTTACCTGTCATGGCTGCCGTAAAATAAAAGTCCTGTCCTGCGGTAGTGAATTTGTAAAATTCGAAAACGGTGCTGTCTTCCTGTCTGTCGGCACGCACTTCCCAACCGTTGGCCTCGCCGCACCTCATTACTGTGTCAATGCTGATTTTCGTAGTCATCGTCTTGTCTGTTTGTGTCAGCCGTGACCGTGAAAGCCACGGCTGACGGGTTAGTTAATGTTCAATGTTCAAATCTGGCAAGAAACCGTTGCAAACGATAGTCTTGTAAGTTCTTTAACTTAGTGGGTCGGAAATTCGCTTGTTGCCTTACCTGAAACCGTCCCAAGCCTTGTGCCGTAAGGTCAAGCGTCATGTCAGAAAGCTCTTTGAGCGAGACGTAGCCGTACTCGTCCTCAGCAAGTCCTACGACAATGCCATAAAGGATGGTGTCGCTCTCCTGCACCTCCCTCAAGTATGAACCAGCGCACCGCACCGAGCGCAAAGATTGCCACGCATACGGCTTCCTTACCCCTGCCGTCCTGCGAGTAAAGGGGATAGCCTTTCAAGGCTTCCTCCAATCGGGGTGTCATCAGCCTGCACATATCAGCATAGTTTTATTTCGTCACCGTACACTTCTATCTCCGCACTGCTTGTCAGCCTCACAATGAAGCCCGTATCTGTCAGTGCTACCACAATCCCATGATGATAACCACACCACGGCTTAATCAGTTCACATTCCCTGCCGTATTCGGGAAAACCTTTGTACTCTTCCATATTCAAATGTTTTTAAGGTTGTAAGTAATGTCATATACTTGCCTGATAATAAATCCGTGGTTCGGACGATACATTGTAAACGTAATTGCCGCAACGTATCAAAAGGCAGTCCTTGCCGTAATACAGCCTTTTCATACCTTTAACACTTCCGGTACGGTAGAAGTTCGGGAAGTGGTCAATACCGACCCTCCGTCCTTGTTCGATTGTCATTCTTCTTACACGCATAATCCGGTGTTTTGAATGTTATAAGTTTCAATTCTTTTCCCTTTTGTAAAGCCCCGCAGGGCTTCGTGGCCGGGAAAGCCGTTTTTCGTGTGGATTTCATTGCGGACAAGAGGGAGGATAAGACAAGTGTGAGGCGAGAGGGCGCGGACGGAATGCCCAAAATTCCAAGGCACGCGGAAATTTGCGGAAGGCTGCCGTCAAGCTCTCCCGCAGAAAGCGTAAGCGGCACTTGACGTTCTTCCCGTCCGCAGTACCTTTGCACGGAAAAACGCCTTCCGGACATGACGCACGGCGGCTTTCAGTTAAAAAGAACAGGCATTAAATGAACAATGTCATCCAAGTACCGCCGCAAATGTGGGTAGTTCGCAGACTGTTGAGTGAAACGAAGCGCAAGAAGTCCCCTCTTTGGCGGCAGACATTGCGTTGCCGCTTGTGATAAAAGATACCGGCTTTGTATGCTTGGTGTCAATGACACGGAGTATACAGGTCGGCAACAATATCCCTATAAATCCCGTTAAATCCCTCATTATCCAATGTTTAACGTATTGCAGACATCCTGACTTGCCCCTACCTTTACGGCAGGCTGGGGGATAAATGCAGTCATAATATATAATTAATGTGTCGGCACAATGCCGCAGTCTTTCCAATACACGGCATTTCAGGTCGCAAAAGACCGCATATTGCGCGCCAAAAGATGACCTTTCGGAACGTAAAAGGTCACCTTTTGCAAAACGCTTTGTCTGCACGCAAAAATCCTCCATCCGTTTTTTATAAAACGGATAAAAAACATTGGACAATGACATCGATAAAACTGAAATTTAGGCCGTCAACGGCGCAGGAAAAAGAAGGCACTTTGGTGTTCCAACTGATACACGGACGCTCGGTGCGCAGGATAACGAGCAGGTATAAAATCTTCTCCGAGGAATGGGATGGCGGGGCAGGGCGGCTATTGCTTCCCGCCTCGTCATCGCCCCGCTACGCTTTCCTCGTTTCTCTGAAGACCGAACTGCAATGGGAGCTTGACAGGCTCAGGAGGATGGTGGAGGAACGTGAAAGGATGACCGGTGCGGTAAGCCTTGACGAAATCGCCGCCGCCTTCTCGCCTGATGTGGACACGCCAAACAGCGTGTTCAACTTCATCCGCAGACAGATACGTCACAAGAGGCAGCTCGGCAAGGTTCGCTCGGCAGAGACCTACCACTCGATGCTCAACAGCTTCATGCGCTTCCGAAAAGGTGCCGACCTGACGTTCGACATGCTGGACGGTGGGCTTATGGAACTCTACGAGGCGTGGATGCAAGGATGCGGACTGACGCGCAATACCACCTCTTTTTATATGCGCATCCTGCGCACCAACTACAAGCTGGCCGTTGAGAAAGGGCTTACGGTAGACTGCCATCCGTTCAGGCACGTCTACTGCGGCATGGATAAGACCGTGAAAAGGAGCATACCTTTCAGTGAAATCAAGAAGATAAACGACCTTGACCTGTCGCGGAAGCAGGGCCTTGACTTCGCGAGGGACATGTTCATGTTCAGCTTCTGCACGCGCGGGATGTCCTTCATCGACATGGCGTACCTGAAGAAAACCGACCTTGACGGCGGCTGCTTGACCTACCGCCGCAAAAAGACCGGGCAGCTCCTGACGGTGGAATGGACGAAGCAGATGCAGGCAATCATAGACAAGTACAAGCCGAACGGCACGAGATACCTTCTGCCCATCATCACCCGCGAGGACGGCAGCGAGCGCAGACAGTACCAGAATAAAATGAGGAAAATCAACCGTCACCTGAAAGACATTGCACGCCTGGCCGGTCTGCCAGTTCCTTTGTCAATGTACTATACAAGGCATTCATGGGCTACAATCGCACGCGGCAAGTCCGTTCCTCTTGCTGTCATAAGCGAGGCCCTCGGACACGATTCGGAAACGACCACGCAAATCTATCTCGACTCAATCAAGTCGAGTGAAGTGGACAAGGCAAACAGCATGATTCTGGAGGGTCTATGACGCAAAAAATTGTTGCACAAAAATGGACTTCTCCTATTATGAGATGGATATTCTGAGGCAAAGGTAGCAAAAATAATTAAACATCAAGTGTTTCGGCGGATTTATTTGCACATATTTTTTATGAAGCGTCAACGGATTTGGTAAATTGTTGACGTAATATTTTCGATAAGACTGCGTAAGTTGTTGACATTCAATTGTTTCACAAAAATATCCATCTCATAATAGGAGACGGACAAAAATCCGTCATGAAAATCAATGCCAACACAAACGCTATTATGAGTAGTGACGGAGATGGAACAATCTTATGGATTTAAGGGAAGTTAGCAACCGAATTTTCGTAACTGCTTGTTATCGTGTAAATTACGACAGCTTGCAGGATTAGAAGAAATGCCCCTGTCTGAAAATATGGACGAATCACGACCGCAAGACAAAGACCGTCTTTCAACGGAAAAGGACGGATCTTCGGACGGTAATGACCGTCTCCAATGGTTCGTCATGCGCGACCTTAAGAGGCGGAACGCCAAGCTGCCGGCCTACAAGCTGCTTGACGGCCTGGTGGCAAAGGTGTTCACGCCGATGGAGTGGAGACTGGTGGTCAGGAACGGTAAGCGCATCAAGGAGCGAGTGCCATTCATGCAGGACCTGCTTTTCGTTCATGACACACGGCAGGCGGTTGACCCGATAGTCGAGAAGTACGACACCGTGCAATACCGTTACATACGCGGCGGTTACAAAGTCCCGATGACGGTGAGGGAAAACGAAATGCAACATTTCATCCACGCCGTAGAATCCAGCGAAAATCCACGCTATTACACGCCTGAAGAAATCACTCCCGACATGATAGGCCGAGAAGTGCGCATTGTAGGCGGTCCGCTTGACGGCTACGAGGGACATTTGCAAAAGGTACAAGGGGCACGCGTTAAACGTCTGTTCGTGGAGCTTCCCAATCTCCTTACCGCCGCAGTTGAGGTACAGCCGGAATACATACAACTTTTATAGTTGGCGAGCGACAGAATACAAGCAGACAAGGAGATTTGCCTTGACGGTTATAAACCGTACAACCGTATAACCTCAAAACCTTACACCATGTACACGATAGGCCAATTCACATCCCAATGGAAACGCCTTCACCATCCGTCCATGAACGTGGACGGTGACGTGGCTTTCTTCTATCAGCTGTACGAAAAGCTGTACCGTCTTGTCGGGCGGGAAGCCAGGTGCTTCGACAGCCATAAAATCCTTCCTTTCCTGCTCTATGTAGAGAATACCATCGCCGTAGGCATTGACGGCGTTTACGAATACAGGTACCGTAGCGTAGGCAATGTGGAGAGCCGCTGGTGCAACGGGTTTGACATGAGTGCCACTTCCGACTCCGAAGTCCACAACCTTGTGGGCAAGGCCGTGGCGGACGCCAAGTATAGTGCCCTCAGGCAATGGGTGACGGAAAGCGTGCTGTCGGGTGATTTCTCACGTCTTAGCGAAATGCTGACGTGGTTCGCGCGGGAAGACAAAATCCTGCGGCAAGTCTTTCCTGATCTGCGTTACCGCAAGGCGATGTTCATGCGGATCGCTGGAAACAGGCTGTCATCGAATAAGATGTTGTGGGCTGACCTTGCATTCAACTGGCGCGACAAGCGTGGTTTCTCCTTGGCGGATACCATAGCCAAAGAGTTACGTTACGAAACTACTTTTGTGGAAGGAAACGAAAAGGAGTTGTTGAAAGAAGCGGCAAAAATGTTTGATGCAATCCATGTCGAACGGTTGGATACTTATACGGTCATCGCACAAAAGGATGAGTGCACGTTTACCTTGCGCCACAGGGATGGGCGTGAGTTCAGTAACGTAATTTTCCCGACATCCGTTTCCGATGATGTACAAGACCGTCACCTTGCCGCCCAGCTCGTCACTTACAATAACAAAACATACATAAGCGGTCCGTTTGTATGGCTTACGGATGAAGCCCTGCCGATATGGAACGGTGAAATCGTGTGGAGCGACATCCAAAAGAAAGAGCAGGATGTGGCAAGACAGGCCTATTTCACTACCGAATTTGGCAAGCGGCTTTGCCTTTACGATGACCTTTACACCGTGCCGGAAAACCCCGAAGAAGCCTATTATGCCGACATGGGTCTCTATTTCGACGAGCCGAACATCTTTGATTTCTTAGGAGGCAAGCCTAACGGCAGGGTAATCTATTTTGGCGGCTGACAGACAGAAAAAACATAGTAAATAGTGAATAACAACAAACAGAAAAATACACAGATGGCAGCCATAACCCTCACCCCACGTGGAAGAGTTGGAGAGGGGTTTGACGGTTTCGGTTTCATAGCATACGCCAACTCCCGTGTTGAGAAACTGAGGGACGAGGGACGGTATGACGCGGCAATAAAACTGAAAAAGTATCTCAGGAGATTCATCGCCTATTTGGGCAAGAATGAGGTCCCGTTCAAGGATTTCGACGCCCTGCTGATGCGTAACTACCACACCTGGCTGACGAACCAGGAGTTAGGACGCAACACCATTTCCCTTTATATAAGGAATTTGAAGCGGGTCTATAAACTTGCGGTAAACGACGGTCTTGCCGCCGACGTCAATCCTTTTGAGGGCATGGACGTGAGCTACCGTGTCAAGAAATACAGGTACGGTCTGACGCTCGATGAAGTAAAACGCCTGCGCGGTCTGGACCTTAGCGGCGAGCCGCAGAGCGTTGTCTTCGCCCGCGACATCTTCCTGTTCACGGTCTATACCAAGGGCATGAGGAGCGACGATATTTTCCGCCTGACAAGCAAGAATATCAAGGACGGTCGGCTCACCTACCGCCAGCACGTCACCGGCAAGGAAATCTCCATTCCCTGGGAGCCGGCTTTGCAGGAGATAGCTGACCGATACAAACGGAAAGGCACGTTCCTCCTCTTCCCCGTCATCACGGCAAAATCTCCGCACGAACAATGGAGGTAGTATGACGGTCTTCTGCACCGCATCAATTACAACCTGAAAAAATTGGGTGAAAGGATAGGCCTCGATTATCCGCTGAATCTCACCGTAGCAAGGCATTCATGGGATAGCATGACCAAGAGCGTAAGCATAAGCGACATCTTATAAAATTAAAAATTAAGATACAGGTCAATGATGGCGGCTTTCACGGCTCTGCCGTTTTAGCAACGTTTACCGGTGAAAACCGTGTCGGCTGTCATCATCCTAACCATGTGAAAAACTATCGTTTTCCGATGAAGGTATCTTCATAAAAACAGGGGCAAATTGAACGTTTAACTATAAAAACTTAATTTATTCCAAGATGAAACGATTAGAAGAAATGAGCATGGAGGAGCTGATAGAAGAAATCATCTCAAATTTAAGACACTTGGAAGAAATTGAAGCGGTTTGCCAAGAGGCAGAACATAGAAGAACCGAGCTTGAAAAACAGGTGAAACTGCTTGAAAAAGTACAGGAATCCATCAGCAATGCTGAAACTGAAATGGGCAAAGCTATACCCTACTTGCAAAAACTGCTTAATATGAAATACAAAAGAATATGCGAACTGCAAAATGAAGTAAATGAGATGGGATAAGGAAAGCTTTTTGCATAGAGATGGTTTCAATTAATCGTAACTACGGAAAACTTATGCCTTCAACCATCGGCATGAGTGCTAACAAATTATAAATATCACTCGAATTTTAGTCTTATTTTAGACATAACGCCAGAAAAGCAGAGTGGTATGTCAGAATTTGACGCTTACAAATTATACTTACATGAATTATTTACGCTTAAAAAATTACCGGTGTTTTAAAGACACGGGGAAAATACCTATTAAGCCATTAACCTTTTTGGTGGGAGCAAATAGCAGTGGTAAGAGTTCTTTTTTGAAATTCTTTCCTCTATTAAAACAAAGTTTACCGCAAAAAAGGCGTGGACTGTTTTTATGGAACGGAGATTTTGTAGACTTCAAAGACTTCCAAAACACCTTGCGCAAAGTAAAGGTTGACAATCAAAATGAGGAACATTGTCAAACAATGGAAATCTCTTTTGACCTTGAAAATGTATCAATTGTACGTAGAATGCGCACGAATAAGGATACGATAGACAAAATAGAATTAACTTTAACCTTGTCACAAGAACAAGAAGAACATTATGATAAGTTGGATAAATTAATCATTAGATTTCCCGAACAATGCATTTCTTGTCTTTTTATTCCCAAAGATGATAACGTAACCATACAAATTGGAAGTTTAACATCGGAAAGTATAAAGGAGAAAATAAAGTTCAATATGACTAACGGCTTATTGCCAAGATTCACGTTCGCAAAAGGAAATCGTATTGGAGATGAATCTTATGCCTGCATTGAAAAAATGATGGTTATTGCTGAAAAATATCAGATTCGAGCTCAAACTTCAAATCGCTTTTTATACTACCCTCTTTATGCAACTATTGCACCAAATAAGGAAAGAACTAAAATATTGATTCGTAAGAATTGGAAGGTTGAAATAAGCGAAGAGGATTTAAATACCATTTTTGACCTCTTGTATTTCTACAATTTGAATAACATTATAGATACGATAAATATCAATATGTTTCGATTGGCTGGAAACATAACTTACATTGGTCCTTTACGTGAAACAACCGAGCGTTATTATCGTTTCCAAAATTTAGCAGTTGATGAAATCGATCCAGATGGATCAAATTTGGCAATGTATCTTTATAACTTGTCGACAGAGGATCGTGACAAATTGAATGAATGGATAAGTTCTATATTTGAATTCAAAATAAATGTGAAGTCTGATGGCGGACACGTAGAATTGGATATAATAGAAAAAGGAAATTTGGAGCAGAATCTGATAGATGTAGGTTTTGGGTATACCCAAATACTTCCTATTTTAGTTGGAATATGGAAAATCCTGAATAAGGATACTTTGCTTGTCAACAGGGAAAAAGAACAATGGGAGATGGTTGAACATATCATAGCAATAGAGCAACCAGAACTCCACTTGCATCCCCGTATGCAAGCTAAATTGGGAATATTATTGGTTAAAGTAATCAAGGAAGCGGAAAAGTATCAGGAAAAATTCCGATTTATCATAGAGACACATAGTGAAACTTTGCTCAATAAGATAGGGGAACTGATAGCATTAGAAAAAATTCGTCAGGAAGATGTTAGTGTTGTATTATTCAATGCCGAGCAAGAAGGCATGGAAAAAGAGGTCGAATTGGCTGGGTATTCAGAAAATGGTTTTTTAACCAACTGGCCCATTAATTTTTTTGCAGAAGATGTTGATTGAAATTGGTAAAGATATTGTAGAGAATGCTGAAAAAGGTGATAAAGCTTCGTTGGAAGTATTACAACAATTGGCTATTGCGTACAAATATGGAAAACATTTAATATTTATACCTATACCATTATTGATAAAGATATGTTCGATTCCCTATTTGGATAAGAATGTGATTTCCATTTATGAAAGAATTAAAGGGAAAGCGAGTGAATTAGGTGTATTGAAACAAGCAATCGGCTACAGTGCTATTATCACAACTATAGATCCCAATAATCAGAATCAGTTATGGGTCCATCCTGCGCGTCATTGTGCAATAGAATTGTATGAGGAAACTCATTTATTAGTAGAGAACCTGTTGGATGCAGATTTCTTCAGATATATATCAAAATATTATCAAGACAATCATAAATTAGGAAAGTGCCCTATTTGCTTTTTCCCCTTACAAGGAGGTGGAGCAACTATTAAAGATGTGTACGCAAAGGAAATGGATTTGAAACAACATTTCTGTTTGGCTATTATGGATGGTGACAAGAAATACCCAGATGACCAATATGGACAAACAAGTGAAGAGCTTAAACAGGTTCATGAGAAAGAAGAACCTTTTAATTGTAACTATTATAGAATGGAAAAAGTTTGTGAAATAGAAAATTTACTTCCTCTGCCTATTGTTCAAGAATATTCAAACAATAATGAGAGAGCAATATTTCAACTTAAGCCAAAGGTGAAACTTTCCTTTTTTGACATGAAAAATGGCTTTATGTGTTGCAATATTAAAGATGAATGCATGTATAATTATTGGAAAAATATATTCAGTGGTCATGAAAATTTAAGAGATGAGTTAGAAGAATGCTATCAAAAATGCTTAACTGAACATCAATATAAAGTTTCAAAAAGGGATAAAAAATACTTGTACAAAATCTCCCAGTTTAATAGAGGGATTCGGATCTGATTTGTTGAAAGACATATTGAACGATGGAACTTCTATAGCTAAACTAAAAAAAATAAAAAGCTATCAGTTAACTGATGAACAACGAGAAGAATGGGAGTCAATCGGAAAACTTATTTTCGAATGGTGCTGCGCAGGGGAGAAGATGAGAGTATAAAAAGCACTTGGTTCAACATTTTTAGACTTTTGCAATAGAATCCGATCAATTCATGGTTGAAACTTCTTCCAACAACCGCCGAATAGCCAAGAACACGCTGCTGCTGTACTTCCGCACGCTGCTCATCATGGCGATAACGCTCTACACGAGCCGCGTCATACTGAATGCACTGGGTGTTGAGGATTACGGCATCTACAATGTCGTGGGTGGTGTCGTGGCGATGTTCTCGCTGCTTTCAGGCTCACTGTCGAATGCGATAAGCCGTTTCATCACCTTTGAACTGGGTCGTGGAGACATCAAGAGGTTGGGCGTAATTTTCTCAACAAGCGTCAATATCCAGCTGGGGCTTTCACTCCTGATAATGGTATTGGGCGCAGCGGTCGGCGGCTGGTTCCTTAACACGCAGATGAACATTCCCGCAGACAGAATGACAGCGGCCAACTGGGTGCTCTTTTGCTCGCTGCTGATGTTCTGCGTCAACCTTGTAAGCATTCCTTACAATGCCTGCATCATAGCCCACGAGCGCATGGCGGCCTTTGCATACGTCAGCATCCTTGAGGCCTCGCTAAAGCTGTTGATTTGCTATCTGATTGTGGTCTCGCCTTTCGACAAGCTGATTTCCTACGCCATACTCCTTGTTGTTGTCGCCCTGATAATACGTTTCGTCTACGGCTTTTATTGCAGCCGGCATTTTGAGGAGTGCCGCTACCGTCCCGTTTACGACCGTTCACTGCTAAAACAGATGGGAAGTTTTGCCGGGTGGCAGTTTCTGTCGAATGGATGCTGGCTGTTCAACACTCAGGGAGTGAACATTCTTATAAACATGTTTTTTGGCGTTGCGCTGAACGCAGCCCGCGGTATAGCCACCCAGGTTGACGGTGCCATACAACAGTTTGTCAATAACTTCATGACCGCCGTGAACCCTCAGATAACCAAAGACTATGCCGCAGGCAGGATAAAAGAGATGTTCACCCTCGTTTGTCGCGGTGCCAAGTTCTCCTATTTTCTGCTGATGCTTTTTGCCATCCCCGTAATGCTCGAAACAGAATATGTATTGACTCTGTGGCTGAAAACCGTACCCGACCATACCGTAATTTTCCTCCGGCTCACAATTATCGGCTCTATGCTTAATATGCTCGGCGGAACTGGCCTTACGGCATGTATGGCAACAGGCAATATCAAACGTTATTCAATCTGGATTTCAAGTGTAGGAGTGTTGGTGTTTCCGCTTACTTGGGTGGCGTTCAAGTGCGGTCTTCCGGTCGAAAGCACATACATTGTTTTCATCATGGTTTACATAGGGGTGAATATTGTCAGGCTTTATATAATGAAAGGATTGTTGCATTTTCCTCCAATCCTGTTTGTCAGAAAGGTGGTTGTTCCGATGCTTCTTGTCACTCCGGTAGCCGCTGTTCTGCCGTTCATCGTGGCAAATTCGTTTGAACAGTCGTTCTGGCGGTTGTGCCTCACGGTCGTTATATCTTTGATTTCATCATCGGCAGCAATCTTCCTTATCGGACTTACAGGCAACGAGCGTAAAGCAGTAGTGAAAAAAGCGGCAGACTTCCGCAACAAATTTGTTCGGTAACTGTCCCGCCTGCACCTCTAAGATTCCTGAAGTTATTGATGTTTACGAACAGTTGATTTTACGAAAGTTATCAATATACGGCATTTTAGACGGCAAAACGCCATGTTTTGTCGTCCGATACGCGGCCTTTTATAAGATGAAATGCCGTGTTTTGCGAACTTGTTGGAAATACATTTAAAATCACACCATTTCAATTCCATAATTTAATATGAGCGTAAAGAAATACGTAAAGAGAGTCGGGCGGTACCTTTTGAAAGGCCTACCGGTCAACCATATCACGACAAACATCGTGACCATAGCCCCGAATGAGCTTTTAAAAGGAAGAAAAGCATTGATTACAGGCGGTACAAGCGGCATCGGCTACGCTATCGCAAGCGCCTTTTTAAGAAGCGGGGCTTCCGTTACCATTACCGGACGCACAGAACATAGGCTTAACGACAGCACAAAAAAGCTTACTGAGGAAAATCCGTCGGCGAAAGACCGGATTTCGTTTGTCGTGATGAACAATAAGGAAGTAGGTTCGTTCAAGACTTTATTTGACAGCCATCCGATTTTAAAAGAAACAGATATTCTGGTCAACAATGCCGGAGTTCTTGGCGGTGATATTTCCATAGCTACCGAAGAAGACTACGACAGCATCCTCGACACAAACCTCAAAGGCACATTCTTCCTTTCTCAGTTGGTTGCCCGTAATATGAAGGAACGAGGCATTAAAGGTAACATCCTGAACATAGCGTCGTCCTCAAGTCTGCGTCCGGCGACATCAGCTTACACAATCTCAAAATGGGGAATACGTGGCCTTACTTTGGGACTTGCCAAAGTGCTTGCTCCATACGGAATAACAGTCAATGGCCTTGCGCCTGGCCCTACGGCAACGCCAATGCTTATAAAAGACAAGATAACAGAAATCACACACGACGATTTGCCTGTTGGCCGTTATGCGATGCCCGAGGAAATCGCAAACATGGCTGTTATCTTGACAAGCGGCATGGGTCGGATGATTGTCGGGGACATTGTCTATATGACAGGCGGAGCTGGTATCGTCACGTTTGAAGACATGAAATATTCATTCTAATCCAATTTTAAACATGGATAATCTGTTTTACACAGACGAGAGAAACACTCAAATTTTAATATCTCTCCTCAAAGCAAATAATATAAGGTATGTCGTCACTTCCCCCGGCACAACTCATATGTGCTTTGTAGGAAGCGTGCAACATGACCCTTTCTTCAAGGTGTTCTCATGCGTTGACGAGCGGTCTGCTGCTTATATGGCATGCGGCTTGGCAGGGGAAAGCGGCGAGCCTGTCGTCATTACCTGCACTGGTGCGACAGCTTCACGAAATTACTACTCGGCAATGACGGAAGCCTATTACCGTAAGTTGCCGATAATAGCGGTTACCGCTCATCAGGGAACGGACAGACTCGGACATTTGCTGGAGCAGAACATCGACAGGCGGAGACTGCCCTACGATATGGCAAAGCTGAGCGTGGAGGCCGTTTACGTCAAGGACAAAAGAGATGAACACTATTGCGCCATTGAGGTAAACAAGGCTCTACTGGAGTGTAAGCGACATGGCGGCGGCCCGGTGCACATCAATCTTTTCACAAGGTACAGCACGAACTTTACTGTAAGGGAACTTCCGCCCGTACAGATAATAAAAAGATATGCCGCATTTGACACGCTTCCCCAAATTTCTACTGGACGGACAGCCGTTTTCATCGGCTCACATAAACCTTTCAGCGAGAGAGAGACGCAGGTGATTGACAGCTTTTGCGCAACTCACGATGCCGTAGTCTTTTGTGACCATACAAGCGGCTATAATGGTGCTTACAAAGTGCAGTTCGCATTGTGTCTTGGCCAACAATTCGCCGAATTTGATTTGGCAAACATTGATTTGCTAATACATATCGGAGAAGTGTCGGGCGATGCTACTTCACGGAAACTTAATTGCAGGGAAGTATGGCGCGTCAGCGAGGATGGTGAGATAAGGGATGCTTTTGGAAAGCTGTCCACAGTGTTTGAAATGCCCGAGCATTATTTCTTTGAACAATACTCAAAGTCCGGCACGGGAAATCATTCTTATTACGATGCCTGCATTTCGCTATATAAGAATGTCATTTCTGCCCTTCCAGAACTGCCGCTGAGTACGATTTGGGTTGCAGAGCAAGTGGCTGGAAGTTTGCCGAAAAACTGCAACTTCCACACGGGCATCTGGAGTTCATTGCGTGCCATGAATTATTTCAATGTGCCAGAGGCAAAGGGCAACTGCAACGTCGGCGGCTTCGGAATCGATGGATGCCTCAGTACAATGGTTGGTGCGTCTTTATGCAATCCCGACAGGCTGTATATCGCAATGGTCGGCGATCTGGCTTTCTTTTACGACATGAACGTGTTGGGAAACAAGCACGTTGGCAATAACGTGCGCATCATACTTGTAAACAACGGGCAGGGAAATGAAATGAGATACAGCTTTTCGCCGGCAGCGTCTTTAGGAGAAGACGGCAAGCTGTACCTTGCGGCCGCAGGACATTTCGGCAGGCAGTCCAAGTCGCTCGTAAGGCATTACGCAGAAGATCTCGGTTATGAATATTTTTCAGCGTCTACAAAGGAAGAGTTCCTGAAGTACAAGGAACATGTATTGTCTGAAAAGCATTTTGACAAGCCGATAGTTCTTGAAGTGTTTATTGCAGACGAGAAAGACGAAGAAGAAGCATACCACTTAATAACATCCGCGGTGAAAGACAAGGATGTGATGCTCAAACACAACTTGAAGTCTGCCGTGAAATCTGTTGTCGGGCAAAAGGGCATTGACACCATAAAATCAATATTGAAAAAGCAATGAAAGTCAAGCTCGTAACCTTTGCTCCGCACCCCAACTTCGGCACGTGCCTGCAGTCTTACGCTCTGAATTACGTGCTGCGCAAAATGGGGCATGACGTGGAGTTCATATACAACAGGCGCGAGACACCACCGCCGGCATTCCGGCATTACGTTTTTGCCGCACTGAAGCGTATCGTGAAGATATTTCTGTCTGAAAAGCAAATTAGCAGACTGAAAGAGAGAAAGAATTCGAAGGCACGTAACGGTCAGCGTGGCAATGACGCGCCGGTAATTCTTAAGTTACCTGACCATCGCGTACTGGGCTTTCTGAACAAATGCCCGGGATATAAGTTTTTCGCCAAAAAGTGGTATTATGGCAACCTGCAGAAGCGCAAGGTTTATAAGTTCACCTTTGAGGACGGGAACTTCAACATGCGCCGACTTTTCACCCATGCCGACTATGAGAAAGTTGTGAAAGACGCAGACCTGTTCGTCACGGGCAGTGACCAGATATGGAACCCATTTTGTGGCGGCTACAACCCCATGATGTTCCTTGAGTTTGTAAACGACGGGACAAAGTGTGTGGCATATTCGTCGAGCATCTCCCTACCCGAGCTTCCACCATCGGTGGCATCGAGGATGAAAGCTGCTCTGCGGAAGTTCAGTCACATAGCCGTGAGGGAACAACGTTCCGTAGAGCTGTTAGGCAAATTGCTCGGTCGTGATGACATAAAGTTTGTGGTAGATCCCACCTATTTGCTCACGGCAGAGGAATGGGAGGAGTTCGGCAACAGGGCGGAGATAGAGTTTACCGTGCCTGACAAGTACATCTTCTGTTACTTCGTTGGCGACAAACGGGCTGATGTTTATGAACGAATGGTGCAGGACGTGAAGCGTTTCACCGGCATTCAGAACGTCATAACACTGGAATGTTACGACCGTACCAGGGTTTACGGCGGCGGTCGGCTCTACAAGGACGCCGGCCCCTACGAGTGGGTCTACCTCCTGCGTCACGCCTCCTATGTCTGCATGGATTCTTTCCACGCCACGGTTTTCGCCCTGAAGTTCCAAAAAGAGTTCGTCCACGCCATGAAGAACGCCGACACGGAGACCGGCTCGCAGAACACTCGCATGTACGACATCCTTTCTCGTTACGGCATTCTCTACAAGAGCTACACTGCCGATGGCAGCACTAATTGGCAGCAATGCATCGACTACGCTCGCCTCACCCCGTTGATTGATAGCGAGATAAAAGACTCAATGGATTACCTTAAATACGAAATAGAAAGCTGAAGACAATGAAACAATACGATTATCTCATAGTTGGCTCGGGGCTGTTCGGGTCGACGTTTGCACACTTTGCAAAGAGACAGGGCAAGAAATGCCTCGTTATAGATAAGCGTCCGCATCTCGGCGGCAACGTTTATTGCGAGAACATCGAGGGAATAAATGTTCACAAGTATGGGGCACACATATTCCATACGAGTAATAAGGAAGTCTGGGACTTCGTGAACTCCATCGTTGAGTTCAACCGCTACACAAACTCGCCCGTGGCCAACTACAAGGGCAGGCTGTACAACCTGCCGTTCAACATGAACACGTTTTACCAGATGTGGGGCGTGACCACGCCCGAAGAGGCACAAGCAAAGATTGACGAGCAGAAGGCCGAGGCCGTGGCGAGGATGAAGGCCGACGGCGTAAGCGAACCGCGCAACCTTGAGGAGCAGGCGCAGGTGCTCATCGGCAGGGACATTTACGAGCGGCTGATAAAGGGTTACACAGAGAAGCAGTGGGGCCGCAAGTGCGCTGACCTGCCGGCATTCATAATCAAGCGTCTGCCAGTACGCCTTGTTTTCGACAACAATTATTTCAACGACAAGTACCAGGGCATACCCATTGGCGGTTACAACAAACTGATCGACGGTTTGCTATACGGCATTGAGACAAAGACTGGTGCCGACTTCTTCAATGACAGGACATATTGGGAAAGCCTTGCCGACAAGATAGTCTTTACGGGAAAGATAGACGAGTTCTACGGTTACTGTTTTGGTAAGCTCAACTATCGCACAGTTCGCTTTGAACAGGAAACACTTGACACGCCGAATTACCAAGGCAATGCCGTTGTGAATTATACCGAGCGCGATGTTCCCTTTACCCGCATAATCGAGCACAAGCATTTCGAGATGTTCGGCCAGGAAGTTTACGATTGCCCTAAGACGGTCATCTCAAAAGAATATTCCACCGAGTGGCAAGACGGTATGGAGCCTTATTATCCTGTAAACGATGAGGCTAACACCGCCCTTTACGCAAAATACAAAGCTCTCGCCGACGACGAGACCAACATAATCTTCGGCGGCCGGCTCGCCGAATACAAGTATTATGATATGGCACCTTTGGTGGAGAAAGTGATGAGTTTATATACAGGTCTAGTGTAGCTAATTAGTTATAAAATGTTTAACATGAAAAATGCCAGGGCATTGTGTTTACCGAATATTCTATATTGGATATTGATATTTTATATGTTCTTTAACGAAATACTCACAAAGTCTATATTTGAAAATATCACAATACTAAAATATTTGATTATATTATATTTATTTTTTTACATCATTCATAGAACTAAATATTCTGCTAAAAATATTTATAGTAAGCCACTTAAAGTTTTTTATGTATATATCGTTATAATTAGTATTTTAACCATTTCAAATTGGGCTTTTACTCTATCAGGTATTGGGGCCTATAAAAATTTATTGATTCTGCCATTATCGATTTATATTTTCTCTTTTTATGAAAATATTACTGGTAAGTCAAGAGATGATCTAATGACTTTAATTGTAAAAATGGCAGTGGCTCATGTTTTAATTAATACATTCTTATATTTTTATGAAATACCAATATGGAAAGTATTTCATCCTTATTGGGGTCGTATATCACAGGGGTATCCTACAGTAGATGTTGTCTTATTAAATTTTAGTTTGGCTATATTATTAATATATAAAGGTCTAAAATTTAAAACACTTATCAAAACATTGTTTGCATTTATACTTGTCATAGGTATTTTGTTATTAGCATCAGGAACAGGAATCGTAATGATGACTATAGTTTTTGCCTTGTCAATTTTAATACCAATATTGCAAAAAAGATATGTAAAAAATATAAAAACAACAATCGTAACACTGATCTTATTGTTAATATCTTTTTCTAGTGCAGTACAAATAATAAAAAATGTAGATGAATCATTATATGAATCTATGTATTTAAGTTTGCAAAATAGAATGTCAATATTGTTAGGACAAGAATCTGAACTAGATATTAATACAATGGATATTAGAAAAGAAAGACGTTCAGATATTAAGAAAATGCAGACTGATGACTTTGATGTGTTATTTGGTAGAGGTTTTTCTAATTTGAACATGAATCCTGAAATAAGAAATGTTCCAGGTACAATCTTTTTGGAGGATCAATATTCTGTAAATTTATTAACCATTGGAGTTATAGGTGCTTTAATGTTTTTGGTTTGCTTTGCTATAGAAGCAATAAAAGCGATTAAACAAAAAAGAGAACTTATTGCTGTTATCATTTTGCTTTTCATAATAAGTTCTTTTACTTCTGGATGTTTGATTAATTTTTCAATTTCATTATTTGTAGGAATATTCTTACAAAGGCCTCAAATAAGTATGTATGAATACAAACTCAAACAAAAGAATTGAATGCTAAAATAAACTATAATGGGAACAAAGATTTTAAGTGTTGTAATTCCAACATACAATATGGAGGAATTCCTTTCTCGTTGTCTTGAAACTTTGATAGTTGACGAAAAAAAACTGACTCGTCTTGAAGTATTGGTCATAAACGACGGTAGCAAAGACAGCTCTTTGCAAATAGCGAACAAATATCATGCTATTTATCCTGAAACTATAAAAGTGATAGATAAGGAAAATGGAAATTACGGCTCATGCATAAATCGTGGCTTAAAAGAAGCGACAGGCAAATATTTCAGAATATTGGATGCTGACGATACTTTCAATAAAAATGCATTGTCAAAACTGCTTGAAGTATTAGATTCTTCTGATGACGAGATGATAATAACAAATTATACTTACGTCTATGATACAACAGGCAGCGTCATTAGTGTCCCGTTAAAATGAGACGAGTTAAACAATTAATCAAATATCCCCGGAATAATGGGATTATTTAGATCTTTGACATCATTGAAATTAGTCTTGTCG
>OBJE01000641.1_pt1 | contig 27848 bp, 23 predicted proteins | sample 1519681 | NCBI WGS metagenome assembly OBJE01 (sample SAMEA3888898, study PRJEB22519) | human gut metagenome | biome: human gut; feature: human-associated habitat; material: faeces | place: Denmark | collected 2011 | reverse complement strand
GGCCATGAAATTCCTCCATTCATGGCCGTATTATACTTCTTATTCTAATTAGATAACGTAATTTTAGAATTTTATACTAGCCGGATAAACTGTGAAATCTACAGTAGCTGCCTTTTGATTGATTTTCGCTCGCTTGCCCTCGGGACCTGCTTCGAAACGCACGATTTTGTATTTCAAGCCGTTTTTAGAGGCTAAGTATTTCAGTTCGCTCATGATGAAACACCGACAATAGTTTATTGATTTCATCGTCCTCCTAAGTACGTCAGGTGATGTCTTACGTCCTAAAACAGCAAATAACAAATCAGGCTTTTGTAGGCTTCAGTCAAACGACATGTTCGCGGTGCACCGTTCTTTTGTTTGATTCAAAATCCAGGAGTAATACAATCAGGTGATAACTCGGATGTTCGGCATTGGCCGAACACACTTTGTTGACTTAATGCGAATGAGTAACGAAAGAAAAAACGAAATCAGCGGGATTCTCTTGGCAGGCGGAAAGGCCAGCAGGATGGGAGGCGTAAACAAAGGAGCCCAGCTTCTTGGAGGTCGAACGCTTGCAGCCTTGGTCATTGAACGGATGCAGCCCCAAGTTAATTCCATATTCATTAGCTCCAATGACTTTGCGGCCGAATTTGATTCTTACGGTTATCCTGTGTTCAAGGATGTTCGTCAGGATTATCCGGGTCCCTTAGCCGGAATCGAAACTATCTTAAAACAGGACTTAGGCGGTCCTTGGTATTTCGTCTCACCGACAGATACCCCGTTTCTACCGAGAAATCTGGCCGGACTTCTGCATAAGACAGCGATAGAGAAACAGGCACTCTGTGTCTTTCCGACACACAATGGTAAAAAAGAACCTCTGCATTGCCTGCTTCACAAAGATGTCCTGCCTTCGCTTACCTCATTCTTAGATTCAAATAAACGGAGCGTTCTGGGATTCCTAGAGCATCTTGGTGCACTCGAATTGGAATGTGAAATCGATGAAGGCGCTTTCATGAATCTCAACACGCTCGAAGAGCTGGAACTATTAAACAAAACATTAGAACAGGAGCTTTCCGATGGAAGTTAAAACCTACACGCAGACACTGGAATTTCTGCGTTCTTATATCGAGCCTGTGGCTTCAACAGCAGAAAAGGCGATTTCCGAAGCGCTTGGGTTTGTATTAGCTGAAGATCTTCACTCACCCATCGACCTTCCGCTTTTTAATAACTCAGCGATGGACGGCTGGGCTTTTGGTTCGGAAGACATCAAGCCTGAAGGTTTTACGTTAAAAGAGGTCGGATCCTCTTTTGCCGGTCATCCTTGCCCGAAAAAGCTCCAGTCAGGTGAATGCGTCCGTATTATGACCGGCGGAGAAGTACCGGAAGGAGCGGATACCGTCGTCAAACAGGAGATTGTGAAGGCCGACGATAAAGAAATTACTTTCCCGTCGGAAGTAAGGGCTGGTGACAATGTCCGTCGAAAAGGAGAAGAGATCAGGAGCGGTGATGTTTGCATGACGAAGGGAACCCTGCTCCATGCGCCGGAAATAAATTTCCTTGCTGCGCTGGGTATCCACAAAGTAACGGTTTTCAAAAAGGTTAGGGTGGGTTTTTTCTCCACCGGCGACGAACTTCAAAGCATCGATCAGCCGCTCGCTCGGGGAAAAATTTACGATTCGAACCGTTACTGTATCGGAGCGATGTTAAGAGAAAAAGGCTTTGACATCATCGATTACGGTGTTATCAAAGACAATCCTGAAGCCTTGAAAGAATGTCTCTTAAGAGCTTCTCAAGAGTGCGATGCTGTGATTACCTCAGGCGGAGTCTCCGTCGGAGAAGCCGATTTCACAAGAAAAGTCGTCTTGGAGATCGGAGAATTGATATCTTGGCATTGCCTGATTAAACCGGGTAAGCCTTTGGCCGTCGGAAAAATCGGAAAAGCATATTTCTTCGGACTCCCGGGAAATCCCACCGCCGCTCAAGTCACTTTCTATGCCATTGTCTCCATTGCCTTGGCGTTACTCTCTGGTCAGAAGAATCCCAAGCTGATCTACGCTTTAGCTGCGGCAAAAGGCAAATTTAAGAAAAATTTGGGTTATACGGATTTCCAAAGAGGTCTGCTGACAATGCAAGACGGCCTTGTGACGGTAACGCCGGCGGGTTCGCAAAAGACGGGCGCCTTAAAGTCCATGATAAAAGCCAACTGCTTTATTTATCTGGCCGATGATCAGGCTGCGCCCGAAGACGGAGAACTTATCCCTGTCGTTCCTTTTTGGGGGACTTGTTAGACCATCCCTTTCTTGAAAACCGATTGAATCGATTGAGACGCCGGAACTTAGAAGCCGGCGTTCTTCTTAACTGAGCTCTCACCGGAGAAGGTGCAGACTGCACTTTTGCTTCGAGCTCGCGCGGATCAACCTGTGCGGGAACGATAACGTTTCCTTCCAAATCAATGATTCCGCGAAGTCCGATTCCGCGTGCGCAGAGTCCGTTACACGGGCAATAGCGCTTGCTTTCATGCTGATGGGCGTGAAAGATAATTTTGCAGCCCATTTTCATAGCAAGATCGTCCAAGGCTTTGAAGCCTTTCGGATGCATTGAGGGGGCTTCATGCGTAATCAGGATGTCGGCCTTGCATTCCTTGAGTTTTTCATAAACGCTTTGGAAAATCGTCGAACGGTGTCTGCGGGGAAGACCTCCGCGCCACATTCCGCTCTTACCGATCTTTCGGATGAAAAGACTTGGAGAAGCATAAAGCGGCATTGCAGGAGGCATCCAAATTTGACCTCGGAATACGCCGCCCAAACCGGCTACCTTTACGCCGCAAACGTCCTGAACTCTGCCGTGGAGATTATGTTTAGCGAAAGAAGACCTCCAAAGACGGTCATAAATAAGGTCTGAGTCAGTGTCGTGATTGCCCGGAATCCAGTAAATCTTGGTTCCTTTAACACCTTTAAAAATCTCATCCAAGGAATGAGACGGCGTCAGATCGCCGAGAATCAAGACCGCATCCGGATGCCACTGGTCTATAGCGCTTAGGATGTGGTCAAACTCTCCGTGCGGATCACCGCATAGAAAAACCTTACTCATTCATGCCTCCGTTGGTAACGAAGGCAGAGTTCGCCCGACTTCTCGCCGGACGAAAAACTTCGTTCTTTGTGTCCATCAATACAAGCCGGCCTTCTTTTTACTTATAAGGGACTGAATTAGAAGACCTGGCTCCCCGTGTGTTCTGTTACTCGGAGAATAACACTATTTAGCGCCGTCTAAAAATTAAACCGACTCTCCCCACAAATTTGAGGATAAAAACTGACAAAAGAAACACAAATCGCACAATTTTTCTAAAAAGAGAAGCACTGCGCGTTATCAGCCTCAGGATACCTGACTAAAAATTCGGATTCCGGCGTCAAGACCGAACAAAGATCTTTCACTTGACTTCGATCACGTCCGCACCTTTAGGAGCCGTGAATTTAAAAGTCTCGGGGCTTAACTGAACATCAGTCTTAAGATCGGAAATCGTGAGGTTTGTCTTCTCGCCCATCGATCCGACAAAAATGAGTTTTTCCAGTTTTTCAGACTTAAATCCGAAAGAAACTGAGCTCACCGACGCGTCCTTGGCTTTAGGCGTTAGCGTGATCCAGATATATCCGTCTTCTTGCTTGGGTTGTGCCGCATTCCAATCTTTTTTGTAGGACTGAGTTCCAAATAAGATAGAGGCAGGACTCTTAGGAATGGCTCCTTTAGCCGACCGAACGGTCACTTGGTTTAAATCTTCATCCCAAATATAGATTCGGCTTCCGTCGCAAACCATCCTCTGAGGATACGGGCTGGTATAAGTCCAAACAAATTTTCCGGGCCGAGAAAACGAGAACGTTCCTTCCTGTAATTCTTCTGCAGGTTTTCCGTCCTTTTGAAATGTTTGCTGCTCAAAAGCACCTGATGCCTGTTTTGTCTCATTCAAAAAATTATTTAAGAGATCCGACGGCTGAGAAAAAACAACGAACGGAAATAAACCGGTAATGGCTAAAAGTGATGCTTTTTTCATGAAACGTTTCTTCCTCGTTCTAACAAAAAGAAAGTTAGGTCTGAACCAATCATAAATGATGATTAGTAGTTTTACTAAGACTAGTGTTTTCCTGCAAATATTGTTTGCGATTTGTTCGTTCTCCTAGGCTTTCAATCAAAAAATCCAGGCTTATTTTTGCTATGCTCCTAGCTCATGAAAACACGAACAATCCAAATTCAAGAAGAAAAACTTCTGTCTTTTTGGAGGGCTTTGCGCAAGCCCAAAAATAACTGTTTTCTTCAACGGCCTTCCCAATTTCGGGAGGCCTTTTTTTTACAGGAATTGAAATGAACTTGGAAACTCCTCTTACTATTCGCTCGATGATTGAACCGGTCATCAAAAGGAACGGCGGATGGGTGAATACTCATGCTCATGCAGACCGTTCCTTTACGCTGAGTCCGGATGTGCTGCACATGAGAAAGACTTGTACGCTGCAGCAGAAATGGGATAGACTGGATAAGCTGAAGTCAGAATCCACTGAAGAGGACTTCTACAGAAGATTTTGTCAATTCTTCGAGCTCATGATTTCTCAAGGCGTCACTGCCGTCGGTACCTTCGTGGACATCGACCCGCAGAGCAGAGACCGCGCCATCAAAGCGGGCGTTCGAGCAAGAGAGCATTACGCAGATCAGCTGACTGTTAAATTCGCTAATCAGACGCTCAAGGGTGTTATCGATCCTGAGGCCAGACAATGGTTTGATATCGGCTCCGAAATGGTCGACATCATCGGTGCCCTTCCGAAACGCGATGAAAAGGACTACGGAAAAGGCTCCGAAGCTTTTGACATTATTTTGAGCACTGCAAAACGCCTCAATAAGATGGTTCACGTTCACGTCGACCAATTCAATGAATCGCTCGAATATGAAACCGAAGAACTGTGCGCTAAAACCATTGAACACGGTATGCAGGGCAAAGTTGTGGCCATTCACGGTATTTCCATCGCTGCTCACTCTAGAATGTATCGCCGCCGCTTGTACGATCTGATGAAAAAAGCCGACGTCATGATGATCGCCTGCCCTACTGCTTGGATTGACACACCGCGTTCGGAAAGTATCGGCCCTGTCCATAACTCGATGACTCCTGTCGATGAGCTCGATCCTGCCGGCATCACGGTTGCCTTAGGTACGGATAACGTCTGCGACGCCATGGTGCCTTGGAACGGCGGCGATATGTGGCACGAACTTATGACGCTTGCGACCGGCTGCCGTTATGACGAAATGGAAGCCCTGGCAAAGATTGCGACGGTCAACGGACGCCGAGTCCTCGGTCTGCCACCGCTGGAAAACACCGACTTCTCTATCCAAATCTAGGAGTGTTTGCAATGCCTACTTCTTTTATCGCTCAAGATATCATGGCTGAACACCTCCTCAGCCATAACGCTATCGTATTTCTCAAAGACAAGCCTATGCGTCTTCGCTCTGGTCTGGTCACTCCGATTTACGTTGATAACCGTATCCTTCCTTCTTATCCCGAAGCCTGGAGAGATATTGTTGAAACGATGGCATCCCGCATCGTTGAACTGAAGCTGGACTTTGACGTCATCGCCGGCGTTGAAGGCGCCGGAACTTCTCACGGCGCCGCCCTGGCTTACCGCCTCGGCGTTCCGTTCGTCACGGTGCGCCGCGCTACCAAGAGTTACGGCAACCTCAGCCGAATCGACGGTATCGACGTCAAAGGCAAAAAAGTTCTCATCATTGAGGATCATCTTTCTACCGGTCTTTCTTTATTGGATGCAGCCAAAGTACTTCGTGAAGCCGGCGCCATCGTAGAAGCCTGCTTTGCAATCACTAACTTTGATATGCCGGAGACGATGAGAAACTTTGAAAAGCATCACATCACCGCTTATCAGCTTCTTCCTTTTGCGTTCATTGTTGAAAAAGCCGAAAAATTAGGCCTTATCGACGCACATGAGAAAGAACAAATCGATGCTTGGCTCGACACGCCCTGGACATGGGCTGCCGAACGCGGTTTGTTTGCTCAGGCTTCGGAAAACTAACCGATTATCACTAAGAAAAACGGAAGGCCTCAAAACCTTCCGTTTTTTCTTTTCTGTGCTCTTAATCCATTGACGGGCCGGAGCCTACCAGAACTCGGCGTTTGCCCATGCTGTTCGGTTTAGAAACCACGCCCTCCTGTTCCATTTTTTCAATGAGGTTGGCCGCACGGTTGTAGCCGATGCCGAGGCGCCGCTGCAGATAGGAAATGGACGGACGATTTTCCGTCGTCACCAGCTGTACTGCTTTGTCGTAAAGCTCATTGCCATCATTGCGGGCGGACGCTGTTTCTTCAACTTCTTCCTCCTCTTCCTCAGGCGCGTCCGTCACCCCGTCCACGTATTCCGGCTTACCTTGTTCTTTGAGGAACTCGGTGACGCGGTAAATTTCCTCGTCCGGAACGAATGCGCCGTGGATTCGCTGCAGCTGGGCACTCGGCTTCATATAGAACATATCGCCGCGGCCCAGCAGCTCTTCCGCCCCAGGTGTATTCAAAATCGTCGTGGAGTCATAACGGTTAGAGACCTGAAAGCTGATACGTGAAGGACAGTTGGCCTTAATCACCGGTGTAACAATGTCCGCACTCGGACGCTGTGTGGCGATAATCATGTGCATGCCGGCAGCTCGAGCTTTTTGGGTCAGACGCATGATCTGAGTCTCAACTTCCTTGCCGTAAACCATCAGCAAGTCAGCCAACTCGTCGATGATGATAATGATGTACGGGATCTCTTCCAAAGGAATCGGCGGCTGAGCATGCGGATTCATGATCGGAGTACCGGCTTCCTTCGCTTCGCGAATGCGTTGGTTGTAACCGTCAAAGTTTTTCTGACCGGCCATCTTCAGCAGTTTGTAGCGTCGATCCATTTCTCGAACCGCCCACGCCAGGCAGTGTGCGGCCTTGGCCATGTCGGTAATCACCGGCGTCAGAAGGTGCGGAATATCTTCGTAAGGACTAAATTCCACTTCCTTCGGGTCCACCAGAATCAGCTTGAGCTTATCCGGCGGATTCTTGTACAGCATCGAAAGAATCATGGCGTTGATACCGACGGACTTACCGGAGCCGGTGGTACCCGCGACCAACAGATGCGGAGCCTTGGCCAAATCGATAACGACCGGGTCTCCGGCAACACCCTTACCCAGAGCCAAGGTCAGCGGAGAAGTACTGGATTGGAAAGGATGGCTGTTGATGATTTCTTTTAGGTAAATCGTCTGTACGGACTGGGAAGAGTTGGGAACTTCAAGACCGATACAGTCCGCTTCCTGCATATTCTCCACAATACGGACATTGGGCTGGCCTAAACCGCGGGCCAAATCCTTGGCCACTTCGACGAATTTACGAGAGCGAACACCGGGGGCCGGCTGCAGCTTGAACCGAGTAATAATCGGGCCTGGCAGCGCAGAAAGCACCTTAGCGTTGATTTTGTAGTTTTGAAGAATGTGTTCGATACGCTGAGAAGTCAGGTTAAGTTCCTCTCTGCTGACCGTAACCGCTTCAAACGGAGGATCATTCAGCAGGGAAACCGGCGGAAGAACAAATTCTTTCGGCTCTTCCGGAACTTCTTCAATCGGCTGAGCAGGCTGTTCAATGACATGATCTTCGATCGGCAGATCTTTGACACTTTCCTCTTCTGCGCGGATATCTTCAATATCAAAGGGTTCTTCTTCCATCGGCGCAACGGTATTTTCCGGCGTCGGGCGGAGTGAAACCGGTGCTAACTCTTCAGGATCGCGTTCATAATCAATCGGTTTAAATTGATCCGGACCTTTAACCTCGTCTTCTTTTTCGTCAGCAAATAACACTTCCTCTGTTTTAATCTCTTCAACAGGCGGCTGAACAATCGGTGCGGAAGCAGCAGGAAGTGCAGGCAGTTCCGGAGAAGGCCCTTGCCTGTCCTGCAGTGACTTCTCTCTCTCTTCCATAGAGGCTTTTGCAAAGGCATCATCTTCTTTACTTTGCTTGATGGAAGCGACCCGACGGAATAAGCGTTCAAAGGTTCTTCCTATTTGCTCTGCGACAGAAAGCCAGGAAAAACCGAAAAACACGGAAGAGCAAAAAAGAACCAACACGAGAACGAAAGCCGTAGCGACTTCAAGACTCATCCAATAGAGGAGCTCGGATCCGATCGCACTTCCGAGCGCTCCGCCCGTCGTGCCGGGAAGCCCTTCAGAATGAGTATGAAACCGAAGGAAGAACAGCGCACAGCAGCTGAGGACCAACACACAGAAAGCCAAAATCCGGAAACCCATCGGAATCGGTGAAACGGAAACTTTCTTTCCGCGCAAGCGCTTTAAGCCGCGAACCAGAAAATAAAAGAGTCCGATAACAAAGACCCAGGCGCCCCAGCCGAATAAAAGATAGAACAGATCGGCCGTCCAAGCGCCTTGCACTCCAAAGAGGTTGCTGACTTGGAGCTTGGTATTGAAACGTGAAAATCCCGGATCCGAGTAGTCATAACTTCCCAGAACAAGGGAAAGAGCAATACAAGCTGCCGCACAACCGCAGAAGAGAACCAGGCCCCAGAGTTTCCCGCCGGCTCCGACCTCGTCGTCCGAATTGCTTCGAAACCGGGGGGAATTTCTATATAAGAAAGAGGTTTCTATTGAGTTGCTCATTATGTGTTAAATGGTGTTTCCGTAATTCTAGTTGTAAACCAACGCACTATAATCGTTGGGCAATTTGTGAATATTAAAGGAAGTAGAACATGACTACCAATACCGAACACAGTAAAGTTTTGATTATCGGCTCGGGCCCTGCCGGCTACACCGCCGCCGTTTATGCAGCCCGCGCTAACTTAAAACCTACTCTCATTACAGGCATGGAGCAAGGCGGCCAGCTGACAACAACGACTGAAGTCGACAACTGGCCCGGCGATCCCAAAGGCGTGATGGGTCCGGAGCTCATGCAGCGCATGCTCGAACATGCCGAACGCTTTGAAACCAGAATCGTTTTCGATGAAATCACAGAAGCCCATCTGAACGAAAAACCGATCCGCCTGGTCGGCAACAACGGCAACTACACTTGCGACGCTTTGATTATTGCTACAGGCGCAAGCGCTAAGTATCTCGGCCTTCCCAGTGAAGAGGAATTCAAGGGCAAAGGCGTTTCCGCCTGCGCAACCTGCGACGGTTTCTTCTACCGCAACCAGGAAGTTGCCATCGTCGGCGGCGGCGACTCTGCAATTAAAGAAGCCATCTACCTTGCCGGTATCGCTTCCAAGGTTCACATGATCCACCGCCGCGACCAGTATCGCGCTGAAAAAATCATGGTAGATCGTCTTAAAGCCGTCGCGGCCGAAGGCAAGATCGTCCTCCACGAGTTCTGCACGCTCGACGAAATCCTGGGTGACAAGACCGGTGTGACCGGCGTCCGTTTAAACAACCTCAAGACCGGTGAAAAGGAAGATATTCCGGTTATGGGCGTTTTCATTGCCATCGGCCACTCCCCCAACACCAAGATGTTCGAAGGCCAGCTGGAGATGAACCACGGTTACATCGTCACTAAGGGTATTGCCTCCGGCGCTGCTCAGGCAACCAACATCCCGGGTGTCTTTGCCGCCGGCGACTGCCAGGACCAGGTTTACCGTCAGGCCATTACCAGCGCTGCTTCCGGCTGTATGGCTGCTCTGGACGCCTTAAACTATTTAGAAACAAACGGTTTGGTTGATTAACGGAAATGAATGTCGATAAAGAGTCTTTTGCTTCTCTGATGGGCTTGAAGGAACAACTGAAAGTCAAACAGGAAGAAGAAGCAAGAATCGCTGCCGAAAAGGAACAAAAGCGTAAAGAAGCTGCGGCTAAAGCTCACGAGTTCGAAAATGCAATGAAAGAACTCGGAGTCAAAAAAAAAATAGGCAGGGAAGATAAAGTCTTCCACGCCTTGCCGAAGCCGGCGCCCATTCCTCGTCAGCGCTACGCCGACGAAAAAGCGGTGCTCGAAGACTCTTTGTCCGACAACATCAGTATCGATCACCTGCTGGATTCGGATGAACGGCTGTCTTATCGGGCACCTTCCATGGCGCCCGATGTTCCCAAGAAACTGCATCAAGGCGCCTGGTCCATCAAAGGCACCTTGGATCTTCACGGCTACACGTCCGAGGAAGCCAGACTGCTTCTGGTGGAATTCTTAAACGAGGAAAGAAAAGCCGGCCACCGGGCCGTGCGAATCATCCACGGACAAGGATTCGGCTCTGCAGGACGAAAGCCTGTTTTAAAGGAAAAGGTTCCGGTTTGGCTGGCTCAGCGAAAAGAGGTACTTGCCTTTGTGCAGGCTCCGCCTTACGACGGAGGAGCGGGCGCCGTTTATGTTCTTTTAGCGCCTTAACCGGCAGCAAAAACAATTCGACCGATGCTTTTAGGGCATCGGTCTTTTGTTGTATTAGACGGCAGCGTTTCCGGTTTCACCAGTTCTGATTCGGATCACCTCTTCGACCGGCATCACGAAAATCTTTCCATCACCGATTTTGTTGGTCCTGGCGGTTTTCATAATCGCTTCAACCGCCATGTTGACCAGAGAGTCGTCGACCACGCACTCAATCTTCATCTTGGGCAGAAAGTCCACCACGTATTCCGCACCGCGATAAAGCTCGGTATGTCCTTTCTGACGGCCAAAACCTTTGACCTCGGTCACGGTCATCCCCTGAACACCGATTTCTGCGAGTGCCTCTCTCACTTCGTCAAGTTTGAAGGGCTTGATAATAGCGACGACTTGTTTCATTTTTTCTCCCGAAATTTTTTCAGAAATTTTACTCTTAAAGTCTGTATTTATTGGTGACCGGGAACCGCCAATCCCGTCCGAAAGCGACTTTTGTCACCTTGGGGCCGATCGGAGACTGACGGCGCTTATATTCCGCACGGCTGACCATTCGTAATACCTTATCTACTACGGCTCGATCAAAGCCGGCGGCGGCAATCTCTTCCGGTCCCTCTCGATCTTCGATAAAGCGGCGAAGAATCTCATCGAGCACGGCATAATCCGGCAGTGAGTCCTGATCCTTTTGGTTTTCTCTCAGCTCCGCACTCGGGGCGCGAGTCAGAATGGTCTCCGGAAAAACCGGATTTTCTTTATTGCATTCGTTAATCCAGCGGCACAAAGCGTAGACCTGAGTTTTGTAGACGTCTTTAATTACGGCAAAACCGCCGGCCAGATCGCCGTATAGAGTCGAATAACCGACCGCCATTTCGCTCTTATTCCCGGTCGTAGCCACCATCGAGCCGAATTTATTGGAAATGGCCATCAGAATGACACCGCGGATACGTGCCTGAAGGTTTTCTTCAGTAACATCGTGCGGCATTCCGTTGAACTGCTTAGCCAGCATAAATTCAAATGCCGTGTAGCCGTCCTGAATTGAAATCGTCTCAAGGCGTACGCCCAAACGAGAAGCCAATTTGGCCGCGTCACCGCGGCTTAATGAAGAGGTATAGACGGACGGCATCATCACGGCGAGCACTTTATCCTTGCCGACGGCGTCCACCGCGATCTTAAGAACCAGCGCAGAATCCACGCCCCCTGAGAGGCCGAGCACTACGCCCTTAAATCCGTTCTTATTGATGTAGTCCCGCATGCTTACAACTAAGGCTTCGTACAGCACGGCAAGATCAGACAGGGGCTGAGAAACCTCACCGCGGCAAATTTTGCCTTTTTTGACCTCTACCGTGAGCAAAGACTCTTTCATGTGCGGCGCCCGAGCCAGGACCTCATCAGCCGAGCAGGCAAACGTTTCTCCGTCAAAAACGATTTCGTCCTGAGCGCCGCACATATTGACGTAACATACATCCATTCCGATGGCATTCACATGGCGGCGAACCATATCCAGCCGTTGTTCTTCTTTTCCCTCTTCAAATGGGGAAGCATTGGCAATTAAGAGCACCTGCGCGCCCTGCCCTTTAGCCTGAGAAGGGGCTTCTGGGAACCAAATGTCTTCACAAATATTGACGCCGAAGCGCGTATCTCCGACATCAAAGGTGCACACATCCTCCTCTCCGGGCGTGAAATAGCGCTCCTCATCAAAGACGCCGTAGTTAGGAAGATTTTTCTTTCGATAGGTAAGAAGGATTTGGCCGTTGAGAATAACGGAGACGACGTTATATAAACGATCGGAGTCTTTTAGCGGATAGCCTGCAAGAATATGCAGTTTCGGAAAACGAGTTGAATACTCAACGAGCTCATTGAGCTTTCTTGCACAGTCTTCTAAAAAACTGTCCAGGAACAATAAGTCTTCGGGCGGATAGCCGCATAAAGAAAGTTCAGGGGTCACCAGGATATCCGAATGCTTTGCCTTTTCCGCGGCTTCGGCGATTCGTCGAAAGTTTCCTTCCAAATCACCGGCAGTTTGATTTAGCTGCGCCATTGAGACCACTACTTTTTCATTCATCCGGAAACCTCCTCATCATTTACGGACATCAAACCCAATGATTCAGATCATACAAAACAAACAGCCCTGCGAGTGCTTAGAGAGGACCAAAAACAGAAAACCCGAGCAAATTGCCCGGGCCTCATCCTAAAAAGCAGGGATCGAAAGACTACTTAGCGTTGTTGTAAGCTTCAACGCCTTTCATGATCACCTTGCAGGCTTCTTCAGGACCTGTCCAGCCGGATACCTTAGCCCACTTGCCTTTTTCCAGATCTTTGTAGTGTTCAAAGAAGTGGCGGATCTGAGCAAGATAATCTTCAGGAACATCATCGATGGTCTGGATCTTGTTGTAGCGCGGAGTCAGCTTCTGAACCGGAACGGCAAGCATCTTCATGTCACCGCCGCTTTCGTCTTCCATCAGGAGCATGCCGAGCGGACGGCAGCGGATTACGGAGCCGGCCAGCAGGGGGAACGGAGTAATCACGCAAACGTCAACGGGGTCACCGTCATCACCGAGAGTCTGAGGAATGAAGCCGTAGTTTGCAGGATAACGCATGGAAGTGCCGATGAAACGGTCGACCAGAAGAGCGCCGCTTTCTTTGTCTACTTCGTACTTGACGGGGTCGCTCTGTGCGGGGATTTCAATCACAACATTGAAATCGTGCGGCAGGTCTTTTCCTGCGCTGATTTTGCTCATATCCATAATATTTTTCCAACCTTCATTAATTAGGAAATAATCTGTTAATTTTAATCGTTACTAACTTGCTCTGCCAAGGAGAGCAATTTATCGGCAAGTCCGCTGCAGTGAGATTCCACCAACTCCACGTTCTTGAAACCCTCCTCAATGAGATGCTCTTGAATGCGAGGATGGATCGTCAGTACCGAGGCAGATTGCAGCCATTCACGACCCTCATCCCCGACGTTCTCTTCAAGAATCCGTATAGCGTCCGTGCTCGTTAGATAAATCACCGGCGCTTCTCCGCGTCCGATCCATCGCTTTTGATCGTCTGAAACCTTCAGCGGGATTCTTTTATAGATAGGTGCCACGGTCACGGGAACATCTTTATCCCGCAGCGCGTCAATCAGGAACTGACGCCCCGTGTCGCCTCGAATGAGGACAACTTCCGAAGGAAGACCTTCTTCCAAGAGGAGTTCAAAAAGCAACTCTGAACCGCTTTCTAAAGAGCTCCCATGCGGGAAAAAAAATTTGCGTGCTGCAGGAAAAGCCGCGGTCAAAGCTTTAGCGGTCGGTTCGCCGACACAGGCAAAGCGGACGGATTCAGGAAGCTGCGGAAAAATGTCCTTCATGAAGCTGACCGTCGTCGGACTCACAAGAATAAGCAGCGCGCCTCTTTCAGCTCCTTCGAGAATTTCTTTGACGCTTTCTTCGTAATCTTCGGAACGATCAAAGGTAAAAGCCGGCCAGTAAACGGAACCGGAGGTTTTTGCTTCCAGTTCTTTCTGAAGCCGACGCCCGCCGGGCCCCGGCTTCATGTTGAGGATCGTGCGCATTACTTTCCGAGCACTTCTTTCAGAAGACGTTTAGCGCCTTTTTCGATCAGCTGGTCCAGCACTTTGCGGGCATTTTCTTCAGGCTCGTTAGCCGGACCCGTATATTCAGCCGTCACAAACTCTCCGGTCATATGGTTGCCGACAAGTGCACGGAGGAACATCTGACCGTCATCAATAGTGGCGTAGGCAGCCAGAGGAACCTGGCAGGAACCTCCCAGCGCTCTGGAAACCGCTCTTTCGGCCTGGGAGCAGAGACGAGTATCTTCATCGTTGAGCGCTTCAACGTATTTTTGCGTCATTTCGTCGTTTTCAACGACTTCGATACCGATAGCGCCTTGCCCCGGTGCCGGAAGAGAAACTTCAGGCGGAATGATCGAACGAATGCGATCGGATAAGCCGAGGCGCTTCAGACCGGCGGCTGCCATCACGAGGGTGTCGTACTGGCCGTTGTCGAGCTTAGAAAGGCGGGTGCCTACGTTGCCGCGAATCATCTCGACTTTGAGGTGCGGGAAACGGGAGCGAACCATCAGTTCACGACGAAGGCTGGAGGTGCCGACAACGCTTCCGGCCGGCATCTCTTCTAAAGAGGCATATTTATGAGAAACGACTGCGTCGCGCGGGTCTTCGCGGACCATCACTGCTGCCAGAGTAAACGGCTCAAGCAGATCCATCGGAACATCTTTCAGACTATGGACGGCGATTTGAGCTTTGCCTTCAAGCATCGCGGCTTCAAGTTCTTTGACGAACAAACCTTTTCCGCCGATCTTGGACAGCGTGACGTCCAAAATTTTGTCACCTTTGGTTGTTAAACCTAAAAGCTGAACATCAAGCTCGGGAAATTTTTCTTTAAGGCAGCTCTGAACGTACTTTGCCTGCCAAAGCGCCAGCGGGCTTTCGCGAGTGGCAATAACCAGATGATCTTGCTGAGTCATTTTTTAACTTTTTAGAGAAATACAAAGAATGAGTAGGAGTTTAACAATTCGGGCAAGAACCGCGTTATACAGACCTTAACAATCGCGCTTAAAAAACAGGTCGAAAAACAAAGAAATTCTTTTGTAGACAAACCGTTACCCGACAATTGAGTCATTACTAGCTATAATTGACCTTTTTTCATTACTGACTGCAAAAGTTATGGCCCAACACAATCCTCTCTCAGTTCATGCCGATCCGCTTGCCTCCAAAAAAGAAGCTTGGAGCGGACGCTTTTCTGAGCCTATGGCCGAATTTGTCCTTCGTTACACCGCCAGCGTGAACTTTGACAAGCGTATGGCCGAAGCCGATATCGCAGGCTCCGTGGCCCATGCCAAGATGCTTGCCAAATGCGGCATTATTTCCAAAGACGATTTGAACGACATCGAACGCGGTATGCGTCAGATCCTTCAGGAAATCAAAGAAAACCGCTTCGAGTGGAAGCTTGAACTCGAAGATGTGCACCTCAACATTGAAGCCCGCCTAACGGAACTTGTCGGAGACGCCGGCAAGCGCCTTCATACCGGCCGCAGCCGTAATGACCAAGTTGCTTTAGACATTCGTTTGTACCTGCGCAATGAGATCGACCAGATCATGGATCTTCTCTCTCATCTGCAGGAGTCCCTGCTGACGGTTGCCGAAAAGAACATCGACACCATCATGCCAGGCTACACCCACATGCAGGTTGCTCAGCCCGTCACGCTCGGCCACCACTGCCTGGCTTATGCCGAAATGTTCGAGCGCGACCGCGAACGCTTGGCTGACTGCCGCAAACGCGTAAACCGTTCTCCGCTCGGCGCTGCAGCGCTCGCCGGTACCACTTATCCGATCGACCGTGAGTACACGGCTGAACTCCTCGGATTTGAAGGCGTCACTCAGAACTCTCTGGACTCCGTCAGCGACCGTGATTTCGCGATTGAGTTCTGCTCCTGCGCTTCGCTCATCATGATCCACATTTCCCGTATGTCCGAAGAGCTCATCTACTGGATGAACACTAACTTCGCATACATCATGCTGCCCGACAGATTCACGACGGGTTCCTCCATCATGCCGCAGAAAAAGAATCCGGACGTTCCGGAAGCTGCCCGCGGCAAATCCGGACGCGTAGTCGGTCACCTGATGGGGCTTCTGATGCTGATGAAGGGACAGCCGCTTGCCTACAACAAGGACAACCAGGAAGACAAAGAACCGCTCTTTGACACGATTGATACCGTCAAAGACACTCTGCGCGCTTTCATCGAAATGATCCCCGGCATCCAGGTCAACAAAGCCCGTATGCGTGAAGCTGTCATGCTCGGCTATCCGACTGCCACGGACTTTGCAGACTACCTCGTTCGCAAAGGCCTGCCCTTCCGTGACGCTCACGAAGCCGTCGGTTGCGCTGTACGCCTCGCTTCCGAGAAAGGCTGCGGTCTGCACGACCTCACGCTTGAGGAATTAAGAGAATTCAGCGATAAAGTCGGTGAAGATGTTTATGACAGCCTGACCCTCGAAGGCTCTATTGCTTCCCGCAACCATACCGGCGGCACAGCACCTTCTCAGGTTGCAAAGCAGGTCGGCATTTGGAAAGAGCGTCTTAAAAACCGCGCTCATAAGTAATTCCTGAATGCACGGGAACCCGAAAGTTTCCAAGCTTCAACGCAAAACGCCCGGATTCTCCGGGCGTTTGCTTTTGCGGTTCAGCAAAAATTATTCAGCGTCAATCTTAACGACCCAGCCTTCGGGGCCTTCGATTTCGCCCATCTGGATACCGGTCAGTGTTTCTCTGAGCTTGGTGCAGACAGGGCCCATTTTTTCCATGCCGGACGGGAAGTAGATATCGCCGTCAGGAGTGTTGACCATGCCGATCGGAGCTAAGACAGCAGCCGTGCCGCAAAGTGCGCCTTCAGCCATATCTTTGAGTTCGGCTAATTTAACAGGGCGTTCAACCACTTTGTAGCCCAATCTCTTAGCCACTTCGATTAAAGAACGGCGTGTGACGGAAGGAAGGATGGAATCGGACTTCGGAACAATGATCGTGCCTTCCTTGTCGACGAAGATTAAGTTAGCGCCGCCGGTTTCTTCAATGTAGGTACGAGTAGCCGGATCAAGGTAAATGTTTTCGGCATAACCGTGACGATGAGCTTCCATTGTGGGATGCAGGCTCATGGCATAGTTCAGGCCGGCTTTGATATGGCCTGTTCCGCGGGGAGCAGCACGGTCAAATTCAGGAACTGTCAGCTTAAGCGGCTTGATAGCGCCTTTGAAATATGCGCCGACCGGCATCACGAAAATTCTGAAGATAAACTCACGAGCCGGTGCCACACCGATCTGAGGACCGGAGCCGATCATGACCGGGCGGATGTACAGTGTTGCGCCGGTGCCGTAAGGCGGAACCCAAGCCGCGTTGGCTGCGACAACGTCTTTGACGGCCTGAATGAATTTTTCTTTCGGGAAAGCCGGCATTTCCAGACGTTCGGCACTGCCCATCATACGTTCTGCGTTCAAATCAGGACGGAAGGTAACGATGTCGCCTTTGACCGTTGTATAAGCCTTTAAGCCCTCAAAACAGCACTGAGCATAATGAAACACGCAGGCAGCTTCAGACAGTTCGATGTTGGGATCAGTAATCATCTTACCTTCATCCCATTTGCCGTCTTTCCAGTGAGCTTCGAAGCGATAATCCGTCGGTGTATAGCCGAAGCCTAATTTGCTCCAGTCAATATCTTTTTTCTGCATTTTTTCTCCTGCAAGATTCTTTAGTTATCGGTCCTCAATTGTAATAATTTGAAAGAAATATTTTGGACTTCTGTAAAGAAATTAGCAGGATCGGCTTTTTGCAGACTTAAGAATTACCGGCAACGGTCATTTCTCTGATCAGCACCGATCCGTTGAGGTAACATCCGTTCAAATCTACATCGTCCGACATCGCTTCAAAGGACATGAAAATGTCTTTGAGATTGCCGGCAACCGTAATACCTTCTACCGGGTAAGCGATCCTGCCGTTTTCCACCCAAAAACCAGATGCGCCTTTAGAGAAATCTCCCGTGGTGTAATTGACGCCCTGCCCGATCAGCTCGGTGACCAAGAGGCCCGTTCCCATGCGTGAGAGCAATGCAGAAAGCGTTTTTTCGGAAGCCTCCGGTGCTTCGGAGAAGATGAGGTTATAAGGACCGCCGGCATTTCCGGTCGTTGTCATTCCCAACTTACGAGCCGAATAGCTGCTCAGGAAAAGACCGCTCAGCACACCGTGGTCAACGACCAGGCGTTCAGACGGGCGAACCCCCTCATCGTCAAACGGCGCCGAGCCCCAGTAACGCGGGATGAATGGATTTTCCAAAATGGAAAGATGATCGGGGAAAATCGGTTTATCGAGCATTCCTTCGAGGAAGGAGGTCTTGCGGTACAACGCAGAACCGCTTGCCGCATGAACAAAGGTTCTGAATAAGCTCTTAGCAACCGGTGCTTCAAAAACGACCGGGCACTTGCGGGTCGCTAAACCGCGTGCAGACAGATGGTCTACAGCTCTTTGACCGGCGATCATGCCGACCTGCTGCGGCGAGAGCAAATCCATTGACGAAACGCCGGAGGTGTGCCAGGAGCCCACCTGCATACCATTCTCATCCTCGGCGATCACTGAGGTGTCAATCGAATGGTCGCTAAAAGGATAGCCGTGCAAAAAGCCTTCGGTGTTTCCCAAAATAAACGAACCGATTGTTGTCGTAACCATTGCACCGTCGGAATTCACCACGCGTTTATCGACATCCAATGCTGCTTTTTCTGCTTCAACAGCCTTTTGAACTTGTTCTTCAATCGAGATGTCCCATGGATGGAAGAGATCGAGCTGACGAGGATTCGTGCAAAGTCGGTCCTTATCCGGCAGGCCGTTGCATTCATCCGGTGTGGTGTAGCGCGCCATATCAAGCGCCGCTTTGACCGTTCTTAAGATCGACACCTTGCGAAAGTCTCCGCTGGAAGCCACAGCCTTTGATTTACCAAGATAGACAGTAATTCCGAAATCTCTGTCATGGGTGTGTTCAATGGATTCCGTTTCCTGGTTTCTTACCGTGACACATGTCCCCTTCTCTTCACTGACTTCTACCGCGGCGGCAGTTGCACCTAGAGAAAGCGCTGTGTCTAAAGCATACGAAACCAAGGAACAAAGCTCTTCTGAGCTACTTATTGTGGGAGTTTGACTCATATTTTGAAGCGGAAACTAAAGATTGGAGATTATGATAGCGCTTGATGCAAATCTTACTAAAGAAGGACAGGCTAATATGAAGAATACAAACGAAAACCTTGAAGAAGAGTACAGCGGTCCGAGCAAAAGTGAATTGAAAAGAAGGGCCGAGCATCTGCAGGATCTCGGTAAAGAGCTGACCACACTGGGTGCCGAAACGCTGGCAAAAATTGAACTTCCCGAAGTCATTCTTAAAGCCATTGAGGAGTATCACCGTGTTCCCTCCTTCGGCGCCAAACGCCGTCAGCTCCAGCTCATCGGCAAATACATGAGAGCCTTAGACGGAGATGCTGTTCGTCAGGCCATCGACCGAGCCACCGGCAACGATAAAGCGGCCGTCGCCGCGCTTCACAAGAGCGAACGTCTGAGAGATGCGTTGATTGCAGATGATGCCGCTCTGACAAAATTTATTGCTCAGTTCCCTGACGTCAATGTTCAGGAAGTTCGTCAGCTTATCCGCAATGCTCGTAAAGAAGCCGAAGGCAACAAGCCTCCGAAATCCGCCCGCGCACTCTACAAACTGATCTACGCAATGGTTCTTCCTCCGATCGTGTTGGAAGTCACCGAGGAGGAAGACGATGAAGAATAGCAAAGCAAAAATCGGTCTGGTTTCCATTTCCGACCGTGCCTCTTCCGGCACTTATCAGGACAAAGGCATTCCCTCTCTGAAAGAATGGCTGGCAAAAGCCCTGCTTTCTGATTATGAGGTTGTGGAAAAACTCATTCCTGATGAACAGCCGCTTATCGAGGCAACGCTCAAGGAACTTTGTGATCAGGAAAACTGTGATTTGATTTTGACAACCGGAGGGACTGGTCCCTCTCGCCGCGATGTGACGCCGGAAGCCACGTTGGCTGTGGCTACTCGTACCCTTCCGGGATTCGGAGAGCAAATGCGTGCGGTCTCTCTTGCCTTTGTGCCGACCGCGATTTTGTCCCGTCAGGTCGGCGTGCTGCGCGAAATCGAAGATCATGCCGCTTTGATCATTAACCTTCCGGGACAGCCAAAGGCCATCGCTGAAACCCTAGAAGGTATTCCGTCAAAGGGCATCCACGGCATTTTTGCGGCAGTGCCCTACTGTATTGATTTAATCGGCGGTCCGGCCCTTGAAACCCGTCCCAATGTCGTTAAGGCTTTCCGCCCAAAATCTGCACCTCAGCCTCATGTCATTGATGCAAAAATCATTGACCCGAAGGAAGGCAAAGCAGATAGCGCCATCATCATGCTTCACGGCTTGGGCAGCGACGGATCGGACTTCGAACACTTCAGAGAAGAACTTGCCGCATGCGGCGCGCCCGTTGAACAGGCTCGTTTGATTCTTCCGACTGCGCCTGAACGTGCGATCACAGCAAATAAAGGTTTTTTGATGCGCGGCTGGTTTGACCTTCTCGATACCGACGGAATCGGTGCCAGCGACGAACCGGCACTTGTTGAAAGCGCCCGTATTGCAGAGCGTTTAATTGCCTTGGAAGAGACGAAAGGCATTAGACGGGATCGAATCTTCTTAGGTGGTTTCTCACAGGGCGGCTGCGTTGCGCTTTACACGGCCCTGAAACTCGATCGTCCGATCGGCGGCATCTTCTGCCTGAGCGGCTATCTGCCCATTGAGTCTGCTGACGATATTGAGCATGTAGGTCAGGGCATCCTTTCTCCGATTTTCTTGACCTATGGAAAAGAAGACAATGACGTACCTCCCGTGTATCCCGAAATCAGCGTCAAGGAACTCAGAAAACTCGGGGCAACGGATCTCTGGTCCAAGGGCTACGACGGGGTCGGACATGATTTGTGTATCGAGGAAGTCACGGACTTGTCAGATTTTCTTGAAAAATCTTTAGAAGCTTCTCGCTAAAGTTTTGTATCCGATTTGAGACAAAAGAGCGCTTTTTTACGGCGCTCTTTTTTATGCTGAAGTTCTACCAAAACACCGAAAACAAATCATGGATTCTTTTTTGGACAAAATACTGAACGGCTCTGAAGCGATACTCCAACCCCTACATGTGCCGTTATTTACAGCTGGCGGCAGTCAAATCGATACGTTCGATATTCTCGAATTCTGCCTCGTTTTTCTTGTTGCCTACTGGCTCGGCAAGCTTAGCGAAGAAAGCATTAAGAAATTCGGCTCTCGCCACAATTCCGTACGTCCCGAATCCCTTTCGATGTTCGCCCGCTTCATTCATTGGGGCATATTGGCGATCGGTATTCTGATGGGCCTGTCGATGATCGGTCTCCCGATCACACATTTGGCAATCTTAGTTTCCGCCTTATCTGTGGGCATCGGCTTCGGATTGCAGACCATCGTTAATAACTCGGTTGCCGGTTTGATTCTGATTTCCGAACGCGCCGTGAGCTTGGGCGATATTATTGCCACACCGAGCGGTCATATCGGTCGAGTGACCATGATCACCATTCGCGCTACGCGCATCGTGACGCCGACGGGTCAGGCAATCATCATTCCGAACGCTTCTCTGATTAACGGATCGTTTACCAATTTCACGATGGACCGCCGAGGCGTTCGCAAGATTTATCCCTTCTCAATTCCATACGGCATTGACTTCCGCAAGGTTAAAGAAATCATTGAAAAGGCAGCCGTCTCGGTTCCCTACTGTATTAAGCCCGACCCGCTTCATGAGGTCGAATGCGGAATTACCGGTTTCGGCAATTTCGGCATTAACGTTGAGCTTGTCGTTTGGGTCGATCCGATTGAGTTGATGGAGCCGTATCGACTCGAGGCATCTTTTTTGAACGCCATCAATGACGCCTGTGTTGCCAACGGCATCGTGATGCCTGGACCGTCCTACGGTGTTACTGTCTCTCCGACTCCGGCGCCGGTCGCATTCAATGCTCAGGTTTCCGGAACCACCGCTTCTGTACCTTCCAATTTGCAAGCACCTTCGCCCACAGGTCATGTTGGAGCAGCAGACCCTTCTGTGAGTGCAAAAGCCATCGGACAAGTTCCGCCGGCGCAACATGTTCCTCCCGCACAGGCTGCAGCCATCATTGGAGTCCCGCAGTCTATGATTGAAAATCCTCCTCCGAAGAAGGAAAAGGAAGAGTGAACTCATAATCTCTTCAGACTAAAATTTCATTATTAGTTTGAGGAGATTTTTTTGAGTCATTACGTCGGACGCTTTGCCCCATCCCCTACCGGTCATCTACACGCCGGAAGCTTAGCCTGTCTTCTTGCGAGCTACCTCGATGCCAGGGCTCATAGAGGTACGTGGATTATTCGTGTCGAAGACATTGATCCGCCGCGTGAACCTGCATGGGCGGCAGAGGATCAGCTCGAAACTATCGAGGCATTCAAACTTCATTCAGATCGTCCGATACTCAGACAATCAACTCGATATGACGCTTATCAAGAGGCCCTCGATCTGTTAATCGGTAAAGGTCTAGCGTATGGGTGTGCTTGTACTCGCAAGAGCATTGAAGCTGCCTGCGCAGCCGCAGGTTTGCCACAGGGCGTCTATCCAGGAACTTGTCGCCACGGAACGGGCGGAGCCCCAATTCGTGCGTGGCGTTTTCTTGTAGATGACGGAGTCGTCTCTTTCCCGGACAGATGGCAGGGAACGTTTAAACAGAACGTTTCGAAGGAAGTCGGTGATTTTGTTATTCGGAGAGCCGACGGACTCTGGGCCTATCAACTCGCCGTTGTCGTCGATGACGGATTCCAGGACGTGACACACGTCGTCCGCGGTGCTGACTTGATCGATAACACACCGCGACAAATCCTGCTGCAAAAAGCATTAGGCCTGCCTACCCCTGCTTACATGCACATTCCGCTTGTGCTAGACAAAAACGGGAATAAGCTCTCTAAACAGACATTGGCTCCGGCGATTGATCGAAGCAGGCCCGAAGAAGAAGCCGCACATGCGTGGACTCATCTCGGATTCAAACCTTTTACTTTCGATACGCTCGAGGAGTTTTATTCAGAGGCAGTGCAGCGTTGGAGGGTGAGATTTCAAATCTCTGCCTAATTTCGACGTCCGGTTCCGCCAAGAAGGACAGCAACTTCCCTCTTTTCTCCGGAAGCCTGTCTTGAGAAGTTTTGCTGAACAGTCTTCTTTACAGATGTGCGACCCGGAACATAGGGCTGTGAGAAAAATGGATCCTCAGGCTTGCGAGGTGCTTTCCAAGTATCTGTACTTGAGGAAAACTTTCGTGGAAATCTTGCTCTCTTGCGAGGTTCAGGATCAAGTTCCTGCGGAACAAGATTAACTTTGGTTAGTTTTCGAATTGCATCGAAACTCTTTCTATCCTTGTCCGTAACGAGCATTAATGCCAAACCTGAGCTCCCTGCGCGGCCTGTTCTGCCGATTCGATGAACGTAGTCCTCAGGAACAAATGGAACGTCGTAATTAATCACGAGCGGAAGCTCGGCTATATCCAAACCACGGGCTGCGACATCAGTCGCCACCATGATATTTAAGGTTCCATCCTTGAAATCTTTCAACAGCTTCAAGCGCTCTTCTTGGGTTTTGTCTCCGTGAATTGCATCAGCGTTGAATCCGCATTTCTCTAATTCACGTGCCAATCTGCGAGCTGTCAATTTTGCATTGACGAATACGATTGTCTGGAGCGGTTTACCGTCGGAGTCTTCTCCGCGGGTTTTCAGAAGTTCCACTAAAGCATCCGTTTTTTGAAGCTCGTTAACAGAGAAGACCTCCTGTTTAATGGTAGCTGCGGTCGCGTTTTGGCGAGCCACCTCGATAACAACAGGATCAGTCAAGAAATTTCCGGCTAACTTCTTAATTTCCGGAGAGAACGTAGCTGAGAACATCAGATTCTGGCGCTTTTTGGGAAGCGCATTCAGGATCCTGGAGATGTCCGGCAGAAAGCCCATATCCAACATACGGTCGGCTTCATCCAAAATGACAATGCCGCTCTGATTAAGATTAGTGTTTCTCTGCTCGAGATGATCCAATAAGCGTCCGGGTGTCGCGATCAAAATCTCCACGCCCTTCCTTAATGCCTCAGCTTGAGGTTTGATATCCACCCCGCCATAAACAACGCCAATTCGGATGGGTGTATCAGCTGCGTAATTTGAAAGTGCCTCTGCTGTTTGATCTGCCAACTCTCTTGTCGGAGATAGAATCAAAACTCGTACAGGATGACGCGCCGGAGATGTGCTTGTATTTGCTAATGGCAAAAGTTTTTGAAGGACAGGAAGTCCAAAACTAGCGGTTTTGCCAGTTCCGGTCTGGGCCGCTCCCATAACGTCGCGTCCTTGAAGAACGACTGGGATTGCCTTACATTGGATCGCGGTCGGCTTTGTATATCCCATTCGTTTAATTGCGGAAAGCAAATTCGGGGCTAATCCAAACTGTTCAAAATTTTGACATTCTGCCATTTATCTATTTTTTCAAAAAAATCCCAAAAGAAACATTCTACAACTCTAGAACTTGCGCTTATTGTGCTCGACCATGAATAGGCACAATGGGTGATGAGCTTTCATCCTTCAAAGCCATCTGGCTGATAGAAGGTATGTTCTTTAATCAATATTGTGATTTTATTAATACTTTTAGCGCACTAAATTCTTGAGCAAAACCTTCTTTTTCGAATTAGAAAGAGAAGCCTAAAAGGCTTTGGAGATGATAGTGAATTAATACGAATAGAAAGATAGTTTCTATCAATTCCGACTCTTTTCGCAGAAGGATTTCCAACAACAATATCTAAGACAGTAAGTGACTACGGTTCATCTAGTACTTGAAATTAAACCGTTGAAAAATCCATCATTACGGTTCACTTCCATGTACGTGTACAACTCAGCAGTAAAGGGAAAGAAGAAATTGTTTTTTTGATCAACCCCTCCAATAACATAATGAGGAAAGAAGCGGAGGTCTTCTTGAATTATTGCTGAATCCACGGTCCATCCCCGCTTGTGGGGAACTCTTTGACATCGAGATGATCGATGACCCAATCCATCGGTCCGCCCTCGCTTGCGCAGGGAACTCGCATAGCTGTTGGATTTTCAACATCAATCAGTCGGTTCATCCCCGCTTGCGGGGAACTCTCTAAGCCGTCGTGGGCCATTGTCCAGTTGGACGGTTCATCCCCGCTTGCGCGGGGAACTCAGGATTTAGATCGTCTAGGTTACGTTGCTGACCGGTTCATCCCAGCTTACGCGGGGAACTCCGTTGAGCAGTGGGGAACGAATGAAAAATTCGAGGTTCATCCCCGCTTACGCGGGGAACTCCCTGTCAGCCCCCAGACACGTCGCGGTGTCTGCGGTTCATCCCCGCTTACGCGGGGAACTCGAAAGACATACCGACATATTCGTTAATTTTTTCGGTTCATCCCCGCTTACGCGGGGAACTCAATGGCGACCCGTCCAAAGGTATCGCTCCGACCGGTTCATCCCCGCTTACGCGGGGAACTCTACATCGTCAGAACTTGTATACGTGCGATAACCGGTTCATCCCCGCTTACGCGGGGAACTCATTTGCTGTAAGTTATCGTCGAGGTACTGAGTCGGTTCATCCCCGCTTACGCGGGGAACTCATATGCGCAGATTTCGTTGTACCTGGCTTTCTCCGGTTCATCCCCGCTTACGCGGGGAACTCCGTGAGACATCGCTGTCGGGTTTGCCACGAGCACGGTTCATCCCCGCTTACGCGGGGAACTCGTACGATTCTATTATTGAGGCTGTAATGGATGCGGTTCATCCCCGCTTACGCGGGGAACTCCAAAATCTCATCAACAGAAGTAGTGACGTATTCGGTTCATCCCCGCTTACGCGGGGAACTCGTTCAGGTGTTTTGGAACCGCCAGGGCTAACTGCGGTTCATCCCCGCTTACGCGGGGAACTCAGCGCCACCGATCAGCACGCCCAGGAACATCCCGGTTCATCCCCGCTTACGCGGGGAACTCAAAAAAAGCCCCGTCCGAGTGAACGAACGAGGCGGTTCATCCCCGCTTACGCGGGGAACTCAAGCTCTTTTTACCGCGCATTACCTAGCTAGTCGGTTCATCCCCGCTTACGCGGGGAACTCGTGCTCACATTTAACTGTAACGTTATCGAATGTCGGTTCATCCCCGCTTACGCGGGGAACTCCCAAGGCTGTTGAGGCTGGCGACATTGAGCAGACGGTTCATCCCCGCTTACGCGGGGAACTCTCATTGGAGAAACCTAAGTTTCATTAGAAAACCGGTTCATCCCCGCTTACGCGGGGAACTCGTACGCACGCCAGACGGGTTCACATTTTGGGACGGTTCATCCCCGCTTACGCGGGGAACTCTTTGTCCGTTTTTGTCGTAACTAACGTATTGGTCGGTTCATCCCCGCTTACGCGGGGAACTCGATCTAATTCGACAATCTGAGCGTCGTTAATACGGTTCATCCCCGCTTACGCGGGGAACTCCCTTTATGCCCCTGCCTCCATAGTTTTTGTAGGCGGTTCATCCCCGCTTACGCGGGGAACTCAGTTACTCGATAAAGCTAAGAATTAAATTAGACGGTTCATCCCCGCTTACGCGGGGAACTCCTACATCCAGCGCCTGATTACAAAGATGCAGACGGTTCATCCCCGCTTACGCGGGGAACTCTGATTTTTGGCTGTGCATGAGCATGAACAGATTCGGTTCATCCCCGCTTACGCGGGGAACTCTTTATTCTCCTGACTGATTCTCCCGCTCCCATGCGGTTCATCCCCGCTTACGCGGGGAACTCGATTCGATCTGTGAGACCACAATCGGCAACCCCTGGTTCATCCCCGCTTACGCGGGGAACTCGACAATTAGATCAACTCTAGGATACAATAGAACCCGGTTCATCCCCGCTTACGCGGGGAACTCGGATAGCGGGACGGACACGTCGTCATAGCAGACGGTTCATCCCCGCTTACGCGGGGAACTCACTTAAAGACGGTATAAATCCGTCTATTCATACTTTAGGCATTTAATCGAAATTTTTAAAGAGCATTAACTAACGAATTAAGACGACGGTATAAACGAAACCAAGCGAAGACCGTCCATCTCAACCGGGATTCGTCTATTTTTACCAAAGGTTAGAAAATCAAATCCAGTTTCATTGTTCGTCGCCCATGCCATGACGACGTTCCCATCCTCACAGAGGAGCGTCATTTGATTCCAAATCATTTCTCTCACTCTCCTAGAAACATCTCCCACGTATACACCAGCTCGAACTTCCAACAGCCAGATCGCTAATCTGCCTCTTAACCTTGGAGGAACGTTCTCTGTAACTACGACCACCATTGTCATTAGCCTTTTCCTCTATGACCTGGGTCTCCGAGCGTATCAGGTTCAGGAATCGCCGGTGCCCACATATCTTTATCAGGTTTAGGAGGCTCGATTCCTCCCGCAGCCAAAACATTTTCGATCATGGGAATGATTCGTTCAGTCAGTTTGGTCCTTCTAAAGATATCTCTGCAGGCCAGTCGAACAACTCTGTCCGGTTCGGGAGGCTTCTGCGCCGCTATCTCAAATGCTTTTGGAACTATGGCGTCAAACTTGATGATATCTGCGATGTCATACACAAACGATAGAGGTTTACCGCTGTGAATAAAACCGATTGCCGGCGCATAGCCTGCCGCCAAAACTGCAGCTTCTGTTATGCCGTACAAACAGGAGGTTGCAGCACTGATACAGCGATTCGCGATATCACCTTTTTCCCAATCTTTAGGATCATAACGACGGCCATGCCAAATCACCCTATACTTCTGTGCCAGGAGCCTATAGGTTTCTTTAACGTGAATTTCCAGCGGTTTCCTACTCTCGACGCCAAGAAGCTCGTTAACGCCCCAAA
>OBJE01000591.1_pt1 | contig 29576 bp, 25 predicted proteins | sample 1519681 | NCBI WGS metagenome assembly OBJE01 (sample SAMEA3888898, study PRJEB22519) | human gut metagenome | biome: human gut; feature: human-associated habitat; material: faeces | place: Denmark | collected 2011 | reverse complement strand
CAGCCGGTAGACTGTGGAGCCGTATTGCGCCACGGCTTCGGCGGTATCGGGCATGTGATCACATCCTTCTGTAAGGAATACCCGGCAGAGGGCGGAATTGCTGCAAAGAGAAAAAACATTACATTTGTTTTGGCGGGAATGTTGCGTTTGGTTGCGGCGGTGTCAGGTGGCTGTGGTGGACTTTCCCGGCGGCGCTTGGTATGCTGGGACCAGCGAAAGAGACTGGAGGAGGAAGACTGATGACCTTTGGAGAGAAGCTGACCGGGCTGCGGAAGCGGGAGGAGCTGAGCCAGGAGGCCCTGGCGGAACAGCTGGGCGTCTCCCGTCAGGCGGTGAGCCGCTGGGAACAGGGGGCGGCCCTGCCGGACGCGGCGAAACTGCTGCCCTGCGCCCGGCTGTTCAGTGTGGACGTGGAGTGGCTGCTGGATGAGGAACAGGATGGGGAGGATCGGCTTTCGGCGGCGGAGTTCCTGCAGGGAACGGAAAGGCCCTCTGTTCACAGAGACTGGCCCTGGTATATCGCCGGCGGCATCGTCACCGGCGCGGGTTCTTTGGGTATGGTGACCATGGGGATTCTGAGCGCCGTCTTTCCTGTCGTGGTTTCCGAGGCTCCGGCGGGGGTGGAGTGGGTCCGCATCTACACCGGCCTGGCTGGTTTTCTGAAAGCTCACGGCGTAGAGTGGCTCTTTGCCCTTTGGGCGGCGGTGGCCCTGGCGGGGCTCTGGCTGCTGGCCCAGCCGCCTATCCGGCGACGGGAGCAGACGGCCTCCCAGTTTTCCTCCTGGTACGCCGCGGGCGTGGCGGTAGGGCTGTACGGCGTCGGTCAGACCGCCTGGTATGTCCAGCTGGGCAAGCTGAGAGACCTGCCTCTGCTGGCCCTTTTCCTGGCGGCGGCGGTCTGGTGCACGGTGCGGCAGTTTTGGCGGCTGGGCGGGGAGCCGGACGAGACCCGCAGGCGGCAGGAACGGATCATTGCCCTGCTATACACCGTCGCACAGGGAGTCCTTCTCCTGCTGACGGCGGAGGCGGGCTTTGGCCTGGTGGCGCTGGTGCTCCATATTGGGGTGTATTTCATCTGCGCTGCAGCCATAACCTGGAGGCGGTCCGGCAGGGGAAAGCACTAAACACAAAAACAGGAGGCCGGTCTCCCGGCCTCCTGCCTTTGTGTCTGTTCGGTTATCCCATCAGATAGGCGTACTTGGTCAGCACCGTCCAGATGAACACCTCGATGTCGGCGGGCAGGTCGTTCTTGGCGTCCAGATCTGCCTCGAACACCTTGCTGTCCAGGCGCACCAGCACCTTCTTCCCGCCCAGAGGCAGGAAGCCCTGATTGTTTACACTCTCGTCAAAGCCCTCCCGGGTCAGGAACAGGGTGAACTTCTCCCGGTAGGGGGCGGAGTCGTAGGGGCAGAACACGGCGCAGTTGCCGCACTCGTTGCACATCCGGTCCACGTGGAGGATCTGCTGGCGGCCGTCCGGCAGCTCGATGACCACATTGGCCCGGTTGGGGCACACGTCGGCGCAGACCTGGCACACCACGTTGCAGGTCAGGCACCGGTCGCCCTCGCACTTGGCGCTCTCGCAGAGGACGCCCTTCTTGGCGACGGCCCCCTCCCGGGTGGCTACGGCCTTGGCGGGGATGGCAAACTTGTGGGCCTCGCCGATGACGGCATTGGCGAAATACTGGGCGTCGGCAATGCCCTCCACCACGGTGGCGGGCCCGCGCATGGCGTCGCCGCCGGCGTAGACGCGCTCGAGATTGGTCTTGAAGGCGGGGATGCCCTTCTCGTCCACGGTGATGCCGTTCCGGGTGAAAACCTCGCTCTCAACCTTCTCGCCCACGGCGGAGACCACGGTGTCGCAGGGGATCTCCACCATTTCGCCGGTGGGGACGGGCTTGCGGCGGCCCTTGTCATCCGGGTCGCCCAGCTTCATCTTCTCACAAATCAGCTTGCCGTCCTTCTGCTCCACAGGGGCTACCAGCTCCAGGAACTCCACGCCGTCGGCAATGGCCATCTCCAGCTCCTCCGCATCGGCGGGCATATACTTCTTCGTCCGGCGGTACACCAGGGTAGAGGATTTGGCCCCGGCCCGCAGAGCGGCCCGGGCGGCGTCCATGGCGGTGTTGCCGCCGCCCACCACGGCCACATGGCCCAGAGAGACGTCCTTACCCGCCTTCATGTCGCGCAGCCAGCCGATGACCGGCACCACGTTGCCGGGGATGTCCAGCCGTCCGGCCTTCCAGGCGCCTACGGCGAAGAAGATGTGGGTATAGCCCTGTGCCTTCAGCTCTGCCACAGAGGGGGCCTCGGTGTTCAGCTTTACCTCCACGCCCATCTTCTCCATCAGAGCCACGTCCTTGTCGATGGCCTCGTCGCTGATGCGGAAGGCAGGGATCACCTGCCGGACGATGCCGCCCAGGCGGTCCGCTTTTTCAAACAGCGTCACGGGGATGCCCGCCCGGCCCACGAAGTACGCCGCGGACATGCCGGTGGGGCCGCCGCCGATGACGGCCACCTTCCGGCCGTCCGTCACCGGCGCGGGAGGCGTGATCTTGGACATGTAGGCGTCATAGCCCTTTTCGGCCGCCACCAGCTTGGTGGCCCGGATGTTCACGGGCTCGTCGTAATAATTCCGCATACACTTGGTCATGCAGTTGTGGGCGCAGATGGTGCCCGTGATGAAAGGCAGGGGGTTCTTCTCGGTGATGAGCCGCAGGGCGGAGGCGTACGCGCCCTTCCGGCACAGCTCGATATACTCCGGAATGTCCTGGTGGATGGGGCAGCCGCCCTTGCAGGGAGCGGTGAAGCAGTCCAGCAGGGGAACCTTTTCATAGAGTTTGCGGCGGGGCAGGGGCTTGATGGCCTTCACGTGATACTTGTCGGACCGAGCCGCCAGAGAGAGGGCCTCGATGCCGACCACGTCCACGCCGGTGAAGGGCTTGAAGTCCAGAGCGTCCAGCTTGTCTCCGATCTGGGTGAACCGCTGGTAGCCGCCGGGCTTCAGCTCGGTGGTGGCCATGGTGATGGGCCAGATACCGCAGGCGAACAGCTTGTCAATGTTGAAGGCGTCGGCACCGCCGGCATAAGAGAGGCGCAGCTTCCCGCCAAACTCCTTGGCCATCATGGCGGCCATGGTGGTGGTCAGGGGGAAGAGGGACTTGCCCGCCATGTACATCTCCTCGCTGGGCAGTTCCCCGGCCTTCACGTCCACAGGGAAGGTGTTGGAGAGCTTCAGGCCAAATTCCAGACCCTCCCGGTCCGCCAGGGCCTGGAGGCGGTGGAACATGGGCACCGCGTCGGAATACTGCAGGTCCTCCTTGAAGTGGTGGTCGTCGAAGGCGATATAGTCATAGCCCATGGAGTCCAGAATGGACCGGGCGGTCTCGTACCCCAGGATGGTGGGATTGCACTTGACGAAGGTGTGCAGGTGCTTCTTCTCCAGCAGGTAGCTGGCGATCCGCTCGATCTCGTCCGGCGGGCAGCCGTGGAGGGTGGACACCGTCACGGATCCGGACACATGGGGAGTGATCGTGTCGATATAATCGCTTTCTCCCGGGAAGAACTCCTTCAAAACAGCGATGCACTCCTGGAAGATGGGCGTCTTGGAGGCGTCCACCATGCCGTTCAGGAAGGTGTCGATCTTCTCACCCTGGATGCCTGCCAGGTCATAGCCCACGGACATGTTGAACACGAATCCGTTGGGATCGCCCAGACCATAGACCTTTGCCATGATTTTCAGGGCGCACCAGGCCTTCACATACTCCTCAAAGGCCTGCTGGACATACAGCTCCGTGGACCACTCGCAGTTGTAGCACTCATCCTCCGCCAGAATGCAGGGGCGGTTGATGCAGGCGGCCAGATCCGCGCCGTCCATCTTCTGGACGGTCTTCAGCTCGAAGAACCGGGCGCCGGCGAAATAGCCGGCAATGATGTTCTGGGCCAGCTGGGTGTTGGGGCCGGCGGCGGGGCCGAAGGGGGTCTCGATGGTCTCCCCGAAGATGGGGAGCTTCTTCACGCCGGCCTTGTAGGGCTTGTGGACGCCGAACACGGCGCCGTCCCGGCGGTATTCGGTGGTGATCCAGGTCATCAATTCCCGAAAGGGAATGGGGGTCATTAACTCAGACATAGTTTTTCCTCCTCAGAATAACTCCTGAAATACGAATGCGCACTGCTTCCGCAGGGGCACATCGGCCGGTCATCAATACTCCTTGTGGTTCAGCCGGCCCCACAGACGCTTGCTGCTCTCCAGAATGTGGGCATTCACGGCCTCCTCGTCGATCTCCGTCAGGACCCGGTCCTTCATCAGGATTCTGCCGTTAATCATGGTGGTCTGGCACTGCCGCCCCGTCATGCCGAAGAGCATGTGCCCGTCGATGTTGGCATCAGAGAACGGTGTGAAGGGCTTGTAGTCCATGACGATCACGTCCGCCGCCGCGCCGGGCTTCAGCACGCCCAGAGTGGGGAAGCCGGTGCGCTCCGCCATCTTGGCGTTGTTGCGGAACAGCATGTCCGTCACCTCGCACCAGCCCACGTTGGGCATACAGGCGTTGTGCCGCTGGGAGCACAGGGCCACCTTGATGGACTCCAGCATGTCGTTGGTGTAGGCGTCGGTACCCAGACCGATCAGAATGCCCTTCTTGTAGAGCTGCAGCACCGGAGAGATACCCACGGCGTTGCCCATGTTGCTCTCCGGGTTGTTGACGCACATGGTGTCCGTAGCCTTGATGATATCCATTTCCGCCGTGTTCACATGGATGCAGTGGCCCAGGATGGTCTTGGGTCCCAGGATGCCGTGGTCCTGGAGCCGCTGGACGGGCCGGCGGCCGTAGTTCTGGAGGGAGTCGTACACGTCGTTCATGCCCTCGGACACGTGGATGTGATAGCCCACCCGGCCGCTGTTGGCCGCCGCCATCCGGTCAAAGGTCTTGTCGGAGATGGTGAACAGGGCATGTCCGCCGAACATGGCCTTCAGCATATCGGAGGGGTTCTGCTCGCAGTAGTCGATGAAGTCCTTGTTCTCCTGCACGGACTGAAGGGATTTCTCCTCCCCGTCCCGGTCGCTGACCTCATAGCACAGGCACGCCCGCATCCCGAATTCCCTCGTCACCTCGGCGATCCGCATCAGGGAGCCGGGGACCTCACAGAAGCTGGCGTGATGGTCGAAAATGGTGGTGACGCCCTGCTTGATGGAGTCGATCACCAGGGCCTGGGCGCTGGCCTTGGTAGCCTCCAGGTCCAGATTCCGGTCAATGTACCACCACTGGCCGTCCAGCACCTCATAGAAGCTGGTGGGGTTGTACCCATCGATGGAGAGGCCCCGGGCAAGGGCGGAGTAGATGTGGGTGTGGGCATTGATAAGGCCCGGCATGATGACGCCGCCACGAGCGTCCACAAATTCCGCCTGGGGGTACTTGGCCTTCAGATCCGCGGTGGTGCCGACCTCCACGATCTTGCCGCCATCGGTGACCACGCCGCCGTCCGGCAGGTAGCCGATGCCCTCCGGATCCCGGGTGATGACCTTGCCGTTTGCCAGTAAAATCATAAAAATGACCTCCTTTTGTCCGTCTTTTGCATATCTGATAAAAAGAAAAGGCGCTTCAAACCGCTGTCGGTTTGAAACACCTACCAAAAGACCGGAATGATAGGTGTCAGCCCGTGCGCGCAGCACTTCGTTGCAGCTATCATTCTTCCCTTGTACTTGTATTTTACCGGACAGCAGCCTAAAATGCAAGCAGGGAAGCTCAAAAATTTTCAGATGGATTTTGTGTAGTTTGCCGGAAAGCGGCGGAACTTATTCCCAACCGGGTCCGTCTACATGAAATGAAATAAAGAAAGCGATGGAATCAGAGAAAGAGGAGGCGTCAGAATGAAACGGCTTTGGATTTGCCTGCTGGCTTTTGCGCTGCTGACGGGATGCGGCGATTCCGGCGACATTGCGGTGACAACGGTATACGAAACAGATGACCCGCCCCGGACCGCCCTGACCACGGAGTGGGAGACTTACGACCCGTCGGTGGAGACGGTGTGGTGCATCCTGTCCTATGAGGGGGAAGGGGAATCTCTGGAGTATGGGGCGCCCTATTGGCTGGATGTGCGGGAGGCGGACGGCAGCTGGACCCAGGTGCCCCTGGCTGAGAACGCCGGATGGGATGCCATGCTGTATACCCTGCCGTCCGGTGAAAAGCAGGCGTTTCCGTGCATCCTGTCCCTGTTTGACTACGACTTCTCCGGCGGCGGTACGTTCCGCGTCATCAAAGAGATCGGAGAATATACGGCCGCGGCGGAGTTCACCCTGACAAAGGGGGCGGTCATCTCCGCAGAGACGCCTTACGGCTTCGGCCCCATGGAGGAGGTACCGGAGTACGGCGACCCGGCGGAGCTCTCCGCCGGCGGTGCCGTGGTGTTCACCGAGGCGGGAACGGAGAACGCGGATGCGGCGGAGATATTTTTGGAGAAGGTCTCCCTGGGCATCCCCTGCCAGCTGCGGACCCTTCAGAACTACTATGAGAGCTGGCCCATGCTGATCGACGTCATCTATGACGGCCGCGGCTTTCTCTGGCGGATGCGGACCGGCGGAGAGATCACGGAGAAACGATTTTCCTACATCGTGACGGACGGCACGGACGTATACCTCTCCAACGGCGCAGACTGGGAGAGCACAGAACAGTACGACAGTGAGAAGGCGTTTCTGCTGCCCTCCGGCTCCGGATCCTTCCTGGTACCCGCGGCGGAAGCGATGACAGATGACCGGCTGGCGGAAAATACCGCCCGCTATCGGATCTGGTTAGGCGACGGGATGCGGGCTGCTTCCCTGACGGAGGACCCTGCAGAATTCAGCGTCATACGCTGTGACCCGGAGAGCGGAACATGGAGCAGGTCCTGGACCATCCGGGAGCTGGATGACCGGGCCACGGCAGTGAGGGACCTTTCCTGGCTGGAATCCGGAGCACTCCTGCACATCACTTATGAAACGGAGAAGGACGGCACGCTGACGGTTGACTTTGTGCCGGACGCTGAACTGACTGATCCCGGCGATCTCTGCGGCTATCCGGCGGAATAGAGACTGCGGGGCCGGCGGTTTGCCGGTTTTTCCGTAGAATACTGCAAAATCTTGGGATTTTCCATTGACAAGGGCACAAAAGCTCTGATATTCTATTCGGGCTGATTGAAACGATTTCCCGACCATTCCCCAACATTAAAAAGGAGAGAGATGCACACATGCTGGGAGAGATCATTGCGGATTTGAGCAACTGGATGTATACCTACCTGCTGGTGATTCTGCTGGTGGCCGCCGGACTGTTTTTCACCATTCGGAACCGGTTCCCGCAGCTGCGGCTGCTGCGGGAGGCCATCCGCGTGGTGGTGGAGCGGCCGGAGAAGGAGGGAAGCGTGTCCTCCTTCCAGGCGCTGATGGTGTCCACCGCCTCCCGGGTAGGTACGGGCAACATTATCGGCGTGTCCGTGGCCATCTGCATGGGCGGCTACGGCGCCGTGTTCTGGATGTGGCTCATCGCCCTGCTGGGCGGCGCCACGGCCTTTACCGAATCCACGCTGGCGCAGATTTACAAGCGCCGGAACCCGGAGACCGGCGAGAGTTACGGCGGCCCTGCCTATTATATTGAGGCGGCCCTCCACAGCCGTCCCCTGGCGGTGCTGTTTGCCCTGAGCCTCATCGCCACCTACGCCGGCGGCTTCAACATGCTCTGCTCCTACAACCTCCAGTCCACCTTCTCCGGATACAGCTTTTATTCCCCGGAGTGGACGCCCTGGATCATCGGCGGCATCGTGGCGCTGCTGACCGGGTACTGCGTCATGGGCGGCGGCAAGCGGATCATCGCCTTCGCCTCCACTCTGGTGCCCATCATGGGCGGACTGTATGTGCTGGTGGCCCTGGTGGTTATCGTGATGAATCTGGGGCTGATTCCCCAGGTGTTCGGACGGATCTTCTCCGAGGCGTTCGATTTCCAGGCCATCTTCGCCGGCTTCACCGGCTCTGCCGTGATGCAGGGCGTGAAGCGGGGCCTCTTTTCCAACGAGGCCGGCGTGGGCTCCGCCCCCAACGCTGCCGCCTCTGCCAATGTCAGCCATCCGGTGAAGCAGGGGCTGGTCCAGATGCTGTCTGTCTTCTTGGACACGCTGGTGATCTGCTCCGCCACCGCCTTCATGCTGCTGTGCTCCGGTGTGGAGCCCGCAGTGGAGCTGCAGGGCGCCCCCTATGTGCAGTCGGCCCTGGCCGCCTCCTTCGGCACCCTGGGTCCCGTTTTCATCACTGTGGCCATGGTGCTCTTTGCCTTCACAACTCTGATCGGAAACCTCTACTATGTGGACAATGCCCTGGCGTATCTGCTGGGGCACGTGCCCTCCAAGCGGTTCATGGTGGTGTTCCGCCTGATTGCCATGGGACTGATTTTCCTGGGCGCCGGCCTCACGCTGGATCTGGTGTGGAACCTGTCTGACGTGCTGATGGGCGTCATGGTGCTTATCAACATTCCGGTGATCGTGGTCCTCTCCCGTCCGGCGGCGGCAGCCCTGCGGAACTATACCGAGCAGCGCAGGGCCGGCAAGAACCCCGTGTTCCGGGCTGCGGACATCGGCTTGAAGGAAAAGACCGAATACTGGAACTGAAATGAAAACGGCGGGGTCTTTTTCCAGTGTGGTTCTGCCGGGTGCAGGCTGCGGCTGTGGCCCGGCCATTGCAGGGACTTGAAAGCGGACGCTTCGGCGTCCGCTTTTTTGCATAGAATGGAATAGAAACAGAAAATTCACAAAAACTACTTGAAATAAAAAGTGAAATCGCTTAATATAATATTGAAAACTATATTATATGATGCGGACGGCATGATGCCGGATTTCAAGAAGGAGAGACCATTCCATGCGCAAACTGTTTGCAAAGGCCCAGGACCCCATCAGCTGTGAAACCCATGCGCTCGGCGCGGTGGCCGCCCTGGGGGGCGGTCTGCTGTATCTGCTTCGGGGCGTCTGGACGGATGCGGCCATACCGGCGGTGGCGGCGGCCCTGTGCTTCTGTCTGTCTATGGCGGCACTGTATGCCGCCAGCGCCATCTATCACTACTATCCCGGCACTGCCGCCAGCGGCGGAGTGAAGCGGGTGCTGCGGAAAATGGACCACAGTATGATCTATGTGTTGATTGCCGGCAGCTACACGCCCTTCTGCGTGGTGCTGCTGCCCCAGCCCAGGGGAACACAATTCTGCCTGATCCTCTGGGGCGTGGCCCTGGCGGGGGTGCTGGCGAAGATGCTGTGGATCAACGCACCGCGGATGCTGTCCACGGCAGTATATCTCATCATGGGATGGTCCGTGGTGTTTGTGGCAAAGGACTTCACCGCTCTGGGCCAGCCCTGCCTGACGCTGGTGGCCCTGGGCGGGATCTGCTACTCGGTGGGAGCGGTGTTCTACGCCGTCAAGAAGCCAAACATCTCTGCAGAGTGGACCTTCCACGAACTGTTCCACCTGTTGATTCTGGCGGGGTCTTTCTTCCACTATCTGGCGGTATATCTGTATGTGCTGTGACGCAGTGACGAAAAATCTGACTGAAAACGAAAGCAGCCCGGCGGAATATCCGCCGGGCTGCTTTTGGAATCTGTGCAATTGGAACACTGGCGCGGTTTATTGCGGGCTTTCATCCGGTATCGGAAGGCCGTGCGACTCCATCAAGCCGTACGACTCCAGCAGAGCTTTTGCCTCGTCCAGAGATGCTGCCGGAGCGACATAGACGGAGGAGCCGGCTACGTAGGTTGACGTTCCGTCGTCCTCGCCGGGGACCCGCTCAAAGGGGAACAGGAAGAACTGCGTATATTCCCGGTCTGTGTACAGTTCCCCGAAAAACGTGTGGGCGGGGAACTTTCCGTATTCGAGCAGGCCCCGGTTGAGGCCGCCGCCCTCATGGGCCATGGTCAGCCAGACCTTGCTGGCTTCCTCAGAGGTGAAGGGCTGGTCCTCCAGTTCCAGATAGCCGCTGAAGCTGTCATCCTGCCCCCACTGCTTCACCATCTCCCCGTGGAAATGCAGAGTGGTGTTCACGGCCGTGGCCTCGCCATCCTCCCACAGGACCGCCGGGAGTGTCACGTCCACCTGTGACCGTAATTTCACCATGCGGGCAATGACCAGTGCGGCAGCGAGAATCAGTACCAGACAGATCACCGTCGTGGCCCGGTTGGGGCCGTGCCGTTTGGCGTTCGTCTGCTCTGGGGCCATGGTATGCTCCTTTCCGCCGGACGGGACCGGCCTGCCGTGCATCACACACGTAAAGGGAGAGCGCTTTATTTTGTCCCGAAGATCCGGTCGCCGGCATCGCCCAGACCGGGGACAATATAGCCGTGCTCGTTCAGATGGTCATCCACGGCGCCGCAGTAGATGTCCACGTCCGGGTGGGCCTTCTGGATGCGCTCCACACCCTCCGGCGCGGCCAGCAGAACCATCAGCTTGATGTTTTTGCAGCCCCGCTTCTTCATCTCGGTGATGGCGGCCTCGGCGCTGCCGCCGGTGGCCAGCATGGGATCCACGATCATGATGTCCCGCTCCGCAATGTCCTTGGGCATCTTGCAGAAGTAGACATGGGGCTCCAGCGTCTCCTCATCCCGGAACATGCCGATGTGGCCCACCCGGGCGGAGGGCACCATCCGCAGCACACCGTCCACCAGCCCCAGGCCCGCCCGGAGGATGGGCACCACAGCGAACTTCTTGCCTTTCAGGGTGGGGGCGATGGTCCTGCAGATGGGGGTCTCCACCTCCTTGGTGGTCAGGGGCAGATCCCGGGTGGCCTCATAGGTGATCAGCATCCCGATCTCGGAGACGATCTCCCGGAAATCCTTGACGCTGGTGTCCTTGTCCCGTAGGATGGTCAGCTTGTGGGCCACCAGGGGGTGGTCCATCACATGCACTTTGCCGCTCATACTTATAAACTCCTTTTCTCTGATATCCTTGATGTAAACCGTTCCCTACGATCTAAACCGTTCCCTCAGATCTGGGGCGGCTGCCGCAGACGCTGGGCCTGGGGAGGGCGGAGATAGACCGGAAGCAATTCCTGGGCGGAAACCAGCTTTCCCGCCCGGGCCAGGTCCTCGGCGCACAGGGCCACGGACATGGCGTTCTGCATCACCAGTTGGGGCGGTGCCAGGCGGCAGGGCAGTCCCGACTCTGTCAGCGCCTTCTCACAGAGGACGGCGCCGTCCCCCACGATCACCAGGGGCAGCGGCTCGCTCCGCAGCTCCTCCGCCAGCTCCGCAAGGCCGATGGCGCGATCCGGCGTCCGGCGGGTCAGGCGGCCATGTTCGGAGGTGAAGAGGGCGTTGTAGATCTGGCTACGCCGGGCGTCCATGGCGCAGACCACCAGGGCGTCCATGTGGGCCACGTTCCGGGCCATGGCCTCCAGGGTGGAGACGGCCGCGCAGGGCTTGTCCGCGGCAAAGGCCAGTCCCTTGGCAGCCGAGACGCCGATGCGGATGCCGGTGAAGGACCCCGGGCCTGCCGCCACAGCGACGGCGTCGCAGTCCTGGACGGTCAGGCCGGTGTTTTTCAGCATAGCCTCCACAATGGGCATCAGGGTGCGGCTGTGGGTGAGGCCGGTGTCCTGATAGCCGGAGCAGAGAACTTTCCCATCCTCCGTCACGGCGGCGGAGACCGCCTTGGCGGAGGTTTCCAGTGCCAAGATCCTCATTGTGCAGCACCTCCTTCCACGGTGATGCTCCGCCAGCCGTCGTGCTCCGGATGGCGGGTGAGGGTCACATAGACCGTGCCCTCCGGCAGGGCGTCCGCCACCTGCTCGCTCCACTCTACGGCGCAGACGCCGCCCCGGGAGAGATAGTCCTCCCAGCCGATGTCGAACAGGTCCTCAGACCCGTTCAGCCGGTACATATCGAAGTGGAACAGAGGGGTAGGGCCCTCATACTCGTTGACGATAGTGAAGGTGGGGCTGGTGACCCGGCCCCGGCATCCCAGGCCACGGGCAAGGCCACGGGTAAAGGCGGTCTTGCCCATACCCAGACCACCCCGGTAGGCCACCACGGCGCCGGGAGAGAGAGCGGCGGCCAGCCGTTCACCAAGGGCCTCGGTCTCCGCCTCGCTGTGGGAGATGTACTCCAAGAAGCAACGCTCCTTTCCGGTGTCATTCCAAATCCAATTTAGTATATCACATTTTGAACGAAGTGTAAAAACAAATTTCCGGCGTTTACACCCTTGTTCCTTTGTGGTATACTGCGTTTGTCAAATTTTGCCCCTGGAGGAACAAGAGCGCCCATGTGGAACCGACTGAAAGCCATTCTGGCAGACTTCATCCAGCAGGCCGACCTGGTGCTGCTGGGGCTCTGCTGCGCCGCCACCCTGTACGGCATGGCGCTGATCGCCAGCGCCACCCGGTATCTGAACATCGGCGGCATCGTGCGATATGTGGGCGTCCAGGGGGCGGCCATGGTGCTGGGCATCTGCGCCTATATCTTCATGTCCATGTTGGACCTGGAGCGGCTGATGCGACGGTGGAAGTGGCTTGTGGCCTTCAACGTCGTGTTCATCGCCCTGCTGCTGACACCTTTTGGCGTCTCGGACAACACGGGCAACACCGCATGGCTGAAATTTCCCTTTCTCCCCTTCAGCATCGGCCCGGCGGAGGTGGTGAAGATCACCTTCACCCTGCTGCTGGCCAAGCAGTTGGAGTGGCTGCGGGAGGTGAAGCGGGATCTGAAATCCTTCCCCTCCGCCCTGATGGTGGCGGGGCACACCATCGCCCTGATGGGGTGGTACGTGGGGATTTCCGGGGATATGGGCAACGGCCTGACATTTTTCTTCATCTTTCTGTGCATGGCCTTTGTGGCAGGCTTCGCTCTGCGGTGGTTCGTCCTGCTGTTCGCCGGCAGCGGGGCAGCCATTGCCGCCTCGGTGGCTCTGGGCCTGATGCCGGACTATATGATCAACCGTTTCCGGGTCCTGTTTGACCACTCCTATGATACCCTGGGAGCAGGCTGGCAGCAGACCCGGGGCCTGCTGGCCCTGGGCTCCGGCGGCCTCTTCGGCCAGGGATACATGCAGGGCACCCAGACTCAGGCGGGGGAGGGGTCCCTGCCGGCCCGGCACACGGACTTCATCTTCTGTGTCTGCGGGGAGGAGCTGGGGATGATCGGCTGTCTTGTTGTGATCGCCCTGCTGGCGGCCATCATCATCCGGGTGCTGCTGGTAGCCCGCCGGGCTGAGACGCCCTTCCACTGCTATGTCTGTGTGGGTGTGGCGGCCATGCTGATCTTCCAGACTGTGGTGAACATCGGTATGTGCCTGTTTGTGATGCCCGTGATCGGTCTGACCCTGCCGTTCTTCAGCTACGGCGGGTCCTCGCTGTTGACGCTGTATGCCGCCATGGGCGTGGTGTCCGGCATCAAAAAGCGATCCCCTGTGGTCCGCCGTCCGGGCAGGCCCCTGGGGTGAGCGGAAGGAGCTCCCAAACACGGCCGGAGTGCGCTCCGGCCGTGTTTTTCTGCATATTTCCGGCGGGCGGGAAGAAACTAGCGGTGCACCCAATTCAATACAGGAGGTATGATCGCCTTGAAGACCCAACTGATGAAACGCGCCGCCGCCCTGTGCCTGGCGGTAGTCCTGACCCTGTCCGTCAACGCCGCCGCCCTGTTCGGCGGCAAGGAGAAGGCCCAGCCGGCAGAGGGGAGCCCCACGGCCCAGGCGCTGGAGATCCGCACCTACCGGGGCATTCCCTATCACGCCCAGTTTCTGGCCGCGGGCGGCGAGGGAGAGGACCTGACCTTCACCGTGGAGAAAGAGCCCAAAAAGGGCACCGTCCAGATTGACGGCGCCAGCTTCACCTATACCCCAGAGGGGGATTCCACCGGAAGCGACAGCTTCACCTATACCGCCACCGACAGCGCCGGACGCGTGTCTCAACCCGCTACGGTGAGCGTCACCATTGAGAAGGCCAAGTCTGGCGTCACCTATGCGGACACGGCGGACAGCACCGCCGCGGTGGCCGCGCAGGACCTGGCGGAGGCGGGGATTTTCACCGGTGCCAAGATCGGAGACCAGTACTACTTTGAGCCGGATAAGCCCGTCTCCCGCAGCGAGTTTCTGGCCCTGGTAATGGAGACCGCCGGGGACGAACCCACCGCCGTTACCATGACCGGCTTCTGTGATGACGCGGCCATCCCCACCTGGGCCAAGGCCTACGCCGCGGCCGGCGTCGCGGACGGCATCATTCAGGGCGTCTCCACAGCGGAGGGCGTGGCCTTCCAGGGAGATGAGCCCATCACCTTCAATGAGGCGGCTACCGTGCTCAACCGCGTCCTGGCGGTGGAGGATGTGGATCTGGCCAGCTGGTACGCAGACCGGGAGGCAGTGCCCTCCTGGGCAGCCCAGGCCGTGGGGAACATGGAGGCGGTCAGCGTCCTCGCCGCGGGCAGCTTCGGCAGCGCCGCCATGGGAGAGACCGTCACCCGGGCGGACGCGGCCCAGATGCTCTCCGCCGCCGGCACCCTGCTGGAGGGAGAACCGGCCGGCCTCTTCGACTGGCTCCTCTGAGCCGGAAATTTCCAGCAGAACAAACAGCCCTCCGAAAAAGCGCCCGTGCTTTTTCGGAGGGCCTGCGGCGTTTTAACAGTTGTATTTGGGGGCGGTTTGTGCTAAACTATGGAACATTAAAATAGGATGATTATGACTACCCATCGGAGAGCAGTCAAGATAGAAGGGACTGGAAACGAGCATGAAGATCGTTGTATTGGCGGGGGGAATCTCCACAGAGCGGGCGGTCTCCCTGGTGACGGGCACCGGCGTGTGCCGCGCCCTGCGGGAAAACGGCCATCGGGCCATCCTGGTGGATCTGTTCCTGGGGCTGGAGGAGGTCCCGGCGGACCTGGAGACCCTGTTTGACGCGCCCGACGGCCTGTGCCCCGACGCGAAGATCGAGGTGGAGGCGCCGGACCTGGAGACGGTGAAGCGCGGCCGGAAGGATCAGGGCCACATCGGCCCCCACGTGCTGGACATCTGCCAGAAGGCGGACCTGGTGTTCCTGGGCCTCCACGGTATGGACGGGGAGGACGGCCGCATCCAGGCCGCCCTGGATTTACTGGGCGTGCCCTACACCGGCGCGGGTCATCTGGCCTCCGCTGTCGCCATGGACAAGGCGGTTTCCAAGCAGATTCTGGACGCGTGCGGCATCCCCACCCCCAAGTGGCGGCTGCTGTCCTATGGACTGGATGAGGCGGAGCCCCTGGCCCAGACGCTGCCTATGCCCTGCGTCATCAAGACCATCGGGGGCGGTTCGTCCCTGGGGGTGTACTTACCGGAGGACCGGACGGAGCTGAAGCGGGCCCTGGAGGAGGTGCTGCGCTACGGCGCCAAGGTCCTGGCGGAGGAGCGGATCTACGGCCGGGAGCTGACAGTGGCGGTCCTGGGGGACCGCTGGCTGCCGGCGGTGGAGACCGTGCCCGCCGGAAAGGAATTTGACTACGTGGCCAAGTACCAGGCCGGCGCGGCGGTGGAGACCTGTCCGGCCGATGTGCCGCCCGCGGTGATGCAGGCCGCCGGTGAGCTGGCCCTGCGGACCCACCGGGCGTTGGGATTGGAGGTCTACTCCCGCACGGACATGATTCTGGACAAAGACGGAAATCTGTGGGTGCTGGAGGCCAACTCCCTGCCGGGCATGACCCCCAACAGCTTTGTCCCCAAGGAGGCCGCCGCCGTGGGCATGAGCTACAACCAGCTCTGCGAGGAGATCGTGCGGCTCTCCTGCGACGTGAAGAGAAGAGGGTGAACTGCATGCAGCCAATGACCATTCCTGAGATCATATCCGCTGTGGACGGCACCTGGCTGAATCCCCGGAAGGGGGCGGCCCCCGTCACCGCTGTGTGCACCGACAGCCGGAAGATTGCCCCCGGCTGCCTGTTCCTGCCCTGGGTGGGGGAGCGGTTCGACGGCCATGACTTCATCGACAGGGCCCTGGACGCGGGAGCCGCCGGGTGCTTGTGCGCCCGGAGGCCGGAGCTGCTGCGGCCAGACAAGTTCTATATCCAGGTGGCGGACACCCGGCTGGCCCTGCGGGCCCTGGCGTCCGCCTACCGGGACCGGTTCGCCATCCCCTTTGTCCAGGTCACCGGCAGCGTGGGCAAGACCACCACAAAGGAGATGCTGGCGGCGGTGCTGGGGGCGAAGCTCCGGGTGCTGAAGACACCGGAGAACTTCAACAACGACATCGGCACGCCCCTGACCCTGCTGGGCCTGGGGCCGGAGCATCAGGCGGCGGTGATCGAGACCGGGATGAACCACTTCGGGGAGATCCGCTATTTGGGGGAGATGGTGCGGCCGGACATCGCCGTCATCTCCAACATCGGTGACGCCCATATCGAGCATCTGGGCAGCCGGGAGGGGATCCTCAAGGCCAAGAGCGAGATTTTTGAGAACCTGAAGCCGGAGGGACTGGCGGTCCTTAACGGGGATGACGCCCTGCTGAACACCCTGGACCTGCCCTTCCGGACCGTCCGCTGCGGACGGTCGGAGCACTGCGCCGTCCGGGTGATGGACATGGCCGACCACGGCGTGGCGGGAATTACCTGCACCGTCGTGTCCCCCCGGGACACCTATCACCTGACCATCCCTGCGCCGGGAGAGCACATGGCCTACTCTGCCGCCATCGCCGTGGCGGTGGGAGAGGAGCTGGGCCTTTCCACGGAGGAGATCACCCGGGGCGCGGCTTCGTATGAACCCGCCGGATCCCGGATGCGGGTGCTTCGTCTGCGGGACGGGCGGCTGGTGCTGGATGACTGCTACAACGCCAATCCCCAGTCCGTCACTGCGGCCCTGGAGATCCTGGCCAAGACTGAGTGCGGCCGGAAGGTGGCCGTGCTGGGGGACATGGGGGAACTGGGGGACCTGACGGACCAGGCCCACTACAACATGGGCGCCCTGGCCGCCATGCTGGGCATCGACGAGGTGGTGGCCATCGGCGCCAAGGCGGAGAAGATCGCCGACGGCGCCGCCCAGAGCGGCGGCTCCGTCACCCATTTTGCCACCAAGGAGGAGGCCGTCCACGAATTGACTGACCAGCTGGGCACCGACACCGCCATGCTGGTGAAGGCGTCCCACGCCATGCACTTTGGCTGGATCGTGGAGCAGTTGAAACAAGCGTATGATTGAAATTCAAGTGAACAACCTGGTGAAGTCCTTTGAGGTGGGGAAGAACGTCCTGGACGGCCTCACCTTTCAGGTGGACCAGGGGGAGCGGGTGGGGCTGCTGGGCCGCAACGGCGCGGGCAAGACCACCCTGTTCAAGATACTGACCGGCGAGCTGGACTACGACGAGGGCACCGTCGTGGTGGGCCAGGGCCGGCGGGTGGGCCTGATCTCCCAGATCCCCGTCTACCCCGCCGGCTGCACAGTAGAGGACGTGCTGCGCTCCGCCTTCGCCCGGCTGGAGAGCCTGGCGGAGGAGATGCGGGCCCTGGAGGCCCGGATGGCCGCCGGGGAGAGCGACCCTGCCATTTTGAAGCGGTACGGCACATTAAGCGAGCGGTTTGAGGCATTTGGCGGCTATGACACGGATGTGGCGGTGAATAAGATCGCCAACGGCCTGTCCATTCCGGACAGCCAGCGGTCCCAGCTGTTCGACAGCCTCTCCGGCGGGGAAAAGACCCGGGTGAACCTGGGCCGCCTCATCCTGGAGGACACGGACATCCTGCTGCTGGACGAGCCCACCAACCACCTGGACCTCCACGCTACCGAGTGGCTGGAGGAGTACATTCGCTCTTTCCACGGCACGGTGGTCACCATCTCCCACGACCGGTATTTCCTGGACCGCACCGTCACCCGGGTCATCGAGATCCAGGACGGGAAAGCGGAGTTTTACAGCGGGAATTACAGCTTCTATGCCGTGGAGAAGGAACGCCGCTACCAGGAGCGGATGAAGCAGTACGAAAAAGAGCAGGCCAAGATCGCACAGTTGGAGAAGGCGGCGGAGCAATTGCGGGTCTGGGCTTTCATGGGCATGGACAAGACCTACCGCCGGGCCATCTCCATGGAAAGGCGCATCGAGCGGATGCGGACCACCTCCAAACCCACCAAGGCGCGGAAGATGGACGCCCGGTTCTCCTCCGCGGAGTTCCACGGGGACGAGGTGCTGGGCATCCGGAACGTGTCCAAGTCCTACGGGGACAAGCACCTCTTTGAGGGCATCAGCCTGAAGGTGGAGGGGGGCGAGCGCATCGCCCTCATCGGCGACAACGGCACCGGAAAGTCCACCCTTATCAAGATGATCGTGGGGGAGCTGTATCCGGACGACGGCCGCATCAAAACCGGCCCCCAGGTGAAGGAGGCATACCTGCCCCAGATCATCCGCTTCGACCACCCGGACTGGAACCTGGTGGAGAATATGATGGCGGCGAAAAAGGGCCTCTCGGCCCAGTCGGCCCGAAACCGGCTGGCGGCATACGACTTCCGGGGCGAGGACGTATTCAAGCCGGTGTCGGTGCTCTCCGGCGGGGAGCAGAGCCGCCTGCGGCTGTGCATGCTGATGGATGACGAGATCAACTTCCTGATCCTGGACGAGCCCACCAACCATCTGGACATCGACTCCCGGGAGTGGATCGAGGAGGCGGTGGAGGCCTACGACGGCACGCTGCTGTTTGTCAGCCATGACCGGTACTTCATCAACCGCTTCGCCACCCGGATCTGGGAGCTGGCGGATGGCACCATCACGGATTATCCCTGCGGCTTTGCCCAATACCGGCAGATGAAGGCTCAGGAGGAGGCGGAGAAGGCCGCCGCTCCCAAGCCGGAGAAGGAGCGGGAAAAGCCCGCTGCGGAGCGGCCCCAGCGGGGCAACAAGGCCCAGCAGGCGGCCCGACGGCAGTTGACCATCTGTGAGCGGGACATCGCTAGGGCGGAGGAGCGCATCGCCGCTCTGGAGGCGGATATGGAGGCCGCGGCCTGTGACTATGAGAAGCTGAACGAGCTGGTGGGGCAGAAGGCCGCCGCCCAGGCGGAGCTGGACGCCCTGTACGAAAGGTGGGAGCAGCTCAGTGAAGAGGCAGAGGGCTAAACAGCGGCCCCTGTACCGGTACGATGTCTACCGGGGCCGCAGAAGAGGACAGGCCCGGCTGATCGGGGCGGCGGGCTGCGCCGTTTTCGGCCTGCTTCTGGTGCTCATCCGGAGCCTGGGCATCCGGTTTTCCGGCTTTCTGCTGCTGGGGCTGGCGGCGCTCCTGGTGCTTTCCTGGCTGCTGGATCGCCTGGCCGCCGGAAATCACCACTGGCGGCTGATCCGCCGGGGCTTTTATGGCTGCCTTACGGTGGGACTGGCTGCGCTGCTGGGGCTGGAGGTCTTTATCATTAACCGGGGGCGCAGCGACATGACGCCCCTGCCGGCAGACGCGGTCATCGTCCTGGGGGCGGGGGTCAACGGCACTGAGCCGTCCCTGTCCCTGCGGACCCGGCTGGACAAGGCCGTGGACTATCTGGAGCGGTGGCCGGACATCCCGGCAGTGCTCACCGGCGGCACCGGCTACGGCGAGGAGATCAGCGAGGCCCAGTGTATGTATGACTATCTCACGGAGTACGGTGTGGAGGCAGACCGCCTGATCCTGGAGGACCGGGCATCCAACACGGCGGAGAACTTCGCCTTTTCCTGGGAACTGCTGACAGAGGCGGGGGTGGACCCGGCGGAGGGACGGGTGGCTGTTGTCACCAATGACTTTCACATCGCCCGGGCGGAGCTGATCGCCGCCCGGGAGGGCTACGGAGACGTGGCCGGGATCCCAGCGCCGCTGCCCTGGGTTCATTTGGAGATCAATTACACCCTGCGGGAGGCCTTTGCCATGGTAAAGACCTTTCTGTTTGACTGAGCGGATACGGAGGAACCAAATGAGCGATATCTTATGTATCTATTACTCCCGGACGGGGAACACCAAGAAGGCCATGGAGGAGATTGCCGCCGCCCTGGACGCGGAGCTGGCGGAGCTGCGGGACAACGCGGACCGGAGCGGCTGGCGGGGCTGGCTGCGCTGTGGGCTGGACGCCATGCGCAAAGACACCCGCCCCGTGGCCCCGTTGGAGACAGCCCGTCCCCTGGGGGACTACCGCTTGGTGATCCTGGGCACGCCGGTGTGGGCCGGGCGATCCAGCGCCGTCATGCGGTCCTTTCTGAAAGACCGGGGCGGGGAGATCCGCAACGCGGCCTATGTGCTGACCCGCAGCAGCGGCTCCCAGTACCAGGAGGTTTATCGCCAGATGGATCTCTGTGTGCCCGCCGGTCATCTGGCGGCGGTGTCCCTGCGAAGCGGGGACGTGGGCTGGGCATTCTGGCAGGAGGAGTTTCTCCGCCAAGTCCGGGCCTTTCTGGAGGGGCAGTAGCGGCAGACCCTTTTCTGAAATCAACGGGAGAGGAGATGCCCCATGCTGGAAAAACTGAAGGAGCTGGCCCTGCGGTATGAAGATCTGCAGGCCCAGCTGGCGGACCCGTCTGTCTATGGCGACGCGGAGCGGCTGAAGACTGTAAATCGGGAGCTGAAGGACCTGACTCCGGTGGCAGAGGCGTACCAGGCATACCGGCAGGCGGAGGCGGACCGAGCCGCGGCGGAGGAGCTGCTCTCTGACCCGGAGATGCGGGAGTTGGCCCAGGAGGAGCTGACCGCCGCACGGGAAGAGATGGAGCGGCTGCGGCAGGAGCTGAAGCTCCTGCTGCTGCCCAAGGATCCCAATGACCGGAAGAACGTGATCCTGGAGATCCGGGCGGGTACCGGCGGCGAGGAGGCGGCGCTGTTTGCCGCGTCGCTGCTGCGGATGTACACCATGTACGCTGCCGCCCGGGGCTGGAGGACCGACACCGTGGAGCTGAACGAGACGGAGCTGGGGGGCGTGAAGGAGTGCAGCGTCCTCATTGAAGGCGAGGGCGCCTGGTCCCGGCTGAAATTCGAGAGCGGCGTCCACCGGGTCCAGCGGGTGCCGGTGACGGAGTCCAATGGCCGCATCCAGACCTCCGCCGCCACGGTGGCCGTGCTGCCGGAGGCGGAAGGGGTGGACGTGAAGCTGGACCCTGCGGACATCGAGATGCAGGTCTACCGGGCCAGCGGCGCGGGCGGCCAGCATGTGAACAAGACGTCCTCCGCCGTGCGGCTGATCCACCGGCCCACCGGCCTGGTAGTGGAATGCCAGCAGGAGCGCAGCCAGTTCCAGAACCGGGACAAGGCCATGCGCCTTCTGGCGTCAAGATTGTATGAGATCGAGCGGGAAAAGCAGGATGCCGACATCGCCAGAGAGCGGAAGAGTCAGGTGGGCAGCGGCGACCGTAGCGAGAAGATCCGCACCTACAACTTCCCCCAGGGCCGGGTGACGGATCACCGGATCGGCCTGACGCTGTACCGGATCGACGCAGTCCTGGACGGGGAACTGGATGAGCTCATCGACGCCCTGGTGACCGCCGACCAGGCGGGGAAGCTGAAGAACGGCGGCGGGGAACCATAAAACAGAGCTGTACGGCGGCCCGGATAGAGCGGCGCCGTGGAGGGGCTGCACTTCCGGCAGCCTGCCGGGACGCCGCGGAGCCCTTTGGAGACGCAGAAAGAGTAAGCAATAAGGCCGGGGAGATCTCCGGCGAAGAGAGATAGAGGCGAAGAGATATGCAGACACGATATTTTGACCTGCGGGACACCAAGGGTCAGCAGAAGGAGATCGAGGATAAGATCGGCGCAGCGGCCAAGATCCTGCGGGACGGAGGCCTGGTGGGCATCCCCACGGAGACGGTGTACGGCCTGGGGGCCAACGCTCTGGACGGCACCGCGGTGAAGCGGATCTTTGAGGCCAAGGGCCGGCCCCAGGACAATCCCCTCATCATCCATGTGACCGGCGCCCAGTGGCTGCCCCGCTACTGCGCCGACGTGCCGCCCCTGGCCTATGTGCTGGCCCGGAAATTCTGGCCCGGCCCCCTGACTATGATCCTGAAGCGGCGGCCCATCATCCCGGACGAGACCACCGCCGGGCTGGACACGGTGGCGGTGCGCTGCCCCAACCACCCGGTGACGCTGGCGATCATCCGGGAGGCGGGCATCCCCATCGCGGCCCCCAGCGCCAACCTCTCCGGCCGGCCCAGCTGCACGACTGCCCAGGACGTGCTGGAGGATATGGACGGCCGGATCAGCGGCGTGGTGGACGGCGGTCCCTGTGCGGTGGGTGTGGAGTCCACGATTCTGGACCTGACCTGCGACCCGCCCAGGCTGCTGCGTCCCGGCGGACTGCCCCTGGAGGACCTGGAGCGGCTCATCGGCAAGATCGACGTGGATAAGGCCGTCAACGGCGCCCTGGCGGAGGGCGAGAAGCCCAAAGCCCCCGGCATGAAGTACCGCCACTACGCCCCCAAGGCGCCGGTCACCGTCATCACCGGCGCGCCGGAGAAGTCCGCCCAGGAGATCCTGCGGCGGGTGGGGCCCACTTCCGGCGTCATCTGCTTCGAGGAGTTTGCGGACCTGTTCCGGGAGCAGGAGGTCCACACCCTGGGTCCTGTGGGCGACAAGTTGGTCCAAGCCCAGCGGGTGTTCGACGCCCTGCGGACCTTTGACACCAGCGATGTGACGGAGATCTTCGCCCAGTGCCCAGACAACCGGGGATTGGGTCTGGCCATCGGCAACCGGCTGAAAAAGGCCGCCGGCTTCCATGTGGTGGAGGCGGATAGTGAGCGGGTGGTGCTGGGCCTCACCGGCGGCACCGGCGCGGGCAAGTCCAGTGCCCTGCGGGCCATCCGCTCCCTGGGGGGCGAGGTCATCGACTGCGACGCCCTGTACCATGAGATGTTGGAGACCTGCGCTCCCCTGCGGGATGAGATCGGTGTCTCCTTCCCCGGCGCGTTTGACGCAGCCGGCCAACTGGACCGGCGCAAGCTGGGACAGGAGGTCTTCTCCCACAAGGACCGGCTGGAGCAGCTCAACGGCATTGTGGCCCGCCATCTGGTGCCGGAGGTGCGGCGGCGCTTGGCAGCGTCGGAGAGCAAGATCTTCGCCATCGATGCCATCAACCTGCTAGAGGGCGGGCTGGACCAGCTGTGCGACCGGACGATAGCCGTCACCGCGCCTTTGGAACTGCGGGTCCGGCGGATCATGGCCCGGGACAACATCACGGAGCAGTACGCCCGCCTGCGGATCTCCGCCCAGCAGCCGGACGAGTACTACCGGGGCAAGTGCGACTGTGAGCTGAATAACGCCGCCGATACCGCCGCGGCCTTTGAAATGGAGGCCCGGGAGTTTTTCCAGCGGCTGATCGACACCATCAAGGAGGAAAAAGCACATGGAAAGCAAGGAATTTAAGGCGCTGAAGGAGCAGCTGCTCTCCTGCCGCCGCAACGGCTTCGACCGGATGGACGCGGCGGAGCGGAGCGCCATGGAATCGTACTGCACGGACTACAAGGCATTTCTGGACACTAGTAAGACCGAGCGGCTCTGCGCAGGAGAGGTTGTCCGCCTGGCAGAGCAGGCCGGCTACCGGCCCTATGTCCGGGGCGCGGCGGTGAAGCCGGGAGACAAGGTTTATCTCTGTAACCGGGGCAAGAGCGTGCTGCTGGCCCACATCGGGGAGAAGCCGTTGGCGGAGGGTGTTCAGATCGCTGCCGCCCACATAGACTCCCCCCGGCTGGACCTGAAGCCCAACCCCCTGTATGAGGACGGGGAACTGGCCTATTTCAAGACCCACTACTACGGCGGCATCCGCAAGTACCAGTGGGTTACCATTCCCCTGGAGCTCCACGGCGTGGTGGCCCTGCGGGACGGCGCCAGCGTACAGGTGAACATCGGCGGGGGCGCGGACGATCCCCGGCTGGTGATCACGGACCTGCTGCCCCACCTGGGCGCGGAGCAGAACAAGAAGCCGCTGGCGGAGGCCATCCCCGCTGAGACCCTGAACCTGCTGCTGGGCAGCGAGCCGATCGGGGACGCGGAGGAGTCCGGCCGTGTGAAGCTGGCGGTGATGAAGCTGCTGAACGAAAAGTACGGCATCACGGAGGATGACTTCACCTCCGCGGAGCTGGAGGCGGTGCCGGCGGTAAAGGCCACGGACATCGGCCTGGATCGCAGCATGATCGGCGCCTACGGCCATGATGACCGGGTGTGTGCCTACGCCGCCCTGCGGGCCCTGCTGGATCTGGAGGGGACCCCTGCCAAGACGGCGGTGTGCGTTCTGGCGGATAAGGAGGAGATCGGCTCCGACGGTGTGACGGGCATGCAGTCCGCCGCTTTCGACACATTTATGGAGGACCTGTGCGAGAGCCAGGGCGCGGCTGTGCGGGTGTGTTTCGAGAAGTCCTTCTGCCTCAGCGCCGACGTGACGGCGGCCTACGACCCTAACTTCTCCGACGTGTATGAGAAGCGCAACGCCGCCTATCTGAACTACGGCATCGGCCTGTGCAAGTACACCGGCGCCCGGGGCAAGTCTGGTGCCTCCGACGCGGACGCGGAGACCGTGGCCTATATCCGCAACCTCTTTGACGAGGCGGGGGTCATCTGGCAGATCGCAGAGCTGGGCAAGGTGGACGCCGGCGGCGGCGGCACTGTGGCCATGTATATGGCCAACCGGAACATCACCACGCTGGACGCGGGCGTGCCGGTCCTGTCCATGCACGCGCCCTTTGAGACGGTGTCCAAGCTGGACTGCTACGAGACCTATAAGGGCATGAAGGCCGTATTCCAGGCGGAGAAGTGAATCGGCTGAGATCAGGATACAGGCGCCCCGGTGAAAACCGGGGCGCCTGTTTCTATCCGGCATTCTGCTCAGGTGAGGGGGAGAAAACCGGGGGAACTTTTCCTGTTTTCGTCAAAAGAATTTCGGCGAATTTGGTTGCATTGCCTACGGAAATATGGTAAGATGCTTTGCGTGTAAAGACAAATGGCCATAGGAGGCGGACGAGATGGCGAGAGAGATCAAGTATTACATTGTGGCCGCGAACGCCCTGCCGGAGATCTTCGTGAAGGTGGCGGAGGCCAAGCGGATGATGCAGACCGGCGAGGCGGACACCGTGGGCGCTGCCACGAAGCAGGTGGGGATCAGCCGCAGCGCGTTCTACAAGTACAAGGATGCGGTGCAGCCGTTCAACGATATGAAGGCGGAGCACATCATCACCTTTTACTGTATGCTCAAGGACAACACCGGCGTGCTCTCCAGCGTGCTGTCCGTGTTTGCCACTTCTGGGGCCAACATCCTCACCATCAACCAGAGCATTCCCACCAACGGCTGCGCGGCGGTGACGATTTCCGCAGAGACCAGCGGACTGGCGGAGACCCTGGAGAAGCTGATGGCAGACGTGGCCGCCGTGGACGGCGTGGTGCGGGTGGAAGTCCTGGCAGGATAAAGAGAGAGGAAACGGACGCATGATACAGATTGCGATTATGGGCCTTGGCACGGTGGGCACCGGCGTGGCCAAGGTAGTGGCGGAAAACGCCCGGCAGATCGAGCGAAAGCTGGGCGAGCCCCTGCAGGTGAAGACCATTCTGGTGCGGCATTTCAAGGACGGGCCCTACCGTCAGCTGATGACGGATGACTTCACGAAGATCGAGGAGGACCATGCTATCCGGGTGGTGGTGGAGACCATCGGCGGCGTGGAGGCGGCCTACGAGTACACGAAGCGGGCCCTGAACGCCGGCAAGCACGTGGTCACCGCCAACAAGCAGCTGGTGGCGGAGAAGGGCGCAGAGCTGCTGGCCCTGGCCAAAAAGCGGGGCGTGAACTATTTGTTCGAGGCCAGCGTGGGCGGCGGTATCCCAGTGCTGCATCCCCTGACCCAGTGCATGGCTGCCAACCGGATCGACGAGGTGTACGGCATCCTAAACGGCACCACCAATTATATCCTCACCCGGATGGTCCGGGCCGGCACCACCTTTGCAGACGCCCTGAAAGAGGCGCAGGAGAAGGGCTATGCGGAGGCAGACCCCACCGCAGACGTGGAGGGCGTCGACGCCGGGCGGAAGATCTGTATCCTGGCGGATCTGGCCTTCGGCTGTCAGGTGGACCCGGCGGATGTGCCCATGGAGGGGATCAGCCGGCTGTCTCTCCGGGACGTGAAGAACGCCCAGCGGGCGGGCTACCGCGTCAAGCTGCTGGGCCGGGCGGTGCGCCTGCCCGGCGGCCGTACCGCCTATGTGGCACCCCATCTGATCCCGGAGGAGCAGCCCCTGGCCAGCGTGGACGATGTGTTCAACGCAGTGGTGGTCCGGGGAAACGCCACCGGCGAGGTGATGTTCTACGGCCAAGGGGCCGGGGAGCTGCCTACCGCCTCCGCCTGCGTGGCGGACGTGATGGAGGCGCTTCAGTCCAGCCCCCGCCGGGAGGAGATCGGCTGGGAGGCGGACCCGGCGGGCTTTGAGGACCCGCAGGCCCTTCGGAGCCGGTACTACTTCCGCATCGGCGGCAGCCTCAGCGCCGCTGCCGCGGCCTTCGGCCAGGTGGAGATCCTCAGCGAGGACGGCGGTGAGACCGCCTTCCTCACCGACTGCATCAGCGGAGCCGAGGCAGGGAAGCAGGCCGAAGGCCTGCGCGTCCTGGCCTGTCTGCGGGTGCTGGGATAAGCCCCAAACCGCCGGAAGATGTGTATACTGGAACAGGCGGGAACCGGGATTTGAGACTTGATTCTGATTTAAAGAAGGAAATGCCATGAGCTTGATCGTACAGAAATTCGGCGGCACCAGCGTGAGAGATGCCAAGCGCATCCGCAACGTAGCCGGCATCATCGCAGAGACCTATCTGGCGGGGAACGACGTGATTGTGGTCCTCTCCGCCCAGGGAGACACTACAGACGATCTCATTGCCAAGGCGGAGGAGATCAACCCCCACGCCTCCAAGCGGGAGATGGATATGCTGCTCTCCACGGGAGAGCAAATCTCTGTGGCCCTGTGCGCCATGGCCCTGGAGGCCATGGGCCTGCCCTGCATATCCCTGGCTGCTTGGCAGGTGGGGATACAGTCTACCTCCGTCCACTCCGACGCCCGGATCAAGAAGATCGACACCGAGCGTATCCAGTCCGAGCTGGACCAGCACCGGATCGTGATCGTCACCGGCTTCCAGGGCGTGGACCGCAACGGGGACGTGACCACCCTGGGCCGGGGCGGGTCCGACACCAGCGCCGTGGCGCTGGCGGCGGCCTTCCGTGCAGATCTGTGCCAGATCTACACGGATGTGGACGGTGTGTATACCACGGACCCCCGCATCGTCCCCAGTGCCCGCAAACTGGATGAGATCACCTACGACGAGATGCTGGAACTGGCGTCGCAGGGGGCCCAGGTGCTCCACAACCGCAGCGTGGAGCTGGCCAAGAAGTTCAGAGTGAATTTGGAAGTCGTGTCCAGCCTGGAGCGCAAGCCCGGCACGAAAGTCAAGGAGGTCACCAAAGTGGAGAAAACCAATATCGCCGGTGTCGCCAAGGACACCAGCATCGCCCGCGTCGCCCTGATCGGTCTGCAGCACAACCCAGGCGTTGCCTTCCAGGTCTTTGACCTGCTGAGCAAGCACAACATCAACGTGGATGTCATCCTGCAGTCCATTGGCCGGGAGGACACCAAGGACATCACCTTCACGGTCCACAAGAAGGACCTGGAGGAATCCAAGCAGATTCTGGAGGAACATAAAGAGACCCTGAGGTTCGACCACATTGAGACGGATGAGAGCATCGGCAAGGTCTCCATCGTGGGCGCGGGCCTCATGAGCAACTGCGGTGTGGCCGCCCGGATGTTCGAGGCCCTCTATGAGGCGGGCATCAACATTCAGATGATCAATACTTCTGAGATCCGAGTCTCCGTCCTGCTGGATGAGGAGGACGTGAACCGGGCGGTCCGGGCCATCCACGACAAGTTCTTCGGCGAGATCTGATTCCGCCTGGAGCATCAGCCCAGCAGGGCGCGCCCACCGGCGCGCCCTGTGCTGTTTTCCGGTCTGCTCCGCCGCCGCGCTGCATACAGTGGAGCGAGGTGAGGCGAACCATGAGAGATCCCTTCAATCGTTTTGCCCTGCGGTATCTGGCGGCTGTGGTGTGCGGCCTGGCACTGCTGCTGCTCCACAGCACGGCACAAAGCGGACTGCCTGCCGCGTTCGTGCCCCAGTGTCCCAGCCCCTGGGAGTTGAGCAAGCTGGCCTTCTGGCCGCTGCTTGCCGCCTGGGTGCTGACCGGCCGGCTGGGCAGGGAGCGCCGCACGCTGCTGCAAGATCTGCCGGCAGCGGTGCTGACGCCCCTGGCTATGACAGCGGCGTGCTGGGGCTTGGCGGCCGCCGGGGGAAATGGCGCGGCGAGCCTGGCGGTCTGGGCGGTGCTGCTGGCGGCGGGCACGGCCTTCTGCCCGGACGGAAGAAAGCACCCGGGGCTGTGGGCAGCCCTGGCTCTGCTTCTGGCGGGGCTGTACATGCTGCTGACCTTCACGCCTCCGGGCTGGGGACCATTCGTCAATCCGCTGGGATGAGAGAGGATTTACTTTCCCGTCCATCTGTGGTACAATACAGACGCTGTATACAAGAGAATGCCGTCTCGCCGGGCTTGCCGGCGGGCGGCCATGAGGAGGAACTTCGCTATGAATGCCATCGTCACCGTCGTGGGGCAGGATAAGGTAGGCATCATCGCCGCCGTTTGCGCCCTGCTGGCTGAGCACAATGTCAATATCCTGGACATCTCCCAGACAATCCTCCAGGGCTCCTTCACCATGGTCATGGCCGTGGACGTGGGAGCGGCCAAGGTCTCCGTAGGCGAGCTGCGGGACCTGCTGGAGCAGCTGGGGCAGAAGATGGAGATCTCTATCCGCATCCAGCGGGAGGAGATATTTGATGCCATGCATCGCATCTGACTTCAAGAGGGGGACTGCGTCCACCCTTTAGATTCCCCCGCCCAGTGAGACGTTGGTCACTGGGGACGCCGCCCCCGGCGGTTGGGTCAAGGAATTTTCGGCAGGTATACGCCCTGCCGATAATGATTTCATATTCTTCTTTTGCCGGAGGCAAAAGAACTGGGGAAAACCAGAGGTTTTCCCCTAGCCCCTTTTCCCGGTTTCCGGGGCTCCTTTGAGAGAGAATTTGTACGTTGGGAGATACGTTATGCTGAACCAGAAGGAAATTTTATCCACCATTGAGATGATCGACCAGCAGCACCTGGACATCCGCACCATCACCATGGGCATCTCCCTGCTGAGCTGCTGTGACCCGGACCCGAAGCGGGCCTGTGAGAAGATCTACGACAAGATCACCCGGTATGCGGAGAAGCTGGTCAAGACCGGCGAGGACATCGAGCGGGAGTTCGGCATCCCCATCGTGAACAAGCGCATTTCCGTCACTCCCATGGCCCTGGTGGCCGGGGCCAGCGAGACGGAGGACTGCGTGCCCTTTGCCCTGGCCCTGGACCGGGCGGCCCAGACCTGCGGCGTCAACTTTATCGGCGGCTACTCCGCCCTGGTGCAGAAGGGCATGACAGAGGCGGACGAGAAGCTGATCCGCTCCATTCCGGAGGCTCTGGCCCGGACAGAACTGGTCTGTTCCTCCGTCAACGTGGGGTCCACCCGGGCGGGCATCAATATGGACGCGGTGGCCCTGATGGGCCGCATCGTCAAGGATACCGCTGCCGCCACGGC
>OBJE01000583.1_pt1 | contig 29631 bp, 27 predicted proteins | sample 1519681 | NCBI WGS metagenome assembly OBJE01 (sample SAMEA3888898, study PRJEB22519) | human gut metagenome | biome: human gut; feature: human-associated habitat; material: faeces | place: Denmark | collected 2011 | reverse complement strand
CTTGATTCTTTTCTTTCATAATCTTCTTCATTTTGCAAATGTATAAAATAAAAAAATACGAGACTCATTTCTGAATCCCGTATTTCCATTTACACAAAATATTTTATAGTGCCGTCTGAAAAGACTATGTTTCTTTCCGCTGCAAAAATTCTTCATACGTCACGGCTTTTCGCTTTGCTTCTTGCCACGCACGTTCACGCAGAGTCTGTTCGTATTGCTCAAAGGCCCTTGCACGTTCTTTGAGGAAATTACGCAGTCCACGGATTATGACGGAAGGAGTGAAATAGCTGTAAAACTGGCCGTATCGGCCTGCGCTGAAACGATAGAAGAAAAGCAGGAGTTCGTCCGTTTTCAGGTAATAAAACTCGGTGGCGATGATTTTCGCTGTCTTGGCGAGCTGATGCCTGTCTGCCTGTCCCTTCAGTCCTTCAAAATCGCCAAGCTCGTAAAGCTGTGGCACAAGCCACGCCTCAGCCGCCGCATCGCCATAACAGGCGTTCAGCTGGGATAAGGTCGGTGAGCTGCCGAAGTGGCATTTATCGGAATTGTTGCAGATTTCCAATTGACGGTCGGGGCTGTTGGCGAGCATGAAATCCTTGATTGTAGGATACAAATGTCTAAGTTCGTCAATCTTTTCCTTCGCTACCGGCATCGCACTTGGCGATGAGCTCTTCCGTAAGGCTTGTCGCATCGTTCCTTGTGCATTCTCTCTCTTTGGATATTGTATCGGAGTTCCGTTTATATTTTCCATAAGTCGGTGGTGTTATTTGTTCTGTTTCCCATGTGCGGTTAGCAAGGAAATTGCAGAAGTTCTTGCGGTATTTCGGGTCAGGACGCGCCGCGACGTACCGGGGCACATAGTCAAGTATTGCTTCACGCTCCTCGTCTGACAGTCCGCTCCATTGTTGTTCAAGCTGTGTTTTGTTGCCTACAGGCTTGCCGTATAATGCCCACACACGCTCAAAAGTTTGGCTGTTTTTAAGTTCGTTGGATTTGCCGACAAAATCGCCAAGTGCAATATTTTCTGAATTTTCAGCAGTATTTACAATGTTTCTTTCTTTTATATTTTCTTCATTTTTATCTATATCTTCTTTATTATTACTATTATAATTATCTCCGCTTGGGATGCTTTCGCTTGCGACTGCAACGGTCTTGCTCCGTCGGGATGCGGACGTATGCGATGGCAAGCGATTGCCAACTGCGGCATCCGACTTGTTCACATTTATCGTGGCATAGCGTTTCCTTGCGTTAATGGCGTTTTTCTCGCACTTTTCATGATAGGCTTCAACGTTCTTGTCTATCTGTGACTTGAACATACTGAACACTGCCGTCAATGCTTTGTCGCTCCACTTCGGGACAGTTCCGTTTGAGGCATAATCAAACAAGGCCTTAAACAATCGCCCGGCCATAACGTCATCAAGGCAGGCCACGGCCTCCGCATTGCTGATGCAGACGGCAAAACTCTTAATCTTTCTGTCCATACGCATTGCCATTCAACAAATCCAAGACATCAGAGTATTTGTACATCACCCTGCGTTGCCCTACTTTCTTTGAGCGCAAAATACCCGTCTTGTTCCACCTCCACAGCGTACTAAGGTCAACGTGCAAAAGCCGTGCGGCCTCACCCCTTGTTATAAATCTTTCCTTGTCAGGAATGACTGCGTTACGTTTCTCATCGGTAAAAGCATCAGTGCTTTTCAATGAAGTATTGCCGTTCGCGGCCTTGCTGATAAGCTCGTCTAAGTCGGCTTTCGTAATGATGACTAATTGAGTTCCCAAAGGTGCTTTTTCATCTTCCATTTTAGCATGAATTACATTGTTAAACATCATCTTTTATAAACATCTTAACGACTGACGTTATTCACACCTTGCAGAAGGCGGTTCTCATCGTAAAGTCGTCAATGCAAAGATATTTGTTACAATGTTATAAAATCGACGATAAAAGCCACAAACACAGGGATTTGCAATAAGGTAACATAAAGTTCAACGGTGTTCAAGGAAAAGTTCGATGGAGTTCTACAAAGTTCAGTATTGTTCAAAAACAAAATTGCCTTCAATGGCATAAACCAAAGGAGGCAATTGCAATATAAAAATTATAAAGACGTTTACTTTTTCTTGCTTGCCATGATTTTCTTCATGAGCTGTTTCATCGTTCTTATTTCCGTCAGTTTCTTATCGTCCAGCTCTTCTTTTAGCAAATTGCTTTTCTGCACACTGTAATTGTTTTTGCTCCCGACAACATCCTCTCCGAATATCCTTGCAGCTTCAGCATAAGGTGGAATTGAAATCAGCCAGTTCATATTTGTATCGGTTCCGCAATAAAAGGCAAGGACAACATTCTTGCCGCCGCTGTTTTCCTTGAACAGTTCCTCGAATGTTTCAAACACAGGTTCGTCAACATACGTTTTGTTTACGTACTGCCTGACGAAGTAGGCTTTCATCATGCTGCGGTGGTCTGCATGTTTTTCACTTTGTGTTTCATGTTCGTGTTGGGTTGACTGAATGTTGTTTGTTTTTATTGAATCATCCTGTACTGAAACTTCATCTTTACGCAACCGTCTTGATATTTTCTCTACCGGGATAAAATCGCATAACAACCTTATGAGGGAAAACACCATGACAATGGCTGATAATACGACAACTATCCAAAGCCAGAATTTTGCTTCTGTAGAAATGCGATAACCTGACAACAGCATGGCTATCCCGACAGCTAAAACAGGAACACATACTCCCAATCCTGAGTATATGAAAACCTTGAAATTTCTATCACTCAATCTCATTGTTGCCTTTTATTTTACTTCCGTTAGTTAAAAAGTCGCGGAAATTACCACAGAAAAAGCATAAATGTTTATTTGTGTAAGTATCTTATTATCAGCATGTTACATGCAAAACTCACGGAATTTCCACGGAAAACCCGCGGAATTTCCACGGAAAACTCGCGGAATTATTCAGCCAACACCCACAGCCTTTCCTCATTAGATTCAATCTTGCCCTGTTCTTTTAACTTCTTCAAAAGGTAATCCACCTTGTTTTTCTTTTGGTCATCGTTCAACACATCCGACAGCTTGCCGAACAACAATCCGTTAATGTCTTTCCGCGAAGCCTTGCCGAATTTCTTTAAATATTCAATAACAAGTTTCATGAAATACTCATCGTCAAAACTCCTGTTCTTTATATACTGTCCTTTCAGGTTCGCGTCTTTGGTCTTTGACACCACTTTATGGGCAAGATAAAAGTTTGGTTTGCGCCCCTCAATAAACTTGCGTTTTCTCAAATACGCAGCTTGTTCGTCGGTTATGGCTTTCTTCTTTTGCACCTTGTCAAGCAGCATGATGTCGTCAAGGTGCAGTTCGGGATTGTCGGTCAAGATGCGTGCAAAGTTCTCGTCAATCACCTTTCCTATTATTGTTACCCGTACCTTGCCACCTGATAAGTCATATTCCGGCATCGGGAACAGCCTTACGCGCTGGTTTACAAACATCTTTTTTATGCCTCCGCCTTCGGTTTCAATCATGTTCAGGTTGCGCATCGCCTCCACGAGGAAACGGTTGCGGTAAACCGATTCGGGGCAGTCTTTCGTCACAACGTTCTCGACACTTTCTGGCAAGAACGTCCCGTAATTTTGGAATATGATGTGGTCGTCCTCATACTCCACGACTTCTATTCTCGCACATTTCGTATAATCTTGATGGGCTATTGCATTATTCAATGGCTCACGAATGTTGAACATATCATAGCGCAACATTTCGTCAGGAAAAAGAGAGTCAGGGCGCACAAGCCTGTATTTAACGTTACGCACCTTGTTGTAAAGTCTGTCAACACTTAGGAGCATAGGCATCGGCAGTATTTCGTAATCCTTGTTTTGTGTCGACCCGACTTCACGCAACGACCAACGGATGCAGGCGACGTAAGGACTGAGTAGATGCTCGCTCTCTTCCTTGCCCAACAATACCAACGCGGCACGGGTTATCTTGCCGTTAATCGTTATTTTTGCCTTGTCCAAAAACTTTGCATCATCCCATGCCGATATTTCTGCTTTGCGGAACGGATTTCTTTTTACATACTCCTTGCGTGCCTTTTCTATCGCTTCGGGGTCAAGGTCGTCAATGGTCGCTCCATCAACAACGGCGACACTCCAATCATCGGTGATAATAAGTTCAGACAAGATTGTTTGCAACCTGTCGTCCGTCATCTCAACTAACGAGTCGCCAATGCGTTGCCAAGCCTTGTTGTGGGCGTAGACCGGAAGTCTTGGCTTATGTTTGGGTATTGTTACTATCCAAACAATCTCTCCTGTGTCCTCGGCTTTCAGCTCGTCAATATTCAAGTCTTCAGACAGAAGGTTCCTGCATTTCTCGACAATCTTCGCCTTTGCGGATTCAATAGTATAGTTACCGAAATCCTGAATACCTACGACATCAAAAGTTCCGTCTTGTATTCCGATAACTATCGCTCCACCGTTCATGTTGGAAATGGCGGACACATACGACACCACATCATCGCTTTCATGTCCGCAAAGGCTGTTCTTGAGATTTTTGTATTCTTTCCAATCACATCCTTCATTTTCACGAGGGTATTGGATTCGTATATATTCGGAAATTTCTTGCTTGGTCATAAACAGTATTTACAATCTACTTTTATTGTACAAATATATAAAATGTAATTCGTTTATCAGTTAGTTTGCCCCAACATTTTCTTCAATAAAGCCTTCATCTGTTCAGGCGACATATTGTCTATATCGATATTATCTCCTTCTTCGTGAACATTTAGCAGCTTGGAATTATATTTGAATCTTGTTTCAAGAGGATACATATCTTGATAACCGCTTGTTACATTATTTCCCTGTGAATGTCCCATGCTTTCAGATATGTACAATTCCTCCACTCCGAGATGTTTTAGGTTTGTGGCAAATGAATGTCGCGCCCACGTTCCTGACGGTTCTTTGTCCCATTTCAACACATCTTTACAGATGTGGATGACCCTGTCTTTGATATTGGAGTTTTCTTGAACCGTCAACTTGCGTCTAATCAATTCATTTTCCTCGCCGTGGAATATTTGCGGAAAAACGTATGCGCCTCTTTTCGGCTTAGCAGCAATTTCATTTAAAATAACTTGAAGCGGTCTTATTATAGGAACGATGACGACAGACATGCCGTTGCTTCTTGCCGATGTTTTCTTGCGCATAAACTCAAACGCCCTGCCGCCTTCGGCAAAATAAGTGCGGTTGTATGTCAGTCGTCCTGCATCCGCAAGATTGAAACCGTTGCACAGGTATTGTGCAAGGAAAAGACCTAACGAATTATGCGCACGCGCCTTATAATCCTTATCCCAATTTTCGGGGTAACGCTTTTCTACAAACACATTGTAAAGTTGCGTCATCTCGTCTATCGTCAAATAAGATTGTTGCCTGCGTTTTCCGCGAGGTATTGAAACAAGGTCGTTATCTTTATTTGAAAAAGGATATTTATCCGCTGAAAGATAACCTTGTTTTATACACTCGTTCCAAACAACGCGGCAAGCCCTAAGGTACATTCCACGTGTGGCATCGGCAATCTTTCCTGCCAATACGCCGTTTTCAATTATTCCGTTCCTCATGCCGTCGCTCCATTTCGCAATTACATCCTTGTCAACTTTGAAGCCTTCAACATTGCCAATAATCTTGATGAATGAGTTCAATGCCCATTGGTAATTTTCCGCAGTTCCAATCCGTTCCTCTTTCCTGCGCTTTTCAATAATGCCTTCCCACATCCCGATAAAAGACAAGGTGTGTTCTTTCTTGTATTCCGCGCCCGACAGCATTGTCTTTATCAAGTCAAGATTCAATTCATGTGACTTGCTTAATCTTAAAATCTTGTCGCGATAGCTTTCAAGAATCTTCTGCCATTCCTTAAATTCATTCATGAATGAACTTCGTGAACTGGTGACGCTGCATACGTTGTTGAAATGCTTTTCAGTTTGAAAAGGCATATCAACCAACTTATAGTAATACCGTTTCCTGTTAATCGTAAAACAGACAGCCATCGGATATTCATCTGTTTCCTTATTGGTGCGTTTGTCAAGCACAAGGGTGATTGAACAAGCACCTACACGATTACAGTTAATTGAAGTTTTATAAGTCTTCATAATTCTCCATTTTTTATTTTTGCGAACACCGTGCGAACACGATGCGAACACCAAACTGTATTTAATGAGGTTTCTTAGAATTTCATAATTCTATCGCAAAGATAGTAAATGCTTGAATATCAAGCAAATAAAGTGCAAAATAAAATTTTATAAAACTTCTTAAAATCGTATATTAACAGACTCATAATCTGGAGGTCCCAGGTTCAAGCCCTGGATGGCCCACACTGAAAATCAAGCACTTACAGACTTTCTGTAGGTGCTTTTTCTTTTAACGGTGACCTTCAGGTGACCTTTTTGACGCGAAATTTTGTGAAAGTGACCTTTTGAAATTTCATGGAACATTCACATAATCATGGAAAAAATAGCTATCTTTGCCGTACGTTAGGCATAAATACAGCATTATTGTTAAGAACATAACCAGATGTCAGGAAAACGGCTCTTTGTATATCATAAAATCATTATTACGCTGATACCTGTATGCGTTGCGCTGATATGTTTCTTATCATGCGGCGATACAAAGGCGATGCGCAATGTTGCGACGGCAGATTCATTGACGGAAGCGAATCAACAGGAAGCGGTAAGATATATAGACAGCGTGGCCCGTGCCGATAAGGGAATGAGCCGCAACGACAGGATGAAATTGCTGCTGTTAAGGATGAAGGCGCTCAATAAGATGGATTGTCCGTTAGACACGGACACGCTTGCAAGTCTCGTGAAGTATTTCGACAACCACGGCAGTGCCAACGACAGAATGCTGGCAAACTACATTCTCGGGTGTTACTATATAGGTAAAGGCAATTCGCCGGAGGCCATGCGCTACCTACATCTTGCGGCCGAGGCAGCCGACACGACCGACGCCGGCTGCGACTGGCGCACACTGCATAAGGTTCATGTGCATACGGCTTTACAACTGATGGCCAAAAACGCATTGACGGACGCTATGACAGAGAACGCACTTGCGCTAAAATTCGCAATGGCGGCAAAAGACACACTCAATGCCATAATCACGCTGGAGCAACGCTCCAACATTTACCTTAACCAAGGGCAAGATGCCAAGGCTTTCGATATAAGGTCAAAACTGTACGGCATGTACAAAAATCACGGGTATGATAAGGAAGCAGCAATATCGGTATGGCCACTTGTAAGTATGTTGGCAAAGCGTGGCAACCTTGCCGCAGCTAAACGCTGTATTGGCATATTCGAAAAAGAAAGCGGACTGGTAGACAGCATCGGAAACATCGAGAAAGGGCGTGAAGCCTATTATGTTGACAAAGGCATATATATGTTCAAGCTTAACAAGATTGACTCAGCTGAATATTATTTCAGGAAATGCTTGGGTAACACTAATAGCCATTTCAACTGTAAGGACAGCTATGAAGGTTTAGAGGATGTCTATAAAAAACGCCACATCCCCGACTCGGTAGCAAAATACGCAGAACTTGCCCGTATAACGACAGACTCGATGTACGCGGAAATGAACACCACGCATCTGCAGCAGATGCGGGCAATGTACAACTATAATGAATACAAGCTGTCAGCCGAGGTATATAAAAGGAAAGCGCTAAGCGCAAGGTTGACCACTATTATAATAGCCCTCGTGGTGTCAATTTTAGCAATATGCGCGGCTATTTATATAAGAAAGAAAAGGAGGGCACGCCGAATGGAGGTTATAAAGTATGAAAGAAGCATAGACGAACTTGAGAAGGCGCGCTTGGAACTGTATACCGTCAATGAAAAACAGCAGGCGGAAATGGCACGGATGATAAAGGAAAAGACCGACGAAATAGAACGGCAAAGAAAAACCGACGAAAGTTACATACACGAGTTGGAGCGGTCACGTGACGAGCTTCATGACCTGAGCGAAAGGCAGAAAGCAGAGTTCAACAGACTGATAGAGGCAAAAGACGCCCGGATAGACCAGTTATATCAGGAGAAACAAAAATACGAAAAGGTAAAGACCAGGATGGACAACATAAACAAATACTCTGACAAACCTATTGTCAAGCAGCTGAAACATCACGCAAAGCATGATTTCACGCCCATGACAAAGGAAGAAATAAGCCGGCTGAAGGAACTTTTCGCTGGCGAGAAACGGTTCAGTAAGATTGATAACATTGTCAACGAGTACGAATACCAGGTATGCATGCTTATAAGAACTGGCTTTACGCCATCGGATATCTGCATTTTGATGAACAGTTCTAAATCCAGCATAGCCAACGTTCGCAAAAAGCTTTATACGAAATTAACGGGATGTAACGGTTCGTCAAAAGACTTCGATGTGTACATAAACAGCTTATAATCAATTTCTTATGCTTTCAGATGTCTGCGGTTTGTGATGTGGTTCACAAACCGCAGTTTTTTTCATGGTGAACTTTTGGTGAACTTTCAACCGACAAAAAACTTGTATGAGCCATTAAAAAGCCGTTACTTTGCAACGAATAAAAATCAAAACGATAAAGTTATGAAACATATAAAAAGGATAAGAAATCTTATTATAATATTATCAGTCTTCTTTATTATGCCATCCAAAGCTCAACAAACGGCTGTGCCGGACAGTATTGCCAGGTCGTTGAATCTTGACTCGCTGATGGTAAAGGGACACAGGCCCACCGTAAAACTTGATGGCAGCGTGCAGACGGTTACGGTGAAAGGCTCGTTCTTGAGCCGCATGGGCAGCCTCGGCGATATGCTTGCCGTCACACCGGGATTCGTGCAGACGGGACACAACAGTTTCAGCGTGCTCGGTAAAGGCACTCCTGTTTACTACGTCGACGGACGGGAGGTTACTGGGCAGGACATATTCTTGGCGCTGAAGTCGAGCGACATCGACAAGATAGAAATTGACACGGAGCCGTCAGCCAAATATCCTGCCGGCACAAGCGCGGTGGTGAACATCAAGACGATAAAGCCCCTGCGCGATTATATATCGCTAAACATTTAAACAGCCTGGGGATACGCCGCAAAGTGACCGGGAACCCGTCGATAAGTTTCAAGATGAAAAACGGGATATGGAACACCAGCCTAAGCTATGACTACAGCGCATGGAACAACCTTAACAAGGAAACCTATTTCTCTGAGATATACGGCGATGACGGCAAGTGCAAATTCCGTTCGGACACGTACAACCATGACTACAGCGGAACGTTTGACCATACAGTCAACTGGGCTAACGACCTGTATGTCGCCAAGAACCAACGTATCAGCTTCATATACTACTTCAAACACCGCCTTGACAAGGAGGAAAGCGACGAGGAGGTGGCATACACAGGCATAAACCACTATGCCGACAGAACGATAAACATAAGGCCGCGCTCAAACCGCAACACGCACAACTTCACGTTGTCTTACACAGGCAGCACGGGTAAGAACTCAACCGTTAACGTCAGCGGCGACTACTCGTTGATTAACGACAACGGCACTACAAACAGCTTTGAGACCAACAAGGAAACGCTTGCCGAAACGCATATATACACAAACAGCAAGAACAAGTACAACGTGCTGACGCTAAACGGCAGCTACACTTTTCTGCTGCCGTGGAACGTGACCACCCAGATAGGCGGGCGCTATTACAACGTAGCAAACACCACCGATCAAGATACCGACAACCCGAGATTTGCCAATGACTACGCCGTCAACCGCCAGCATACGCGCGACAACGTGTCGGCCGGTTACTTTATGCTGTCAAAACGTTTTGGGAAGTTCGGCTTCACGTTGGGTGGGCGTTACGAATATTCCGACACGCGAATAAAAGTGAATACGGTACGCAACGTCTATACAGCGCACCGCCACACGTCTGACTTCATGCCTTCGGTTATGGCGTACTGCTACCCCGCGAAGGACTTCGTCATCCAGTTGAACTACAACCGCAGTATTGGGCGTCCAGGCTATGCCGGGCTGAACCCTTATCCAACGTACCAGGATACGTTGACGTACAGCAGAGGCAACATTGGCCTTGCATCGAGCAGGACCGACAACGTAAGCCTCATACTGACGTATAAGAGCATGATGCAGTTGAAAGTGGGCTACACGTATGCTAAGAACAGTATTCTCAACGTACAGTATTGCGATGACCCATCAACCGACATCATCAGCGAATTTCCGATAAACTATCCCGAAAGCAGGTCGTGGTGGGTAAACCTCCTGTTCTCCAAGAACTTCAACCGACTGTATTTCGGTACGTCAATCTTCGTAACACTACCCCGTGACAAATATGAGTTCTGCGGCAAGATATACAATAACAACAAAGTGGAAAGCTCTGGGCAAATAAGTATGAATTACAGATTTTTCGATAAGTTCTACGCCTTCACCTCGCTGACGTATCAGAGCCGTAACAACGGCATGAACAAAATACAACGGCCCGCAAGCAACTGGACGATTGGAGTGCAGGCAAACTTGCTGAAAGACCGTCTTTCCATATCATTATCAGCCACAGACATCCTGCATCATGCAAATTACAATAACATAGACATTTATTATCTCAACACGAAGCACGGAACGTATGGCACGAACGATATGCGTGGCGTAAACCTTTCAGTTTCGCTGAACCTTTTCAACCGTAATATTAACGTAAAAGCAAGCAGGAACAACGGAGAGGTAATGGACAGAACAATGTAATAATGAAAAAATTCAAAGTCTATCTACAACATGACTCCATGGAATGCGGCATGACGTGCCTGCGCATGATATGCAAGCATTACGGAGCGGAATACAGCTCGGAATATCTGTCACGGCTGTGTTTTGCAACCAACGAAGGTGTGTCGCTATTGGGAATGAGCGATGCAGCGGAACGACTGGGCTGCATACAATGTGCGGAAGGCTTGGACTGGAGCAACTACGCAACATGCCGCTACCCTGCATATTGCACTGGAACCAAAACCACTTTGTTGTGCTGTACCGAATAAGCAAAAACGGCAAGAAGTTCTACATAGCCGACCCGGGCAAGGGACTATAGACACGCTGATAAAGGATATGGAGGAACACTGGGTCAGCACGCGCTCGGAGGGAGGCGACAAGGGCGTGGTAATGCTGATAGAAACTACTCCGATGTTTTACGACCGCATGAAAAATTCGGCAAAACAACAAGAAGAAAATGTCTGCTATATCAGAGGCTTCTCCCTCTTTATCTTTTTCTTTCCCTTCTGTTGCAGTTTCTTCACAGGCTGCGGCAGGGGAAGAACACGGCAGAGATGTTTCAGTCGGAAACCAAACATAGCCGTGTCAGGAAAGACGGTGCGTCCGAAGTTGTTGTATGCAGTATTACAAGAAGTTCCTATGTCGCACAAATTCGCTTCGCTTATTCGTACCACATAGGCATATTCCGGCAGTCGCAAGCTTCCTCCGTGCTGACCATATTTATTGATGTTTCACCCATGACATAACTGAGCATGAAGAAGAAAAAGAATACCGACAAGGAAGTCAATGAAGAAAACGATAAGAAAGTCACAAGGCGCACTCTGCGGCTTGAAGCCAGGGTGACGGAACAGGAATATATCCAAGCGGCAGAACTTGCCAAGACCTGTGGTTTATCCATGAGACTATGTGCGCCGTACCGCCTTAGGACAACATCCACGGCAACGGTTGTCTGAACGTGAGGTGGAAGCCTTGTGTAGTCTGACGGATGCAAGGGGTGACATTATCCGTATTGCAGCAGCCGTGAAATCCATCCAAGCGGACAAACGGGCAATGTATTTCAGCGATACCCGATTTGTGGAACAATGGATGAGAGCCGCTACTCAGCTTATCAACCGCTGGAGCCAGATAGAAAATTACCTTACTGAATAAATTTTATGATAGCAAAAGCCTCTACCATATCGCATGGCGCAAATGCCATAAGATATTCCGTCAACAAGGAGAAAGCGGATATAGTCAAAGCCAACTTCTTGCCCGATGATATTTCGCCGGAAGCGATGTACGGTCGTATGATGCTCGTGCAGAAAAAGTTTGCAGAGAACATCAATAAGGGCAGACCGCTTGGCAGGAATGTGATAAGAATTGAGATTTCCCCATCCGAGGAAGAAAGCCGGAACTGGGCGATGGACGATTGGGTACGTTTGTCAAATGAGTTCATCCGCGTATTTGATTCTATTGACCTCTCCGGCAAGACCAAACGGATCTCCTCAAAACAGACCAACCTCAAAGGGTCTCAATACATAGTCGCCCTGCATCGTGATTCTAAAAGTGGCATTCTCCATCTGCACATTGATGCCAACCGTGTGGATATGGACGGAAAAATCAATGACAGTCATAAGATTGGCGAGAGGGCTGTCATGGCTGCGAATATCATCAACGAGAGACGAGGTTGGGTACAATCTGAAGAAATAGGCATACGTCACAGACAAGAAATCTCAGGCAGTTGCATGGAGATACTCCGCACGATGGATGAATTCAGTTGGCAGAGGTATGAAATGGAACTGGTGAAACGGGGCTATAAAGTGCACCTGCAAGAAAAAGACGGTGGCGGAATTTATGGCTATTCTATCAAGCGTGGCAACTCCATTTACAAGTCATCCATGTTGGGTATCGGGCGAAACCTGACTCCATCAAAGATTGAGGCTACTTGGGCAAAACTGCATCCGCAGGAAAGGAAATCCGAGCCGGCAAAGCCTGTTCCCCAACAAATACGGACAGCAGACACGACTCCTGTTATACAACCTCCGACTGCTTCGCAGCCTGTTATGAAGCATTACGATATAGCGACAGACGAATATCACAGTTTCCATATCGAGTTATCCGAAGCCGCTGATACTACCATTCGGCAGGATTGCTCTTTGGAGGAGGCACATCCGTTGGCTAAGATTGAAGAGATACAGCACACGGCTCTTTTGCTCTTTGCCGGGTATTTGGATGCTGCCACAAGTCTGGCGGCATCAAGTGGCGGTGGCGGTTCTGACACAAGTTGCTGGGGACGGGACAAGGATGAGGACGAACTTGAATGGGCACGCCGCTGTGCAAGAATGGCAAACAGAATGTGCAAACGCAAAAAAGGACTTCATAGATAAACGAACTATAAAAAGGCAGAAATCATGGGAATTGGAAAATCAAAAATCACTCCATCAATAAACGTTGATGATATGCTGAAAAAGGCTGAAATTAGTCATGAGATAGAGGCTGAAAAGCAGGATGCAGACAAGCGGCTCACAGAAATCCGTGAAGCAAAAGAGGCATTGTTAAAAATCCATCAAGATCTTCAGGATGCTATTAAAGCTGAGGGTGAGGCTACGGTGGTTTTGCAGGAAGCTATTAGTAGTTCCAATAATATTATCAACGGCATTTGCAATGCGATTGTAAAAGCAGAGCAAAACACGCGGTTCAAGGCAACAATAAAATCCGAACATCTTGCCCAGCTTCAACAACTCTTAAACCAAGCCATTGAAACATGGAAAACCATGTTGGAAAATCATCGTTCCGAACAGACGAAAATGTTAACGGAACATGAATCCAATATGCGCAAAATCCTCGGACGAAATGAAGGCGTTTGGTTCTCAGATTTCTGGATGAAAGTCTTGGCGATATTTTTGTTCGTTTATACGGTGGTATTGGGAATGGTTGTATATTACTCCACATGAGGTATCATGTACGATGCCATCCAATAGGGCTGTTTTTCACCTCTAACATGCTCCAGCCTTTACCAACAACTTGTTAGCAAATTAAAAAGCAAAGTTCGGAAAAGCGGCTGAACTTCGCCGCCATTTCCTTAAATACCCCTTTCTGAATAATCAATACTTTCATTAGATTTCAATCAGGTTCGGAAGGTTGAAGTTCGTGTAATCTCCATTCATGATCGCGCCATTTGAGAAAATAGTTAAAACATCTTTCTTTATACCATGCTGTTTATGGATATGGCCAAACAAATGCAAACGAGGCTTTATTTCTTCTACTCTCGCCAGAAGTTCTGTCGAACCATAGTTTATCTCATCGTCAAAATCAAGAATACCATAGGGCGGACAATGGGTAATCAATACATCTGTGTCGGCAGGTATGGCTACATAGTTACGAGTCTGACGATCAGAAATACAATCTTCCATGAACATGGGAACACCATAGAATTTAACTCCGTCAATTACCACACTGGAGTTGCACAAATAATGCACATTCTCATCCAACCCGTCTATTTTGGCTTCATACAGGCAGGAATCGTGATTACCACAGATGAAAATCTTGTGGGAATAAGGGAGGTCGCAAAACCAATTCATAAAATCAATGGCTTCTTGTTCGCTTCCATTCATGGTGAAATCCCCTGAATGTACAAGGATGTCAGCATCGGGCAGCTGGGTGAGCCGCCGATGCTGACTGTGGGTGTCGGAGAGGTGGAGGATGGTACATTCCTTAATCGTCATGATTCTCTATCTTCTTCTCAATTTTCTTTTCCATTTCATCAATGAGGCAAATTATTTCCTCGGCAGTCTTCGGTTTTGAAACCATACGGCCATCGCCGCTTTGAGGAGAGAATCCGGCAAGCTGTGACTCTAATCCATTCAAATCCGCCTTGGATGTATTGTTGCGCTTGAATATTCTTAAGCGATACTGATTATCGGAAACTTTCTCAAACAATAAGTCCATAGTTACATCATATTCTTTGTGGTCTGTATAAAGGCAATATTCTTCACCTGCCTCATAAAAGTTCCATCCGTTCCATTTCCCGGATTGAGAACGGCATGGCAAGATTTCTTGCCCTAAAAGGTAGATGTCTTTATCACTTCTGTATGAAGTATTCTGGAAAAGCCGAATCAAGCCAGAAGTGGGATGAATGCTGAGGCGTTTGCGCCATTCTCCATTCTTAAGGGCACACGGCCTATTTTTCGTAATCAAATGATACATTAGATGGTCTGTGCTGAGCCTGCTTATGATGTTGTTCTTAGAGGCTTCGGCATCCCGCTCGTCTATTTCGTGCAAGAAGTTTCCAAACAACTTGATGTGTTTCTCATGATTCTTGTCGCCATAAATAAATCGATTCCACTCGCTGGCATAATACCCGAAGTCCCGGTAGTTTCCATTAACCATCGGATATGCATTGCTGCCCTGTTCTTGGCAGAATGCGGCAAAAGCCAACACCGTCTTGTCGGCTGCCACATTTTCATACGGCCTTTGGAAAAGAGATTCAAATCGCTTTACATTCGCTTCAAACCTCTTGAAGTCAAAAGAGTCTATGTCATCAATCAGGCAACTGATACGTCCGGACAAGACAGGATGCTGGGAAATTTCTTCAAAGGCATTTTCCACCTCTTTGCGCCATGCCTTGTCTGTTTCCTTTTTACGGATGATAGTCAATCGCGTTTTTTCTTCCTCTGTCAGAATGTAAGTCGTATTGACCAATCCTTCAAGGTCAAGCAAGCTGCATACGTCTTTCTTCTTCATGCAGTCAATCGTTTTCAGAGCCAGGAGCACGTTGTTGTTTTCGGTGCTGATGTCCGTATATCGTGACAGGTTCTTGAACAAGCGATAGATTCTAATGGCTGCCTCCTTGTCACTGAATTTCTGGAAGTGCTTCAGCGTGGGCAGCAGGACAAAGTATTCTTTCAAATCATACATCTTGCCTTGGGGCGCAGCCAGTAAACCGTCGCAATCGCGAATAAATCCGTCATCGTCATTCAGCAGCTTCAGGGTTTTGAATATTTCTTCAACCTCTGTCATGGGAATATCCAGAGGAAACGCATAATCTTTCGTGGTAAACCACTGGTAATACTCTTCTTTCGTTGCATCCTGTTTAGGACATAAGGCAACTACCCAGCGCAAGAATTCCTTCATGCCCGTATCCGAAGTGTCTTCCTGGCTTTTGTCTCTGTGCAGCCAGAACCAGTGATCCATTTCTTCCCATTTCCGGCTATTCTCCTCCCATTCCGACTCATTTCCTTGCGTAACCACCAAAGGTTTGAGGTTCTCGGTAGCAGTAAGCGGTTCGCCGGTGGTGTTGATAATGACAAACGTTTCCTCTCCGTTCTTGCGGTCGCCCATGTCGAAGAATACAAACTGAAGCATGCTGCAAACGTAACAGCCCAGATTCTTCAGCATCGACTGGTCCTCATCTTGCAACAAGCATTGTATCTCGTCCAGCGCAGCCAGCATGCTAAGGATGGTTGAATCGGCATCGTATTTTTTGAACCACCAATCTTGCTTTTTAATGTATTTGCTCAAAGAACCGTCAACAAGTTCCCCACCTTCTTGAATAAAGAAATTGCACACCAGGTCGCTAAGAAAATACAGCGAACTGTCTCTGATGTCATAAAGCAAATTGGGCTCCCGGTCGTCTTCATTCAACTCATAATCGGAGATAAGGAAGCGGCGGAAACTGTTGTCGCCACATGCCCGATTGATGTAGCCCATCAGAAGAAATAGCGTAGTGAGCCGCTGCTGACCGTCGCATAATTGAAGATTCGGACGGTTTTCCTCGTAGTATCCATAGAGCAATCCCATCATCAGACGGTGTTTGGTTCCCTCCTCGCGGAAATGTTTTTTGATGTTGTTCACGAAATCTTTCACCAGCGTACCTTTTCCACCCCAGCAATAGTCGCGCTGAAGGTCGGGTATAACCACTTTCCCATTGGTGTCATTGATAAATATGTTTTCTAAGGAGTAAATCTCCCCTGAGTTCAAATGTCCTTTCATAATCTACTCCCCTTTCATATAATTAGTAAGTATTTCGATGCGTTTGTTTATGTCGGTCAGCACTTCCTTCTGGTTTTTTGCGATTTCTGGCGCACCAAAATGGGGATAGCGCCCGAATGACATCAGCGTATGCAGCAAGTTGCGGCTTTCAAACAAAGGTTTCGAGGTGTCAAAAAAGTCATCCCGTCTTTTTATCTCCGGCAATTTGTCCTTATGTTCAGCGTTGTTATTCTTAAAGAGCAAGAGCAAATTGCCTATGCTGTGTTCGGTCATCTCATTGGCAATGTCTTTCAACTCCTCCTCTGCCGAGGCTGCTTTTTGAATGGATTCCCGGGTGATGTATCCGTTTATGTGCTCATCCATTATAAGCTGGCCATTTTTCATCCACCTCGCTTCTTGCCCGTATTTTAAACCATCCAAACAAGGAACAAGCTCACCGTCGTGATTCATCCATTGCTCGTCTTGCTTGTGAACAATCTTAGATTTCGGATAGATGTGTTCTAGCGAACGGTTGCCATCCAGTATACTGAAGTTAAACTTGCGCTGTTTGTCTGCCTCTACATTGCGTATAAGCAAATATCGGTATGCCAACTCATTGTTCTTCCCATATACCGGATTGTTTACCAATACGTCCAGCAAGTTTGTTTTCTTTTTCTCGAATGCTGCTGCGTCTTTCTCTATTATCTCCTTGTAGGTCATGCCACAAAGCAATAAATTGTAGATGATTTCAGGGCTATTATAAGGAACTCTATTCTTTGCTGAAAAATATTCGTTGATGAACGAAGGAATATCTTTCTTTGCTAGCATATAAGTGATAATTCCCAAGGCATTATATTTCTTTATATCGGCAAAAGCTTCTTCAAACTTGTTTTGCAGCGAGCGCAGTTTGGAAAACATTAGTTTGGCTTTCTGTGATTCATTTTGGCCGTTCTTATCTTTGGCAATACATTCACTGTACTTCTCAAAAAGGTTTTCGCCTGTGGAGGTTTCAAATGCACAATGCAGCAACCAGCCCATCGGTGTACGACTATTGTACATCAGTTGCACCTCCTTTTGGTTCCACCAATGCGACCACCTATCCCACTCATGTGCATAGCGGCTTCGCAACGATATATTGTCCCACTCTGATGCATTGCCCGTATAGCCCCCGGTGCCCAGTGAGGCACGGCGCAGCAGGTCGGCCTTAATCAGTTCATGACCTTCCATAATAACTTTATTGCCGTTCATCATGGAAAAGGTGCTTACTGCAATCTGCTCGTTGATGGGAATAAGCAGGAATACTACGTGCTCCCTGACATAATTGCACACCGCTTTTGCATCGTCTGCATACAGGGCATGTTCCTTAATCAGCCGCACTGTCTTCTTAAAATAGTACACATCCTGGTATTCGTCGTCCGAATTTTCTTTTGACACATCGGAAGCCGCGCTATAATTATCCAGCCATTGCTGCGGGGTGTTATTGTCCCCATCGGTACAGCCTCTGCTGCTGGTGTAGCGAATGGAGAAAGCACTATCGCCCAATGTTTTCAGCAAAAGATAAAAGAATGTCATCCGCTGTTGGCCGTCAATGACAACATAACTATTGCCTTTATCCACAACTGTGATGCCTTGTATGAACAAATCTTTTTCAGGTTCAAACCCCTTCTTCAGACTATCAAGCATAAATGTTACCGCATTATGCTCGGTTCCCGGATGCTTCTTGCCCCAGATGTATCCACGCTGATAGCAAGGAATGACAATTTCTTTCTGAATGAAATCGCCCAGTCTCATGGTTGTTTTATGACTCATAATATGCCGTTTTACAGTTTTTCATTAACCACCCTTCCAAACCTCTCCTCAAAACGATTCATCAACGCCTTAAACTGCTCGGGCAGATAGGATAGCGCCCGGTTGCGGAAGCATTGCGGCACACCATACAAGGGTTCCGCAATGCTTCCGGCTATACAGGCAATAGTGTCTGAATCGCCGCCGATGGATACAGCGTTACGAATAGCATCTTCGAAGCTGTCTGCTTGCAGTGCGCATGCAATGGCCTGCGGCACACTGCCTTGGCAGGTGCCACCGTCGCCCGCCTCATCCAAACCACCCCATGAGTAGCGGCCACGGATTTCGTCTACAGACATGCTAAGGTTGTAACCGAATTCGCGTGAGATGGTATCACGAATCATTTCTTTCTCACTGCCCATACGTGCCATCCAGATGCACAGAGCCGTGGCTTGCGCTCCCCTGATGCCTTCAGGATGATTATGGGTGCATTCTGCGGATTCTTTGGCCTTCTGTAATACTTCTTCTTTGGAAGAACACGCCCAGCCCACAGGACCTACGCGCATAGCACTTCCATTACCACAACTATTATAAGGCTTCATCATGCCACGACTGGCAAGGTGAACCCATTGTATAAATCCGGTTCCATAACTCCCCATGGGATAAGGATTCTTTAACGCATACTTCAAATAATAGCTTCCACTCGTACCACCATTCATCAGCCAGTCGGCCGTGGCGAATGTCAGTATGCTGTCGTCCGTATATTCTTGTCGACTTTGAAACAAAGGGAACTCTTTTGTCTTGATGTTGTCGAACTCATAAATGCTTCCTACAATATCTCCTATAATACTACCAATCATAAACAAATCATATTTGAGACTGTACTAATTTAAAGTTTTCCATTACAATTCTTCATTTCTTCCAATCCGCACCCTGCATCCTCCAGTTCCCTTAGAAACAGCCGTGCGCACATCTCAGCATCATCGCCTGCCCGGTGATGCCGTCCGTAGGGAATCTTAAACTGGTCGCAAAGGTAATCCAGACTATTGCAACCGAAGTCATAGAGCTTGCGGGCGGCACGCAGGGAGCAATAATAAGTAATGTCAGGCTTCTCCATGCCGTATAGTTCCAATGAATGACGGATGCAACCGACGTCGAAAGCGGCATTGTGAGCCACAAGTATAGGAATATCTTTAAGGTATTCACTGATTTCCGCCCATACTTCCGGAAACTCTGGAGAGTCAACTGTATCATTCGGGCGGATGCCGTGTATCTGCATGTTCCAATAACTGTACCTGTTTCCTTGCGGACGGACAAGCCACGAACGGGTCTTGGTCACCTCACCGTTACGCACCACACAGATACCGGCTTCGCAAATGGAAGCACGTTTGCCTGTGGCCGTTTCAAAATCTATGGCTATGAAATTTATTCCTTGCATGGTTTATCCTCCTCCCAAGTGTAATAGTCCAACATGTTTTTTGCAAAATTGCGCATTTCGTTGCGCACAGATTCTGGTTCCAATACTTCCACCTGGTCGCCTTGGGCAAGAACCAACTGATAGAAGTCGAAAGTCGGCTTCAGGTGATATTCAAAGAGCGTTGACTCATCGTCACCCTCTATTTCCCGTTGCGATTCGTGCAAGGGTAAGGTACGTAGATAGTCGGCAAAACCACCATAAGCCAAAAGCACGATACGTTGGATGGGGGCGTCTGAAGTGATTACTCCACAACATCCTTCAAAATAGTGATTAATATCAAAGTCCTTTTTCATCTTGAATGTCTTGCTCGTGTCCTGAATGTCTGAAATACGGTCGAGAGCATACACTCGGTAGACATCAGCAGGCTTAATGCCTTTCTCTTTATTCCGATCCGAATAGTACGGGCTACGTGCCACCACGTACCAACGGCGCTTCACGACTTTTAGGCAATATGGTTCAATCTCAAACGTGCTGGGTTCCGGTTTGCCGAAGCCTTGGTGCGTAATGCTCAACACATGGTTACGACGCATGGCATCCGCAATGCAGGTCAGCCAGGTCTGTCCCGAAGGGATTTCCTCAAAGATAATCCGGTCTTCCAGCTTGTTATCCGCTTGTATCTGGTTCAATGTGGCGTATGAACTGATAAGCCAGCTGCGCAGATTATTGCCCTCTATGCGTTCCGGCTCGTCAATATAATAACGGTATCCGTCCTTCCGGTCACATTCTATATATACATCAAAAATGTCTTTGATGGCTTTCTTATGGTTATGAAAGGTCTTCAAAGGCAGTTCCTCGCCATAGCCTAATCCACTTTCCTGCCAAAGTTCATTGATTTCCTGAAACGTCAGCCGTTTGTATCTGCGCAAGATGTCCATCAGCCATACGTATCGTCCAAAAAGATTTGCTGCCATATTGCTGTCATTTAATGGTTATGCCACAAAGTTACGCATTTCCTTGTGCCAAATCGTAGCTCAATATTAAATTTTCTCTTTTTCCTGCATTTCTTTTTATGATATGCCGCGTTTTGGCATTTAACGCTCTTTACTTTGCAGCAGAATGAATGATAAACTTCTAAACATTAACGTATTATGGTAACAAAGAATTTAAGCAACGATTTTATGGCGAAAGTATTGGAAGATGCCGCTTGGAAGGAACTTTCGGGCGACTTTGCTTGGAACGAGCAACTGCTGGAGAAATACAAGGACAAGGTGGAATGGAAAACGGTTTCCGGCAACCGTACCATCCTTTGGACGGTCTCCATGCTTGAGAAATTTAAGAACAGAATTGACTGGGAAGAACTTTCCGGGTCGAACAATGAGCACCTATTTACGGCAGAAAACTTGGAGAAATACAAGAACTATTGGAACTGGCGGGAATTATCCCGTAACTCCGATCTGATTCTGACTTCGGAACTTTTGGAGCAGTTTGCCGACTGCTGGGACTGGAATGAAATTATTGATTGTTACGGCAGGGAAGGTTTGTTCTGTGCGGAGTTCTTGGAAAAGTATCAAGACCGCATTCCCGCTTCCTCTTTGCAACGCTCCCGCTTGTGGGACAAGCTGGTTGAGTATGAAGCAAAACGGTTGAAAGTACAGATTCTCTCTTGATGTCGGTTAATTGACTCCGCAAAAAGGTTGCCCAAAGACTGGATAGTAAGGGTAACCTTTTTAATTTTACCAACATAAATAACCATTAATGCCCGTAAAAGCATGAGCCACATGTGAAGCCTCATCGTCTTTTCCTTGATGGCTTAACGCATTCCACACCCCTGTTACGACTCTGCATGGACCACGACCATTTGGCGAATATTGCCAATTACCTTCTCTAAAACATGGAACTTGATTCAATATCGAGGAGGTAAGTAACCTGGCAGTCATGGTTGCCCCATATTTACGAAGCTCTAATGCGATTCCTGTTATGATTTCCTGAGCCAGTTCGTTATATTCTTCAGAGGATTGTGGATGCTTATTCATTGCTATCTGATTAGCCAAATCACAAAAGCGTGAATAGTCTGTCGTCTCGTCATAATGAGGAAAATGTCTGAAACGTTTAAATAACTTATGGCTTGCGAGAGCATCACAAACTGCTTGTGCAAAATCTTTTTTGTCTATAATACCTCTTGTCATATAACTTGAATGCCAACAATGCAGAATAACAACGCCTTTATGAATATATTCATGCAAGAATCCATCTTTACCCCATTTGTTAATTGGCTTCAAACCGTCAACGGGTCTATAACTGTCATAGGACTTTTCATTTCGGTATAAATATAAAATAACCTGTGGTTTAAACACGTCTATGAAATTGTCTATATTCGTAATTCCAGCATCAAAAGCTATTTCTTGGATACTATTCATTTCATCTGGAGTTATTTTACTTTGATCGACACCTCCTGAATCGTAAGTTTCAATAGCATGGCAATTATTCCATGCGATACTATTGATGATGGGGGAATCTTTTTCAAGCACACTATTTACGTCAACATCATACATCAAAGCTAATACTTCAGCGAAATATTGCCAAAATGTATTGCGCCATTCAGAAGGCCCTTCCGTGCGGAAATAGGTTTCTGAGTAAGAATTTATACTTTTCCCTTTTTCGAAATCTTTTAGATTTTCATACAAAGAATCTCCCCACCCATAGGTTTCTTTCCCCATTATTGCAATCTTAACCAATGAATCGGCATAATATTTACCACAGGATGGAACAAACAGTTCCGGTATTGCTTTTAAGCATTCGTCAGAGACATGAAGTTCATTTAATTTCTCAAAAAACATACGGCACAAAGGCTCGTATATAAGATTGCGCTGTTTCTGAATATGTTTATCTAAATCTTTCATTTCTATTGGTATTAGAGAATTCATACAATAAATGCAAATATAGGCAGTTCCTTTTGTATGAACAAATAATGACATGAGAAAAAACGGGTATTTCTTCAATGTTACCGGCATCCCTTACAAAACCGATTTGGAAGAGCAGTCTCTATTATTGTATTACAGTCTGTTCAACAACAGCGTGACTTTTACGTCCTGTCTGCTACTTTCACAAGCCGATGTACCAAACAGGATATCGTCATAACCCAAATGTAAGCGTATCGCTTCATTGAACCGATTGAGTTCAGGCGTTGTCAATGGATAACAAGTAGGAACCATTATGAAAACAATGGCATTATTATACTTTTCCAAAGTTAAGTATTGGTATTTGGTTATCGACTCTAAAATATAGTCCAAACGTCCGTCAGTTCCGCTTGTGACGGACAAGTAATCGTATTGCCTTCCATATTTGACATTTAGAAGAAAGTCAACATAGCTTTTCTTGAAACTACTTCCTTCGGCGGAAAGTTTCGTTATCAGGTTTTCACGGGTAGCCATCCGTCTCAGATATTCATCACGTTTGTTTTGACGATATTTCCTTTTCCGCTTGGAGCGGTTCTTCCGCTCGTTGAACAAGTAACGAGTGCTTTGCCGGGTGGTGTACCGTTCTCCGTTCTCTCCTCGGCAACGAAGCCGCCGTGGAGTTTGATGCTTCCAGATGCTTTCTTCCAGCTTGTCCAAAGCAATTTCATATTGGTTGGCTGGCTTATGGTGATTAAACCTCCGATTAAAGGTTTCTAATTGTTCTTGTGGGGAAAAACCCCAATAAGTGATTTCCCACAAACAGTGCATAGCAAGTTCTTCATTGGTGAGGTGTATGTCATCGGCAACCACAACATCCGCAGCCAAATCTTCCTCCCAACTGACTTCATGCATGGGATGCACCCTTATCCATTTTTCTTCTCCCTCCATTTCTCCACCGCTCCAGCTTACATGGATTTCATGTTGTCCATTTTTGGCAGGAGTCATGCGGCGCAAAATATCGTATGCCTCGCGGAAAGCATAAATGTTATCCAGATGTTCCGGCTCAAACTTCTCCAAGTGGGGACGAAGGCTGTCAAAATCTACTTTCATTACCAGTTCTTTCAGTGTCATAAGCAAATAGTTTTGTGCAAAGGAAGTGTTTTTCTGTGCCAAAATAAAGCACAGGGTTGATTTTTTTTGCTTATGCCTCAATTCGGCACACACCTTCTCTTATTTTTGCACTTGTAAACTCTAAATAGGTGAAAACAATGAGAAACATTCAGAATCACGACGTGAAGATATTCACGGACAACATCGAAACAACTGCCATTGAACAGATAGAACGGTTGCTGACCATCCCCGCATTCGGCGGTTGCAAAATCCGCATCATGCCTGATGTTCATGCAGGGGCAGGCTGTGTCATCGGCTTTACAGGTGACTTGGGAGACAAGGTTATTCCCAATATTGTAGGTGTGGACATTGGCTGCGGTATCTTGGTGCAGCCGTTCGTCTGTGTGGGGGACATGGATTACCATGCCTTCAACGAGTTCATTCTTCGTCACATACCGTCCGGTCGCAATTACCGGGATAACCGGTATGCGCCGCTCCCGCAAAAGTATATGGATGTATATCGCGCAGCCAAAGATATCATCAAGCAGTTGCGCTGCTACCGCGAACTGAAAGAGACCAAACGATTGAACGCTTCCATAGGCTCATTGGGTGGTGGTAATCACTTCATCGAACTGGACAAAGACGAGTGCGGCATGACTTATCTGGTGGTTCACACCGGAAGCCGCAACCTCGGCAAGCAAGTGGCGCAGATTTATCAGAAACTGGCCGTGAAATGCCAGTCGGGATGGGCAGAACTGATGGAAGAACAAAACCGCATGATTGCCGAATACAAAGCGGCAGGGCGCAAGGACGAGTTGCAGGAGACCATACGCCAACTACACAATTCGTTCAAGATGCGTAAGCCTGCCATACCGCCCGACCTTTCCTATCTGGAAGGCGCTTACCGGGAAGATTATCTGCACGACATGCGCCTTTGCCAGCAGTGGGCCAAGATGAACCGCAAGCTGATAGCCAATCTCATCATGGATTATCTCATCCTACAAGGAAATGTGGAAACGCCCTCCTATGATTTGACGTTTGAAAGTGTGCACAACTACATAGGCGATGACAACATCATCCGTAAAGGGGCAATAGCCGCCTACGAGGGGCAGAAGTGCATCATCCCCCTGAATATGCGCGACGGCTCGCTTATCTGCATTGGCAAGGGCAATGCGGAGTGGAACTGCTCGGCTCCACATGGTGCCGGACGCATCATGAGCAGGAGTCAGGCCTTCAAAAGCATATCTTTGGATGACTACCGTACCTCCATGCAAGGCATCTACAGCGAATGCCTTTCAGATGACACCAAGGATGAGTCGCCCATGGTGTACAAACCTAAGGATGAAATCATCGAAAACATCCGGGACGCGGTGAGCATTGTGAATGTGATAAAGCCGGTATATAATTTCAAGGCTGCGGAGTAAGAAAGAGAAAAATGATTTGGCCGATTAACAAATTAAGGATACCTTTGTAATCTATTTAAATCCAATAGACCCAATATGCAAATGAATACTCAATTAAACACCTGGGCAGCCAAAACAGCCGAGGCTTATGACAGGATTGCTCGTACGTATGGGAATAATGCTCCGGCGTTTTATACCCAGTCCGATCTCACAAAAATAAATGATTCTCCGCATGTATTTGTCATGGGTATAAATCCCGGTTCTGGAGGGACATATAAAGAGCAATGTGAAAGTGAATACTGGCAGCTTGGTGGAAAGCCAATGGACGGTACACATCTATTAAAAGGCAATCCCTCATGGAGCAAAAGGTTTGATTGGCCTTATTGGCAAAGAATGTACAGATTGTTTGATGCCAATCCCCATCCGTTAGATGATGGAACCGACTTTATCGTTACAAATGCCACATTCTTTGCCACGCCGAAAGCTAAAAACTTATTACCGCAGCTATTGGCAGAAACATTGCCCTACACGCTGGAACTTATAGAAATAACACACCCTCGGATGATAGTGGTATTGAGTGGAAATTCGTTGCTTAAGACCATCAAAGCACATTGTGACGCTACTAGTTGGCGGCTTGAATACTCACAGACTTTTGCCTCCTTGGGAAACATCTTCACCGGACATCTGAAGGGCATTCCATGTTGCGGCATCCCTCATCCGTCGGCATGTTTATTCCGTGAAGAACGCGAATTGATGAGAAAGGTAGTCACGCAGATGTATTGTTGCGAAAGTATCACGGCCGATGCTTATCAGGACTTGCTTCACAGCATAAAGCAACACAGAAACGCAAAAGGTTTGTCGAAAGAAGAAATGGACGCCTTGTTCGATGCTCTTATTGTACGTATGCAAAAACGGCCATATCTTGTATATGAGTCTTGCGAAAAAAAGTTCAGCCGCTACGACTTGTGCAATGGACTTCAACTGACCATAGCCAACAATTCGACCACTCATTGCATAGCCATACGCCCCAAAGATTACAAAGGGGAAAAAGACATTGACCAAATTCCCATACCATATGTGAGAGAATTGCTCGAATGCTTTGATAAAGTGAATTATGTAAATACACCCATTTGGTTAGGGGTGAAAGATTTCAGCATCTTGACGATGGGAAATGATATAGAAGGCTTGGCTGACAGTTTGGTGGACGAAGTGGAGAAACTCATTTCTGAAATTTACAAAATTCTACCACCTTCCCGGTAAAATCCATCGAAGTTATTCCCTTCACTTTTTCACCGTCCCCTCCAGTTCCGTCCATTCCACCTGCGAGGGGACGATGGTTCGTTTCTGCACCTGGTTGTTCTGTGCCCGACTGTATTCGGGTATGAAGGTCACCGTCACCTTGCGGAACTGCTCCGGGCTGACTTCCTCTGGCGTGTCCACGCCTTGTCCATTGGCATTGCCCACCAGGTAGAAGGTGCCAAGCCCGTCCTGCTTCACCGAGTAGCCCAGTTCCATCATGCTGCCCAGCACCTCGCCCAGCCCTATGAGCACGGCATAAGTGTCGCCCTTGCTCACCGTGGACATTTCGGACAACCGCTCGGCCACGTCCTTCGTGTCATACGTGCCCGCCGTGAACGAGCGGAGATACCACTTCTTTCCTATCTTCTGCTTCTTGTAAAACATACTGCAGCCTTTTATTCAGTTAAATCTGTACATGGCCCTGGCTGAGAGCAAGGACCAACCTGGCATCATCATGCATGATACTCGGTCGGGTGCAAAGGTAAACCTTGTGCGCGACATATGCAAACCCAGTTTCCTCCGTCAGCCAACTTTGTATTTGTTTAACAACAGCGTAACCGTTACCTCCGGCGTGTCTGCTTTCTGCGTAATGTTCCCGAAACGGATGTCGGCATATCCCAGCCTTTCCCTGACGCTGTGTTTGAAGGTTTCCAGTGCAAATTCCTCCAGCGGTGCACCGTCCGGGATACGCAAGAAGAGCAGTGCTCCATCATACCGAGACAGGTCCAGCTGTTGGTAGCGGGTCATTGAGGCAAGAATGTAAGCGAGGCGTGCACTCATGTCTTGCGTCACCGAGTGGTAATCATACCGCGTACCGTATTCGATGTCAAGCAAAAAAATCCACATCGCTCCGCCGAAGGCTGCTGCCTTCAGCAGAAAGCATCCTTACCAAATTCTCGCGCGCGGCCATCTTGCGCAGATATTCCTGCCGTTTATCTTGGCGGTATTCACGTTTCCGTTTAGAACGGTTCTTACGGTCATTGAAGAAATCGCGTGCATTCGTCCACCTGACATACCGCCGCCCGTCTTTTCCCTTGCTGCGCAGGCGGCGCGGAGTCTGATGCCGCCAGATGCTTTCCTCCAACCTGTCCAAGGCCACTTCGTAGGGGTTGACAGGCTGTTCGTACACCAGTCTTTCTTGCCAACCTTCCTTGATTTCCGCCGGGGAAAATCCCCAATAAGTAATTTCCCAAAGGCAGTGCATGGCCAGTTCTGCCGGAGTGAGGTGCACGCCATCCGCCATGACAATATCCTTGGCCAAGTCTTCTTCCCAACTACTGTTATGCATCGGCCCGACGTTAATCCATTTCTCTTCGCCTTCAAATTCTCCGCCAGACCATTCCACGTGTATTTCTCCGTTAAATCCTGTGGCAGGTTCCATGCCTTGAAGGATGTCGTATGCTTCGCGGAAGGCATAGATGTTATTAAGATGATCCGGCTCGTGTTCCTTCAAGTACAGAAGAAGCTCGTCGAAACCGACTTGTTTCAATAGTTCTTTTAGTGTCATAAGCATTATAAGTTTTTTTATTATTCTCATACTATCGGGTCAGAACAATACTGTTCCCGTTGGCATTTTAAACATTCCAAACCACGCCATACCTTATCAAACTCTTCAACAACTGAATTTAGAATATTTGCTTCATTAGTGACTATACCGGCTTCAAAATTGCGGCGCGATTGAGATTTCATCCCCATACCCGCACCCGTCAAGTTGGCACTGCCGATGTAACAGATAGCTAAGTCAATGATGATAATCTTGAAATGCACACGAGGACACAGCATCCGCTCTAACTGTTTGGCAAGCAGTGGATAACGGTCAAAGTCCCTTCTGAACGGTTGTCCTGGCTCCTTGGCATGCATCAACCTTATTTCCACTCCTTTGCTAATTAGTTCTGACAGAATGGCTAAAAAAGGCAAGTTTACTCCATTACGTATCACGTAAAGATCCTTAATATCCGCCGTGCCAATCCAAAGGGTGTAGTGTGCCTTTGCTGCAAGGTTCAGCACGATGTCATAATGCTCAATGTCAGAAATAAATTTTATCATGAAGCGATTCGATTATGAGAAAATATCATAATAAGTTTGTATGTCTCTTTTGCGCAAAAGAAGTTGCATACTTTGCTGCATAAGCGAAGAAGAGCGGTTGTCGGTTTGCTCCCATAGCTGATTGTGCGAGGCGAAATCTGTCAGGCGATTGAACAAGTCATACATATTTATGTTGCTTTTTGCTTGTTTGGGTGGAACGTGTAGGCCTTTTGTCCCATACATTTCTATGAGCCTGCTGTAAGGCATCAGTTGTTCCGCCAAGTCTTCAGGCGCACCATGCCGCAGCAGAAGATTCTTGCCGCTATGCACTTCTGACAATGAAGCAGGCGTATTGTTGGCTGTCACCAATGCCTGCTTAAATAAGTTCCAGTTCCGGGTAATCAGTTTTGGATTGTTGGACGAGTTGATAATCTCCGTTATCTTTTTGTCTTCAATCCTGTGTACGCGGCCCAACGAATTTTCAGAAAGTTGCATCTGTCCGTTCGTGCAAACCAGTCGAAGATAATAGTTGCCAAGCTCTATCTCTCCGAGATTCCATTTTAAATACAGTCCGTTGGTAACAAACTCATCGTTGTTGAAAGGCGCATCGTGTTGTGGATAAATAGGCATCAAGCGTACGATTATGCCATATGCGGCACGGGCGGAGCCCTGCAATTGGTCAACCTCATAACTGTATTTGTCGGCAAGTATTTCGACGACATCGAAAAAAGAGCGCATGGGTATCGCTTCTTCGTCCAGCGGTACAATACCATCAACTATGCTTTCGGCAGCATTGGCTATTAACGCAAACTTCTTTGGACGAGCCACGCAGTTGGCCATAGCAAAACTGTTTCGCAGATTCATCACAACGTCATTTCGGCACTATAAAATATTTTGTGTAAATGGAAATACGGGATTCAGAAATGAGTCTCGTATTTTTTTATTTTATACATTTGCAAAATGAAGAAGATTATGAAAGAAAAGAATCAAG
>OBJE01000548.1_pt1 | contig 31188 bp, 26 predicted proteins | sample 1519681 | NCBI WGS metagenome assembly OBJE01 (sample SAMEA3888898, study PRJEB22519) | human gut metagenome | biome: human gut; feature: human-associated habitat; material: faeces | place: Denmark | collected 2011 | reverse complement strand
ACAAAGCAAATGGCTTTAACTTCTCGGCGAGCTGAGCGAGCGATAACTTCTTTAAATTCTCTAACTTCTTTCAAAACTTCAAGCGTTTTTGCAATTTTATGCAAAAACGCTTGGAGTTTTGAATATTTATTCATACTTTTGTACTCGTAACTGCATAAATATACAGAAATGAAATCAAAGAACAGCAGGCTTCAGACATTGCGGATGCTCATCTCGAGCCAGGAACTTTGCTGTCAGGACGACGTGCTCAAGGCTCTTGCCAAGGAAGGATACGTAGTGACTCAGGCCACCTTGAGCCGCGACATGAAGCAGTTGAAGGTAGCCAAAGCCACCAGTCTGGGCGGCAAGTACTTCTATGTGCTGCCCAACGAGACGATGTACAAGCGCGTGAGCAGTCCCAAGAGCGCTGCCGAAATGCTGCTTACTTCGGGCTTTGTGTCGGTTAATTTCTCCGGCAATATGGGCGTAATCAAGACTCGTCCCGGCTACGCCAGCAGCCTGGCTTACAACATTGATAACGGCGGCCTGTCGTCAATACTCGGCACGATAGCCGGCGATGATACGATATTCATAGTCGTCAAGGAGGGCGCAAGGCACTCCGACGTAGTGGAAGAACTTAGAAACGTAATACCAGACATCAAATAAAGGGTGAGAAGGTGAAAAGGTGAGAAGGTGGGATTGCCGGCAGAGCATTTGTCTTAACTCCTTTACTCCATTACTCCTTTACTCCTAAGCATTTGACTTTAACTACTCAGCGACCAAAGGGAGTGATAACTACTTTAACTCCTTTAACTACTAAAAAAGACATGGAAGAAATAGAAGTCATGGTTGCCGACGCCTCACACGAGAAGTACGTCGACACCATTCTTGAGACAATGGCGGCCGCCGCGAAGGTGCGCGGAACGGGTATCGCCAAGCGAACACATGAATATCTGGCCACGAAGATGCGTGAGACAAAGGCCGTGATAGCCCTTGCCGGTGACCGCTTCGCCGGCTTCAGCTACATCGAGACATGGGGAAACAAGCAGTATGTGACCACGTCCGGACTGATTGTACACCCAGATTTCCGTGGCCTCGGAGTGTCCAAGCACATTAAGGACATGACGTTCACGCTCGCGCGGACACGCTGGCCGAAGGCAAAAATATTCAGTCTTACGAGCGGTTCAGCCGTTATGAAGATGAACACTCAGCTGGGTTACGTGCCCGTAACGTTTGCCGACCTTACAGACGACGAGGCTTTCTGGCGCGGATGTGACGGCTGCGTCAACGTTGATGTGCTCAAGCGCACGGGCCGTAAGTACTGTATCTGTACGGGAATGCTGTACGACCCGGCCGTACACGAAGGTGAACCTACACCGATAGAACTGCCTGAAGAGGTGATGAGGAAGATTGGAAAGTAAAAGTAATAATATGAGTAGTTAAAGTAGTTAGAGTAGTTAAAGTAGTTAAGTCGAATGCTTTGTTGGCTTCAAATATGGTTCAACTAAGCAAGGGTAATGACTTTAACTACTCTAACTACTTTTAACTCCTTTAACTACTTGATAAAAATTAATAGTTATGTCAGACAAGAAGAAAGTGGTTGTGGCCTTCTCCGGAGGGCTTGATACATCTTACACGGTGATGAAACTGTCGCACGACATGGGCTATGAGGTCTATGCAGCGTGCGCCAACACTGGCGGATTCAGCGACGAACAGCTGAAGAAGAACGAGGAGAACGCATACAAGCTGGGCGCGAAAGAGTACGTAACGCTTGACGTAACGCACGAGTATTACGAGAAAAGCCTCAGGTACATGATTTTCGGTAACGTGCTCCGCAACAACTGTTACCCCATATCTGTATCGTCTGAGCGCATATTCCAGGCTATCGCCATCGCCCGTTACGCCAAGCAGATAGGCGCCGACGCCATAGCGCACGGCTCTACCGGCGCGGGCAATGACCAGATACGCTTCGACATGACGTTCCTCGTCATGGCGCCGGGAGTGGAAATCATCACGCTGACACGCGACAAGGCGCTCTCGCGCAAGGAGGAAGTCGACTACCTGAACGCCCACGGATTCACTGCCGACTTCACCAAACTGAAGTACTCTTACAACGTAGGAATCTGGGGAACGAGTATCTGCGGCGGCGAGCTTCTCGACTCGGCGCAGGGTCTTCCGGAAGAAGCCTACCTCAAGCACGTTACCCGTCAGGACGAGAGCGAGCTGCGCATAGAGTTCGCAAAGGGTGAAATCGTTGCCGTGAACGGCGAGAAATACGACGACAAGGTCAAGTCGATACAGAAGATTGAGGAGCTTGGCGCAGCCTACGGAATAGGCCGTGACTGCAACGTCGGCGACACGATAATCGGCATTAAGGGCCGTGTTGGCTTCGAGGCGGCAGCCCCCAAGCTCATCATCGAGGCTCATCGCATGCTTGAAAAGTACACTCTGAGCAAGTGGCAGCAGTATTGGAAGGACCAGGTTGCCAACTGGTACGGCATGTTCTTGCATGAAAGCCAGTATCTTGAGCCCGTCATGCTCGACATCGAGGCTATGCTCACGAGCAGCCAGAGGAACGTGAACGGCACGGCGATACTCAAGCTTCGTCCCCTCGGATTCGACTGCGTGGGCGTCGATTCGCCCGATGACCTGCTCAAGTCGAAGCTCGGCGAGTACGGCGAGATGCAACACGGATGGACGGCCGAGGAGGCAAAAGGTTTCATCAAGGTGCTTAGCACGCCGCTGAGGGTGTACTACGGAATACACGAGGACGAAGAGCGATAACAGGCAAGCGGCCGGCTTATCATGCTTATTTGGCTTATTGACCCAATGCTCCTGTTTAGCCTAATAAGCCAAATAAGCCTAAGCAAAACGGCTAAGCAGACTCTAAGGTAACAGCTTGACAGTCAGTGGTTTGGCGAAAGGCCGCAAATTGCCTTGTAAAAGGCCGTCTTTCAGACGCTAAAAGGTGGCCTTCCGCAACGTAAAAGGCCACCTTTTGTAAAGCGGAGGGTTAAATGCCGCCAGGCGGACAGCCTTCGTAGCGTCGGTAGACGGATATTAACACTTAAATTATTAATATCATGAAGAGATATTACCGTTCGTCAACAGACAGGATAATAGGCGGCGTATGCGGCGGCATTGCTGAGTATTTCAACATCGACCCGCTGCTTGTGCGCCTTGTTTTCGCAATATTGTTCTTCGGTTACGGTACCGGCCTGCTGGCCTATATCCTTATATGGATACTAGCGCCGAAGAGATATTGAGACTTGCCTGACGGCAAAAGACGATAAACGCAATTACGGGATTGAATCCCGGAAACATAAAACTTGATGACATGAAAATAGGAATCCTTGGCGGGGCGGGCTACACCGGAGGTGAGCTTATCCGCCTTTTGCTGAACCATCCGCAGGCGGAGATTGTCTTCGTCAACAGCGAAAGCAACGCCGGCAACCCCGTTACTGACGTTCACGAGGGGCTCTACGGCGACACCGACCTGCGCTTTACCGACGCGATGCCGTTCTCTGAGGTCGACGTCGTGTTCTTCTGCTTCGGCCACGGAAAGAGCCGTCAGTTCCTCGCTGAACACCAAATTCCAGACAGTGTGAGGATTATCGACATGGCGCAGGACTTCCGCCTTGCCGCCGAGGGCAACGACTTTGTCTACGGTTTGCCCGAAATCAACCGCGGCCGCATAGCTTCGGCAGCGCATGTTGCCAATCCTGGCTGCTTCGCCACGTGCATACAGCTCGGCCTTTTGCCTGCCGCTAAGATGGGACTTCTGACCAACGACGTGTCAGTAAACGCCATCACGGGCAGCACCGGGGCAGGACAGAAGCCCGGAGCGACCACGCATTTCAGCTGGAGGGTTGACAACCTGAGCATATACAAGCCCTTCACTCACCAGCATGTGCCCGAGATTAAGCAGAGTCTGGCGCAGGTTCAGGGCACGCTCGACGCCGAAATCGACTTCATTCCATACCGCGGCAACTTCTCACGCGGTATCTTCGCCACCGAGGTGGTACGCACCGAGGCGCCTGTCGAAGACATTGTCGAGGCCTACAAGGCGTTCTACCAAGACGAGCCTTTCACCCATTACGTCGACCGTCCGCTTGACATGAAGCAGGTGGTGAACACCAACAAATGCCTCGTTCACTGCGAGAAATACGGCGACAAGCTGCTCATCACTTCCTGCATCGACAACCTGTTGAAGGGTGCCGTAGGCCAGGCCGTGCAGAACATGAACATCATGTTCGGAGAAGAAGAGACCATGGGGCTTAGGCTTAAACCGTCAGCCTTCTAATAAACAGCCCCTCCCGACCTCCCCGATGGGAGGGGCTGGGCTTGTATCAGCAACATAAAGTAATTAAAACCCCTCCACTCGGGGAGGCCGGGAGGGGGCTGCTGTTTTTCATTATGGAATTATTTGACGTATATCCCCTTTTCGATATAAATGTCGTTAAGGGCAAAGGCTGCTCCGTTTGGGATGACAAGGGGCAGGAATACTTAGACCTTTACGGCGGCCACGCCGTCATTAGCATAGGTCATTGCCATCCCCACTACGTTGAGAAGGTGACCGAACAGCTGAACGCCCTCGGCTTTTACAGCAACTCGGTGATAAATACGCTGCAGCGCCGGCTGGCCGAACGGCTGGGCAAGGCGTGCGGGTATGACGACTACCAGCTATTCCTGATCAACAGCGGAGCCGAGGCTAACGAGAACGCATTGAAGCTTGCGTCGTTCAAGACGGGACGTACGCGCGTGCTGTCGGCTGCCAAGGCTTTCCACGGACGCACGTCGCTGGCCGTCGAGACGACCGACAATCCGAAGATAATAGCGCCCATCAACGCCAACGGCCACGTAACTTACTTGCCCGTCAACGACCTTGAGGCGTGGGAAGCAGAGCTTGCCAAGGGCGATGTCTGCGCCTGCATTATTGAGTGCATACAGGGAGTGGGCGGAATAAAGCTCGTCGACGAGGACTTCGCCCAGGGCCTGCAGGCAGCCTGCAAGCGCTACGGAGCGGTGCTTATCTGCGACGAGATACAGTGCGGTTACGGCCGTTCGGGCAAGTTCTTCGCCCATCAGTGGCTCGGCATTCGCCCCGACCTGATTACTGTGGCGAAAGGTATCGGCAACGGATTCCCCATGGGTGCCGTGCTCATTTCGCCCGACTTCAAGCCCGTGTACGGTCAGCTGGGTACCACGTTCGGCGGCAACCACCTTGCATGCGCTGCCGCCCTGGCCGTACTCGACGTTATAGAGAGCGAGAATCTGGTGGACAACGCACGTGAGACGGGCGACTATCTCATGGCACGGCTGAAAGAGATGCAGGCCACGGAGAAGCATATCACCGACGTGCGCGGCCGCGGACTGATGATTGGCATAGATCTTGACATGCCCCATAAGGAGCTGCGCCAGCACCTCGTCTACAACGAGCATTGCTTCACGGGTTGCGCATCGACCAACATTTTGCGCCTTTTGCCGCCGCTGTGCTTCACCAAGGCAATGGCCGACGACTTCATCCTGCGTCTCGAAAGGGCTTTCGCCGCCGTTGGTTGACACGTATCGGCGGAGCCGTTACGTCCCGCCTTGTAACATATTGGTATTCAGTGAATTAATAAAAGGCCACCTTTTACAAACTAAAAGGTGGCCTTTTAACGTATGAAACATGGTCTTTTGTGCGGTAAAAGGCCGTCGTTTGCAAATCCGCTGTTTCCCCTTGTGGCGGCATTGTGCCGATGAATGCTGTCAGAATCCCCATCCGATGGCGAGCTTAAAGTACGCATCCTCGCCGAAATAGCCTTTTTGGCGGTCGTTAAGTGGTATTTCGTAAATGCCCGAAATGTTCCATTCCCACAGTCTGAGCCTTATGCCTACACTGAAGTCTACGCCCAGCTTGCCGCCTATCTCGTTGTCCTGCTCGCCGTATCCTTTCATGTCGCTCTTGCTTTTCAGACCGATGTTGAATCCAAAGCCGGCGCAAGGTATTACGGCAAACTTGCCCTCACTGATGTCAAACGTGTATCCTGCCTCGAGCGGAATGCTGATAAGGTGGGTCGAGATGTCCACCGTCTGCGACGACAGACTTGCCCCGTTGTAGCCTATCCGCGCTCCCGCGTAAGCCTTGTCGGTGAAGAAATAGTTTACGCCCGCCGTGAAGTTGTAGGCAAAGGCGTTGCCGTCCGTACCCTGGTCGTCAAGGAATCCGAAGCCGATTTCAAACACAGGGAATATCCTTCCGCGCTTTCCTTCAGGCTCGGTATAGCTTTTTGGAGTGGCGGCAGCCTGCGTCGTGGTTGCTGTTGGCTGCGTAGTCTCGGTCTTTACGGTGCTTTCGGTCTTTTCCTTCGGCGCTTCGGGCAGGTTAAGTTCCATGCCTACGTATACAAACTGGGCCGCGTCTGGGTTGAGTTTTACCAGCTCCTCGGCGGTGGTTCCGTGCTTGCGGGCTATCGACTCGAGCGTCTCGCCACGTTCTACAACGTGTTTTTTCACGGTTTGCGCCGACATTGTTGCCGCGCAGAGCATGGCGGCTGCCGTCAAAGTAATGGCCCGCGCCTTGAGTGTTGATGTCTTCATGTGCTTATGTTTTTAGTTAGTTTGGATGACAAGGTATCTCGAAATACTCCAGAAGCGTGTGGGGTCGGTGATGTTGAGAGTGTATGTCCCGTCGCCGTTTTTGGTCATCGTGTACGACGATTGCGGCATGTTGGTAAGTATCCGCGGCTTTTTCGCGTTGAATGTGAGTATTGTCGTGTTCCTTATGTCTACCTGGGTGAACTTTGACTTGTCGAGCAGTCCCTCGTTGATAACCTTCTTACGCCGTGCAATACCTTTGCGTTTCAGTTCCGCCTTGGTGTCTATTATAACGTATCCGTTGTTCAGCTCCTTGTCCTGGCGTGCTAGCGCCGTGGCCTGCAGCTCTGTTTTCTTGCCCAGCTTGTCAAGTTCCTCGCCCTGTTTTGCCAGTTGCGAGTGTTGCGATTCCACCTGCCGGCGCAGCCGAGAGATGTTTACGTTCTTGTTGGACAGCTCCGCCCGCAGTCTGGCTATCTGCCCGTCTTTCTCAGTCAGCTGGCTTTTCATGTGGTCGATGAGGCCCTGCATAGCCTTGTCTGTCTTGCTTTTGGCGGCCAGGGCCTCAAGTTCGTTGATGCGCTGGTGCTGCCTTAACACCACTTGTTCGTACCTTTCGAGGTTTTTCAGCACGCTGCTTCTTGATGGGACAGCCTCCGTGTGGTTGTCGCCGAAGAGCATCCCTTCGGCTATCGAGATTGAGTCGAGCGTGGCGTTAATCGTGCCCACCATCTCGTTTATTGCCGTAAGGCGCTGTCGTTGGCTCTCGTTCTCTGTGCGCAAGGAGTCGCGTTCGGCAACGATGTCGAGCACTTTCCTGTCAGAGTTACCGCACGAAGGGAGCAGCAAAGCTGCTAATACGCATACAGTAAAGACTTTCACATTATTATGTATGTGTCTCATGCAATGTTTTTTTGAGTAAGTTAACATACTTATTTGCATTAAAATGATTGGCGTTTATGCCTTGTAGCGATGTCCTATGCCGAAGGTTATCCGTGTGCGTTATGCTGATGTCCGCACGTTGGATGTTTGGTTGTAATTATATATGTGGTTCGGAAAAACGTTGGTATTTGTTTGCTTTTTTTATGCTTGTGCGTATCGTGTTACCTTCGTGTGTAGGTGATGTCGCCCCATTGCAGTCTTGTGGGTGTTACGCTGATTTCGTATTCCACACCTTCACGGTATTCGATGAAGCTGGTGCCTGTAATTATTATCTCGAGAGTAGTTGTTCCACCTTCTTTCTCTCTTAGGATAAATTCAAAGTTGTAGGTGTCAGTGTCGGTTCCGTCATCATAGATGGCATACATAACGCCCTTGTTGTTGGAATTAAACGTGACCCTAAGCGTTCCGGGATGTCCGTTGATGGTGTATCCCTGTGCTTCCCAAGTTCCGATAATCGACCTGTTTCCACTTGCCGGCTCGTCGTCATCGTCGCTGCACGCCGTGAACGACAGGCTGAGCATAGCCACGAACAATGCCATTGCCATGAATTTAATGTCTTTGAGATGTTTCATTTTCTTTCTTGTTTTTTAGGTTTGTTAATAAAAATGTTTGTCATCTGCAAAGGTAGCAACTTTATTCCGTTGCTTGGTTGCGGGCGTGTACGGCATGAATGTACGGTTGTGTCATATATTGTTTGTCGTCTCGGGGCATTCCATGTCTTCCGACAAGTCCTTGAAGAAATCGTGTCCGAGGGCTGCGGAGATACGCCGCAGCAGGGCCGTGTCAATGCTTTCGCGCTTGAAAATGTCGTACACGTTTTGCCTGTTGCAATACAGCTTGCGGGCAAACCATGCCACCGTACGCTCCTGAAGGCGCAGTGTTTCCTCGATTTTTCTGCCGATATGTATCATTGGCGGTCAGGGATGAATGTGTGGGGCCGAACCACCGAAGCCCCGGTAAACGTAAATAAAATGTTTACATAATAGAAGGTGGACGTGGGATTCTGCCCGACTGCATATCCCGTCTTTAGGCCTTCGCACTGCCATAACCTGCAGATACGCGACCGGCCAGCCCACGTCCATGCGATATACGTCGGCGCACATTAGGTCGGGCCATGCCGCCCGGAACGGACGACTATGGCCTTTTAGTGTGCGTGTACATGCACTGTGTGGGCGTTGCCATACCGAAATCTTTACAGGCTCGTTGAGTGTGCGAAGTTCAAAGACGAAAGATAACGTTTAGGTAACGCCTTTTTCTAAAATGTCAACCTAATTTCCAGTTAGTCGAACTGCATTTAGGCAGTTGCAAAAATATACAATTTTTCCGAAAAACAGTCATTTCCGTGGTGACAAAAAGCCATTTCGTGGTGATTTTTTGCCGTTCTGTCACCGAAGGGTTTACGTCTTCGGGCGTATGTGCTGCCATGTGGCGGTAAGTGCCTGGCGGCCAGGTGGTTTGCGAAAGGCCGTCTTTCGCAAACCAAAAGGTGGCCTTTCGGCGTACGATTGATGGCCTTTTGTGCGGTAAAAGGCCGTCGTTTGCAAATCCGCTGTTTTTGTGCCGTTGTGCCGTTGGGGTGATGGCGTCTTTTTGCGGGCTGTCGCCGGTTTGTCAGGGGCTTATTTTACGGTTGGTGGCGGGTGATTGTTTGTGTTTTTGTTTGCCTGTATGTGTTGTGTAAGATGATATACTGGAATATTGCGTTTGTTGTTTTTAAAACGTTGCTAAATGTTGCTTTGTGTTGTTTAAAATGCTTTATTTGTGTGATTTTGCAATAATATACAGTCCTTATGCGCTGCTTTGTGGGCAAAAGAAAATATTTATTTAAAAACATTTTGATATTTCAATAATCTTTACGAACTTTGCAAATTGATAGTAAGTTCAGGTAAAAGTGACCCTAAGGTGCGGTTTACGGCCGTCTTGCTGTCTTGAAAATTGACAAATTGTAAGCATAACCAAGCAATCAAGCTTAAATACTTTGATTTATGGCAGAAGAATTGGAAGTAAAACAATTGGATGATGTCGTAGTGCGTTTCTCGGGAGACTCGGGCGACGGAATGCAGCTGGCGGGAAATATCTTCTCGACAGTTTCGGCTACGGTAGGTAACGGTATCTCGACGTTTCCGGACTATCCGGCGGACATCCGTGCCCCGCAAGGCTCGCTTACGGGCGTGTCAGGATTCCAGGTTCACATCGCCAGCGGCCGTGCCTTCACGCCGGGCGACAAGTGTGACGTGCTCGTGGCCATGAACGCCGCCGCACTGAAGACGCAGTACAGGTTTGCTAAGCCTCAGGCTACAATCATCATCGACACGGACAGTTTCGGCCCGAAAGACCTTGAGAGGGCCGAGTTCAAGACGCAAGACTACCTCGACGAGATGGGCATTGATACCGACCGCGTGGTAGCATGCCCCATCACGCAGATGGTGAAGGACTGCCTTGCCGACAGCGGAATGGACAACAAGGCAGTGCTGAAGTGCCGCAACATGTTCGCGCTGGGCATTGTCTGTTGGCTGTTCAACCGCGACATAAAGTTCGTCGAGGCCTTCCTGCGCGAGAAGTTCGACAAGAAGCCCGCCATAGCCGAGGCCAACATCAAGGTGGTTAACGCCGGTTATGATTATGGACACAACGTGCATGCCAGCGTGCCTGCCACTTACCGTATCGACTCCAAGAACAAGGTGAAGGGCCGCTACATGGACATCACGGGCAACAAGGCCACTGCTTACGGTCTCATCGCTGCTGCCGAGAAGGCCGGATTGAAGCTGTATCTCGGCTCGTATCCTATCACTCCGGCTACCGATATCCTGCACGAGCTGGCCAAGCACAAGTCGCTCGGCGTTGTGACGGTGCAGTGCGAGGACGAGATTTCGGGCTGCGCGAGCGCCATCGGCGCGTCTTTCGCGGGAGCGCTTGCCGCCACTTCCACTTCCGGACCGGGCATCTGCCTTAAATCCGAGGCAATGAACCTTGCCGTAATCGACGAGCTTCCCCTCGTCGTTATTGACGTACAGCGCGGCGGTCCGTCAACGGGACTTCCAACAAAGAGCGAGCAGACCGACCTGCTTCAGGCTCTCTTCGGACGCAACGGAGAGTCGCCAATGCCTGTGATTGCCGCCACGAGTCCTACAAACTGCTTCGATGCAGTTTATTCAGCGGCTAAAATAGCCCTCGAACACCTCACCCCCGTTGTACTGCTTACCGACGCTTTCGTTGCTAACGGCTCTGGAGCGTGGAAGTTGCCGAACATCGACGAGCTGCCGGAGATACACCCGCATTATGTTACTGATGACCAGAAGGGCAACTATACGCCGTACCGCCGTAACCCGGAGACGGGCGCACGCTATTGGGCGATACCCGGACAGGAAGGCTTTGAGCACATCCTGGGCGGTCTGGAGAAAGACGGTAACACGGGAGCGATATCCACTGACCCGGAGAACCACGACAAGATGTGCCGCCAGCGTGCGCTGAAAGTCTACAAGATACCCGTGCCCGACGTTGAGGTTATGGGTGATGCAGACGACGCCGAACTGCTGATTGTCGGTTTCGGAGGCACCTTCGGCCATCTCTATACGGCCATGGAGGAGCTCAGGAAGCAGGGACACAAGGTGGCTCTGGCACACTTCAGCTACATCAACCCCCTGCCTAAGAATACCGCCAACGTACTGACTAAATATAAGAAGGTGGTCGTTGCCGAGCAGAATCTCGGCCAGTTCGCCGGCTATCTGCGCATGAAGGTCGACAATTTCGCCCCCTACCAGTTCAACCAAGTAAAGGGACAGCCCTTCGTTGTGGCAGAGTTGGTAAAGGCGTTCACTAAGATAATTAACGCCCCCTCCCGCCTCCCCGAGGGGAGGTGACGGCCAATGGCGTTGCCTTCATATGGAACACTACCCCTACCGCACGGCTGACGGGGGCACATACGGACGTCTGAAAGAGCTTGCAAAGCGCAATAGGAGCAACCCAACGGAAGCGGAAAACCTGCTTTGGCTTATGGTAAAAGGAGGCCGCTTAGGGCTGAAATTCAAGCGTCAGCACATTATCGGCTGCTTCATTGTCGATTTTGTCTGCCTCGAAACCAAGCTGATAGTCGAGATAGACGGCGGCTACCATAGTCTGCCCGACCAACAGACAAGCGACAATGAACGTGCTGTGTGGCTCGAAAGCCAAGGCTTCAGGGTAATAAGGTTTACCAATGAGGAAGTCATGCAAAATACAACAAACGTATTACAACAAATAAAGCAAAATTTAAAATAACATGGAGCACAACATAAATTCAACCTCCCCCCTCGGGGGAAACGCAGGGGGGGCTTATACGCCTGCCGATTATAAGAAGGGACAACCGCGCTGGTGTCCCGGTTGTGGAGACCATTTCTTCCTGGCTTCGCTCCACAAGGCAATGGCCGAAATAGGCGTACCGCCTTACCAGACGGCCGTTATTTCAGGTATAGGATGCTCGAGCCGACTGCCGTATTACGTCAATACGTATGCCATGCAGACAATTCATGGACGCGCGGCGGCCATCGCAACGGGCGCGAAAGTTGCCAATCCAGACCTTGCGATATGGCAAATCAGTGGTGACGGTGACGGCCTTGCCATCGGCGGTAACCACTTCATACACGCCATGCGCCGTAATATCGACATCAACATGATACTGCTCAACAACCGTATTTACGGTCTGACGAAGGGCCAGTATTCACCTACGTCGCCCCGAGGCTTCGTCAGCAAGTCGTCGCCTTACGGCACTGTGGAGGACCCGTTCCTGCCTGCTGAGCTTTGCTTCGGCGCCCGCGGCCATTTCTTCGCACGTGCCGTGGCAACCGATGCGCAGGGAACGGTCGACATCCTGAAGGCCGCCTATAAGCACAAAGGCGCTTCGGTGTGCGAGATTTTGCAGAATTGCGTCATCTTCAACAACGGCTGTTACGACCCGATATATAAGAAGGAAGGCCGCGCAAAGAACGCTATCTACGTGCGCCACGGCCAGCCTCTCATCTTCGGAGAGAACAATGAGTACGGCCTTATGCAGGAAGGTTTCGGCCTGAAGGTGGTCAAACTCGGCGAGAACGGTATCACAGAGAAGGACATCCTCGTGCATGACGCCCACTGCATGGACAACACCCTGCAGCTGAAACTCGCCATGATGGATAACGAGCACGGCTTCCCTGTAGCGTTAGGTGTCATCCGTGACGTCGAGGCGCCAACCTATGACGAAGCGGTTAATCAACAGATAGAGGAGGTTAAGGCAAAGAAGAAATACCATAACTTTGCCGAACTGCTCGAGACAAACGACATCTGGGAGGTGAAGTAAAAGGTTTTTATTAAAGGAGTTATCGGGAGTAAAAAGGGAGTTAGGCGGATTTCATCCGCCGGGAGTTAACGGACAAATGTCTTGTTTATGTTTATCAAACATGCGTCCGCTAACTCCGGCGCGTAGCGCCTGACTCCCTTTTTACTCCCGATAACTCCTTTTTCTATTACAACTTAACGGCGATAAGCAGCTCGATATACGTCTTTATCGCGTCGTCTATTTCCTTAATTCTTATGAATTCGTCGGCAGAGTGAGAGCGTGCCGAGTCGCCCGGCCCGAGCTTCAGTGACGGGAAAGACATCAGGGCCTGGTCCGAAAGGGTTGGCGAGCCGAACGGCGTCATGCCCATTTCTACGCAACGGCGCACTATCGGGTGGTCTGACGGTATGCCCGACGACGACAAACGGAACGAGCGGGCATGTATCTCGCTCTTCATTTTGGTTTTAAGAAACTCGAAAACCTCTTCGTTCCTATAGTGCTCATTAGTCCTTATGTCTATCGTGAAGCGGCATTCGTCCGGCACGACGTTGTGCTGCGTGCCCGCGTTGATTACCGTGACGGTCATCTTTACGGGGCCGAGCAGGAGGCTAATCTTGTCGAATTGGTATGTGCACAGCCAATTGATGTCGTCGAGGGCAATGTATATGGCGTTGACTCCCTCGTTTCTTGCGGCGTGCCCTGATACCCCGTGAGCCACAGCGTCGACCACCATGAGGCCCTTTTCGGCCGTCGCCGGTTGCATGGAAGTAGGTTCGCCAACTATCGCGAGGTCAATTTTCGGCAGCAATGGCAATGCCCTGCTGATGCCGTCCTTGCCCGAAACCTCCTCTTCGGCCGAGGCTAAGTATATGATGTTATACTGTCTTTCCAACGTCGTCAGGTGGCGAAATGCCTGCAACAAAGCCATCAGTCCGCCGCCACAGTCATTGCTGCCGAGGCCGTACAGCGTGCCGTCCTCAATGTCGGGACTGTACGGGTCGCGGGTCCATGAGCTTACGGGCTTCACCGTGTCGATGTGCGCGTTGAGCAGCAGCGTCGGTTTCTTTTCGTCATAGTCGGGGCATACTGTCCATACGTTGTTGCCCTCGCGGCGCGGGCAGAAGCTGTATCCGCGTAGCGTTTCCTCCATGATGTCGGCCGCGGCGGCCTCGTCACGGCTTATTGACGGTGTGGCGATGAGCCTTTGGAGCAGGCTTACCGCGTCTTCAAGATAATTCTTTGTGCACATAATATGTCAGCAAAGATAACGCTTTTCGGGGTGTTAAGGCTAATAGGGAAGGTTAAAATAATTAAAGATATATCTTGTTGCAGGCGGCGTTAACCACCTTTATCCGTCTTAATTACTTGAAAATCGTCTTATTTAACGTTAATTTTTCGGGGGGGGTAAAGTCAAAAAGCCTATATTTGTAAAGTCTTTTCGGCTGTAATTGTTTCCTTTTGGAGCATCGGGAAGAGTGAGTATTATGTTTAACCTTAATAAAAACAAAACATTATGTTCAAGAAATCAAGAGCTATCTTGCTGGCCCTCGCGGCCTTGGTAATGGTGTCGTGCGGCGACGTCGTGTCGAAACTTGGCGGTATGAAGACCGATTCGCCGGAGGTGCTTGAGAAGGCCAAGGAACTGGCCAAGTCGAATTTTGACCCTACGAAGTGGAAAGTAGTGTCGGTAGACTGGAGTGAAGACAATGGCAACGACGAGCTTACGGGCAATGTCGCGTCAATACGCTTCTACATGATCGACAATGACGGCAAGGCGTGGCAGCAGTCGTTCCACGCCTCTTTGGGTTGGAAGGCGTCCGACCTTGACGACACCAGCTTCGCCAAGGGCGACAAGTATGATGACCCGAAGGACTTTCCTGTGCTCGACCTTGACAAAATTGACGCGGCGAAATACACCAAAATCATAGAAGACGCGAAGGCTCTCATACCGAAGGGATACACGTATAAGTCGGTGGACAGCTTCTCTGCCAATACCTTTGACAAGGCTCCGATGGAACTGACGCTCAACGTCGTAGAGGAAGGCAAGGAGACCGTGACCAACGCCGGGAGGACTTCAATAGTGTTCTACGAACTGAACTATACCGTCGACGAGAACGGTAAAGTGACCCTTAACGAATAAACCGCGTAACGGCTTGCGCCGGACGCTTTTACGAAAGGCCATCTTTTGCGTTTCAAAAGATGGCCTTTTAGCGTGCGATTGACGGTCTTTTGGAAGCCAAAAGGCCACCTTTTGCAAATCGTCCGCCGGCCGGGTGTCTTTCAACTTGTCGGCAGATGGCTTTAGAGTGTTGTCTTTTTGTCCTGGCGTTACGCCCCATGCCCGTGCCTTATGGTTAAATCAAAATAATTCATCCATTGTTTTGCGCCTTTCGATTTTTTATATTATTTTTGCATGTAAGCTACCACGACATACTTAAAACCACACGACTATGCAGACAAAATGCCATCTGTCGGTGCTCATTCACAGGCAGGCCGAGAAGTACGGAAACCGCCGCGCATTGATATATCGCGACTTCGGCGGGACAAAATGGAAGTCGGCCACATGGCGGGATTTCTCCCGTAAGGTGCGGCATGTATCCAATGCCCTTCTCAACATAGGCGTCAGGGTTCAGGAAAACGTGGGAGTGTTCTCCCAGAATGCCGTAGAGTATCTGTACACCGACTTCGGGGCGTTCGGCATCAGGGCCGTTACCGTGCCCTTCTACGCCACGAGCAGCGAGCAGCAGATACAGTATATGATTGACGATGCGCAGATACGCGTGCTCTTTGTGGGCGAGCAGGAGCAGTACGACAAGGCCCGCAGGGTGTTCGTTCACTGCCATACGCTTGAGCGGATAATCATATACGACCGCCGCGTGGAAATCAATCCCGCCGACAAGAACTCGCTGTATTTCGACGACTTCATGACCCTCGGCGAGAACAGTCCGCGCCAGTCGGAGGTGGAAAAGCTTTACGCCGAGGCATGCGACGACGACTTGTGCAACATACTTTACACCAGCGGAACAACCGGTAACAGCAAGGGTGTAATGCTGACATACGGCCAGTACCACGCCGCCTTGGAGGCCAACGACAAGGTAATACCCGTGGGCGAGAGCGACAGGATAATGGACTTCCTGCCCATGACGCACATCTTCGAGCGCGCATGGTTGTTCCTTTGCATCAGCGAGGGCGCCGAGATAGTTGTTAATACCAACCCGAAGGACATACAGCAGTCAATGCGCCAGGTACATCCTACGTGCATGTGCGCCGTCCCGAGGTTCTGGGAGAAAGTCTACGCCGAGGTAATCGACCGTATCGACCGCGCCACGCCGGCGCAGCGCAAGCTGCTGAACAAGGCGCTCGAGATAGGCCGGCGCCACAACATCGAATACCTTAGCAAGGGCCGCAGGCCGCCGCTGGCGCTCAGGATTAAGTATGCGCTGATGCACCGCACGCTGTTCCGCATAGTAAGGGACGAGCTCGGACTTGACCGTCCCAACATATTCCCTACGGCGGGAGCTACCGTGTCGGCAGAAATCGAGAGCTTCGTACACTCCATAGGAATCTGTATGATAGTGGGCTACGGCCTTACCGAGAGCCTGGCTACCGTGTCGGCCGACTTCAAGGGGCGCCCGTTTACCGTTGGTTCGGTAGGCCGCCTGATTGACGGATTGCAGGTGAAGTTCGGAGAGAACGACGAAATAATGCTCAAAGGCCCTACCATCACCAAGGGGTATTATAAGCGCGAGGAACTGAACAAGTTGGCGTTCGACGAGGAAGGTTTCTTCCATACGGGCGACTCCGGATACTTGAAGAACGGCGAACTGTTCCTTACCGACCGCATAAAAGACCTCTTCAAGACGTCAAACGGCAAGTACATAGCTCCGCAGATAATAGAGTCGAAACTGCTGGTGGACAAGTTCATCGACCAAATCGCAGTCATAGCCGACCGCCGCAAGTTCGTCTCCGCGCTAATCATACCCGACTATGCCCTGCTGGAGGAGTACGCCGTTAAGCACGGTATAAAGTTCAACAGCCGTGAGGAGTTGTGCGCCGATGCCGGGATTCACGAGATGATGGCCGAGCGTATAGAGACACTGCAACAACAATTGGCAAGCTACGAGAAGATAAAACGCTTCACCCTGCTGCCCAACCATTTCACCATGGAGCGCGGCGAGCTTACCAATACGCTGAAAATCAGGCGCAAGGTGCTCAACAAGAACTACGCCGCCGAAATAGAAAAGATGTATGAGGAAGAGGTGGAAAGCCAACCGTAAAACCTCATAACCTAAAACATCATAACCGTAAATACAAATGATAACAAGCGACCAACTGAAGGATGTGCTTGAGCGTGCTGACGCCCTGCACAGATATTTGGATATAGACAAGAAGAAAATAGAGCTTGAGGAAGAGGAACTCCGTACCCAGGCTCCAGACTTTTGGGACGACCCGAAGAGGGCACAGGAGCAAATGAAGAAGGTAAAGGGTATCCAACGGTGGGTAGAAGGATACAAGGAAGTACGCACGCTGGCTGACGAACTGCAGCTGGCTTTTGACTTTTACCACGAGCAGATGGTGCCCGAGGAGGAGGTTGACGATGATTACGCCAAGGCCATCAAGGCTATTGAAGACCTCGAACTGAAGAATATGCTGCGCCAGAAGGAAGACCCCATGGACTGTGTTCTTAAGATAAACAGCGGCGCTGGAGGCACAGAGAGCCAGGATTGGGCGCAGATGCTCATGCGTATGTATATGCGGTGGGCCGAGGCCCACGGGCATACCGTGAAGATAAGTGACTTGCAAGAGGGCGACGAGGCAGGCATAAAGAGCGTCACTATGGAGATAGAGGGTGGGGAATACGCCTATGGTTACCTCAAGAGCGAGAACGGAGTGCACCGCCTTGTGCGTGTATCGCCCTTCAATGCGCAGGGCAAACGCATGACAAGTTTTGCCAGCGTGTTCGTCACTCCGCTCGTAGATGATACCATAGAGGTGTACGTTGACCCGTCGAAAGTCAGCTGGGACCTCTTCCGCTCGGGCGGTGCCGGCGGACAGAACGTCAACAAGGTTGAGACCGGAGTGCGCCTCCGCTATCAGTATGTTGACCCCGATACCGGTGAGGAAGAAGAGATTTTGATCGAGAATACGGAAAGCCGTAAGCAGCTGGAGAACCGCAACAACGCCATGCGACTGCTCAAATCGCAACTCTATGACCGCGCTATGAAGAAGCGTCTTGAGGCCAAGGCCAAGATAGAGGCCGGCAAGAAGAAGATAGAGTGGGGCAGCCAGATACGCAGCTATGTCTTCGATGACCGCCGTGTAAAGGATCACCGCACGGGTTACCAGACAACCGATGTCGACGGAGTGATGGACGGCAAGATTGACGGATTCATCAAGGCGTACCTCATGGAGTTCCCAGTGAGCGAGGAAGAGTAAATGTTTTTAAGTAGTTAAAGTAGTTAAAGTAGTTAGAGGTAGTTAGAGTAGTTAAAGTCAAATGCCTTGTTTGATATTTACGACTTGACTGCTTGTTAGTCACGATGCCATCCAACAGGGCATTTGACTTTAACTACTCTAACTACTTTAACTACCATAGAAATAAACAATAACCTTAACTTAAACATTAAATAATCATGAGTCAGAGAAGCAAGGTGCGCCACGCGCAGCGTGAGGCACGTGAAGAGAAACAAGCAAAGAAAGTAGTTACATGGATATTCGCGGCACTTATTGTGTTAGCGGTCATCTTCATTGTGGCTGCAATGTTCATGTGATGAGGTATGAGTGGTCTTGAGATAGAGCGCAAGTTCCTTGTCCATAAGGACGGGCAGCCATACAAGAAGCTGGCGTATGCCGCCAGCCGGATAACGCAGGGATACATCTGCGCCGACCGTGGGCGTACCGTTAGGGTGCGCATGCGCGACAATCGAGGGTTCCTGACAATCAAGGGACCGTCAGACCCGGCAGGAACTACGCGCTATGAGTTTGAAAAAGAGATTACCCTTGACGAAGCACGGCAACTTATGAAACTGTGTCTGCCAGGGGTAATCGACAAGACCCGTTATCTCGTAAGGAGCGGAGGGCATGTCTTTGAGGTAGATGAATTCTACGGAGAAAACGACGGTCTGGTAATGGCAGAGGTGGAACTGGGTAGCGAAAACGAGCCTTTTACAAAGCCTGACTTCATTGCCGACGAAGTGACTGGCGACCGCCGGTTCTACAACTCGTCGCTTATGGCCATGCCGTTCAGTGCCTGGCGCGATACCTTGCCGCCAGAATTCCGATGACGGCGGCAAGCGTCACGCCTACTGTATTTGCCGCGAAGTCGAGCCAGTCGCCGCTTCGCCGTCCGCCGGTACACGTCGCCTGAAGTATCTCGATAAGTCCGCTCATAAGTACGGGGGCAAGCCATGCCCATACGAAAAGCCGTCCCGAATTTAGCTTTTTGTGTGTCCTGAGGTATTCAATCCAGATGGTCAGGCATGTTCCGAGATACATAACGATATGCGTCCATTTGTCTATGAAGGCCACGTTGTCAAGCGGCGTATGCGGTGTTGTGCAGAAACATAGGACCCAGATTGTTGCCAGAAACAGGCAAGAAACTGGATATTTTCTTATCAAATGGATGTTTATTTTCATTTTTAATGATGTTTTTGCTGCAAAAGTAAGATGTTTTTCTTACATTTGCAATCAGTTAATCAATAAAAACGAGAATATTTTTCATCTCCCGTCAAACGTCCATCCGTATGTCAAGTGGCGGCGAGGCGTTGATGGAGCATCTATCAGGAAAGGATTAAGACATGACTCAACTTGAAAGGGCGAGCTTCGGAAGTAAGCTTGGTGTGATACTTGCCACGGCAGGTTCGGCCGTCGGTCTTGGTAATGTATGGAGGTTTCCGTACATGGCCGGCGAGTATGGCGGGGCGGCGTTTATAGTCATATACGTAGGCTGCGTGCTGCTGTTCGGCATTCCGTGTATGGTCAGCGAGTTTATAATAGGCCGTCACGCGGCTTCCAATACGGCCCGGGCGTATCGTTCGCTGGCTGGGGGAACGCCTTGGGCGGCCATCGGTTATTTCGGCGTTTTTACCGGATTGCTTATCACGAGTTACTATGCCGTGGTGGCGGGATGGTGCCTTCAGTACATAGCGGCGTCATTGTTAGGCCAGCTCCACGGTTCGCCAGAGTTCTTTGCGGAATATTTCGCCACGTTCGAGAAAGACCCGTTCAAGCCTGTATTCTGGACAGTGGCGATATTTCTAATCACTCATTACGTCATAATTCACGGCGTTCGTGGCGGTATAGAGAAGGCTTCCAAGCTGCTGATGCCTGCCCTGTTCGTGCTGCTGCTTATCGTCGTTGTGTCGGCATGCCTGCTTCCGGGTGCTTTTGAGGGTGTGAAATTCCTTTTCAAGCCAGATTTTTCTAAAGTCGGAGGTGATGTTTTCCTCGGCGCGTTGGGGCAATCATTCTATTCTTTGAGTATCGGCATGGGGTGTCTATGCACCTATGCGTCGTATTTCAGCCGTCAGACCAACCTGATGAAGTCGGCCGTGCAAATCGGCGTTCTCGATACTTCCGTGGCCATCCTGGCCGGGCTTATGATATTCCCGGCGGCCTTTTCCGTAGGCATTAATCCCGACTCTGGGCCTTCGCTTGTGTTCATCACGCTGCCCAACGTGTTCCAGCAGGCCTTCGCCTCGCTGCCCGTAGTGGGCTATGTGGTGGGTTTTGCCTTTTACGCTCTGCTGGCATTGGCGGCCATAACGTCGCTCATCTCGCTCCATGAGGTTACTACCGCGTTCATACATGAGGAGATGCACACTACCAGGAAGCGTGCCGCATGGACGGTTACGATACTCTGCTCGGTGATAGGCGCCGTATGTTCGTTGTCGTTGGGCAAGCTCGACTTCCTTAAAATCGGCGACCGTTCGCTGTTCGATTTCTTCGATTTCATTACAGGACAGGTGATGTTGCCCGTCGGCGGTTTCTTCACTTGCCTGTTCGTGGGCTGGTATTTGCCGCACAAGATGGTGCGTGACGAGTTTTCCAACTGGGGCACCCTGCGTGGCAAACTGTTCCATACCTACCTCTTTTGCATCAAGTTCGTATGCCCGATTTGCATCCTTATGATATTCCTCCATCAGTTCGGCTGGATATGATATGCTGCCGCCGGGGATTGGCGTAAGGCTTGCCCCGGCGGTATTTGCCGTTATGGCATAATGCCTTACGACCTTAGATGTTATACAGATGAAAAGCTTTTTTTATCTTCAACGTGCCGACCGCTATGCGTTAATAGCCCTTCTGGCTGTTGTCGTGGCGGCTGTAGGACTGCTACTTTATCTTGGTAAACCCGGCGAGACGGCGTCGGCTGTTGCCGTCGACAGTACCGCTGTTGACTCTGCCGGCGTGGGGCCGGGCAGAGTACGGCCCAACGCCGTGCGTTATTATGCCGTTGAGGGCCGCCGCGCGGAGCTGTTCGCCTTTGACCCTAACACTGCCGACAGTACCGAACTGTTGCGTCTCGGCCTTGCACCTTGGCAGGTGAGGAACATCTATAAATACCGCGCCAGTGGCGGCATATACCGTAAGCCGTCCGACTTTGCCCGCCTTTACGGGCTTACAGTGGGGCAGTACAAGGCTCTTGAACCGTATATACGGATATCGCCCGACTACCGTCCGGCTGCCGGGCTGGCGGTAGCTGAAACACATGACATGTATGTGCGCGATACGCTCAGGTATCCTTTGAAACTGAAACCGGGCGAGCATGTGTCGCTAAATGCCGCCGATACGTCGCTGCTTAAGCGTGTGCCGGGCATAGGCAGCGGCTTCGCCCGTGCCATAGTGGGCTACCGCGAGAGGCTGGGCGGGTATTACAGCGTGTCGCAACTGCTTGAAATCAGCGGCTTTCCGCAGTCGGCCCTGCCTTATTTCGACATCGGCACGGCCCGGTGTCGGCGGCTGAACGTGAACACGGCTACGCTGAGCCAGCTGCGGCGTCATCCGTACATAGGTTTTTACAGGGCGAAAACCATAGTTGACCACCGCCGCCTTCACGGCATTATACGTTCGCTGTCGGAGCTTGGCCTGTACAAGGACTTTACGCCTGAGGCGGTGGACAGGCTGAGCCATTACGTAGAGTTCTGATGCGTATCGGCGTTTATAAGATTACCGTTTTTGATTGATTTTATGCCGTGATATAACCATCGGCAATGCAACTGGATTTCGGATGAAACTCAAAAGACCGTCTTTTACGGTCCGAAAGGTCGTCAATCGCATGCTGAAAGGCCGCCTTTTGCAATGTAAAAGACGGCCTTTTGTAACGCCTTGGGCGTCAGTGCGTTATGCGCTTTGGCATAACAGCGCTTACTGTTTATGCATACCAATGTCCGGGATAGTAGGTCCCGCCGTTGTGGCCGGCGTCCGACCATGCGTGAGGATGGTGCGGACGGTGGTGGCGCGGAGGCTTGTCGCGGTGGTGTTTCTTGTGGTGTGGACGTCGCGGACCATCCCTGTGGATTACGCAAGAACTGAATGCCAACGACATGCATAGTGCCGCAATGGCCGTTACCGATAGGGTTATTCTTTTCATAATACGGCGTGTTTTAGGTTTAACTTTTTACAAATATAGTGATTTTTATCGACATTCTATATATTTGACCCGTCAAAACGCCCGATGTAAAGTCGGTGAAACATTATTTAATAAATTTAATAAGTAGGCAGTGACATTTATACATTGATTGTTCCCACCCAGCTTGAGCGCATGGCGGCAGCCGGCTGCGCATGCACGGGCGTGTGTCCTGCCGCGCTATTCTTTCCGCCAAGGCGCGGCGATTGGCCCTGGCGTATAAATTTTTTCGGCGTTTCATTGTTCACCTTCCTCGTTTTTTTATATTTTTGCCGATATAAAAAATCAAGCATATTCCCGATATGATAAAGTTCAAGGATGTTACCGTAGCCGACAAGGCCCTTATACAAAGCTTTACTCTTTGGGGCGAGCGGCAGAACTGCGACCTGTCGTTCGCCAACCTCATAAGTTGGAGATTTCTTTATAATACCCAGTTTGCCGTAGTAAACGATTATCTCGTGTTCCGCTTTTACGCCGGCCGCCATCTCGCATATATGGCCCCGGTAGCGCGCCCAAAGCAGCGGCCGGACGGCACGATGAGGGTAGAGCCGTGTGATGAATGCTCGGCAGAGGTTATCCGCGCCATGCACGACGACGCCATAGCCATGGGGCATCCTTTCCTCATGCTCGGCGTGTGCAACTACATGCGCGACGTAATCGAGACGCATTTTCCTGACGTGTTCGATATAAAGACTGAACGTGATTACAGCGATTATATATATGAAAGGGATAAACTCGTGAACCTGTCGGGCAAGAAACTGCAGAGCAAGCGCAACCATATCAACAAGTTCAAGAGCCTGTATCCCGACTACGAATACCGCGAGCTTACGCCCGAACTGATACCTCAGTGTCTTGAACTGGAGCGCCAGTGGCGCTCGGCTGCCGTCGGTGACGGTGGTGACGGACAGGAAGATGACCTGTCGGAGGAGCTGCGCTCGATGACGCGTGCATTCAACCGCTGGAGCGAACTGGGGCTTTTCGGCGGCTCGATATTCGTCGGCGGCCGCATGGTGGCTTTCACGTACGGCTGCCCGATCAACCATAATACCTTCGACGTGTGCGTAGAGAAGGCCGACGTGAACTATGAAGGGGCCTTCAGCATTATCAACCAGGAGTTTGCGAAGCATATCCCCGAGCAGTACTTTTACATCAACCGTGAGGAGGACTTGGGTGATGAAGGCCTGCGAAAGGCCAAGCTATCGTACCGTCCGGACATCCTTCTGGAGAAAAACTCTGTGATGGAGAAGCGTCCGCTGGCCGACTTCGAGGACCAGGAGCGTATCCTGCGCGAGACGAAAGACATCTGGCGCACAGTGTTCGGTGACCCGGAAGATTTCGTTGAGTTGTATTTCTCCAAGGTGTACAGGAGCGAGTACAACGTGTGCTGCCAGCTTGGCGGGCGTGTAGTGGCGGCCTTGCAGACACTGCCTTACCGCATGTTGTATCGTGGGCGCGAAATTAATACTGCTTATATGAGCGGCGTATCGGTATTGCCGGAGTTCCGTCGTCAGGACATCGGCAACAACCTGATGAAGCAGGCGCATTTCCGTCTGTACCATAGTGATGTGGTGTTCGCCTCGCTGATACCGGCAGAACCATGGCTGTATGAATGGTACGGAAAGTGCGGATATGCCCGTATTATAAAATGTACGCCGCCTCCCGTTGACGCCCTTGCCGTGGATTTTGATGAGTTCGACCGTGTGCAGCGTTCACGTAACTGTGTTCTCCTACATGATGAGGCCGGATTTGAGGTTATACGTGAGGACATACGCCTGGCCGGGAAAGACTATGCGCCGCAAAGCGGGAATATCGACGGCATGTTACGCGTCGTCAATGCACGTAAGGCATTGCGCCTGTATGCCGAGACGCATGCGGATGAACACTTGTCGATACGTGTTGACGGTGACGCTGACATTCCAATGAACAATGCGTATTACATAATAAGCGGTGGTAAGGTAAGGCAGACTGACGAGCCTGATCCGTCGGCAGTGAAGATGTCAATTAATGGACTTGCCGAATTTATTTTCAAGGATGAAAACGCTGAAATGAACTTCATGCTTAACTGAATATAAGCATATTATTTGCGTTTCCGCATTATTTTTGCGTGGCTTCAGCCTCGAGTCAATGGTCGGAAAATAATATTCTGCTCGTTGATTCGAGGCTTTTTCTTTAACTGATTCCATAAATCTGTCTGTTTTATTCTGGCTAAAGCCTTATTTGCCCCTGAGGAACAAATAAACATATTGCCCTATAATATAATAATGTGAAAAGCCTCTTTTGTGGCGTTTTGTTTGTAAACGTATGTTAAAATCATGTGATATTTAAAACTTTTTTCTGAAAAGGTTTGGTAGTTTGTCCGGAAGTGTGTACTTTTGCATCCGCTTTTCAGGGGTTGCCCCTGGGGAAGTAAAAAGTTCTTTGAAATGATGACACAGGCGAGGAGCAGCGGCCGCCGGATGTAAAGAAGGCGGTTGTCATGCCGAGAGTAAGAAGCCGGGCGTTGGCCCGGCGGCGTATCGAAGGTAAAAAAGAAAAAAAGAGATATACAATGTAGAGTTTGATCCTGGCTCAGGATGAACGCTAGCTACAGGCTTAACACATGCAAGTCGAGGGGCAGCATGGGGGTTGCTTGCAATCCCTGATGGCGACCGGCGCACGGGTGAGTAACGCGTATCCAACCTGCCCTTGTCCGCGGCACAGCCCGTCGAAAGGCGGATTAATGCCGCATGCGGTCCGAAGACGGCATCAGATTCGGACGAAAGGTTTAGGCCGGAGAAGGATGGGGATGCGTCCGATTAGCTAGACGGCGGGGTAACGGCCCACCGTGGCGACGATCGGTAGGGGTTCTGAGAGGAAGGTCCCCCACATTGGGACTGAGACACGGCCCAAACTCCTACGGGAGGCAGCAGTGGGGAATATTGGTCAATGGGCGTAAGCCTGAACCAGCCAAGTAGCGTGCAGGACGACGGCCCTACGGGTTGTAAACTGCTTTTGCGCGGGGATAAAGTGGGGGACGTGTCCCTCATTGCAGGTACCGCGCGAATAAGGACCGGCTAATTCCGTGCCAGCAGCCGCGGTAATACGGAAGGTCCGGGCGTTATCCGGATTTATTGGGTTTAAAGGGAGCGCAGGCGGTTGGGAAAGCGTGCCGTCAAATGTCGGGGCTCAACCCCGGAAAGCGGCGCGAACTGTCCGACTTGAGTACGCGGAAGGCAGGCGGAATTCGTGGTGTAGCGGTGAAATGCATAGATATCACGAAGAACTCCGATTGCGAAGGCAGCCTGCCGCAGCGCAACTGACGCTGAGGCTCGAAAGCGCGGGTATCGAACAGGATTAGATACCCTGGTAGTCCGCGCGGTAAACGATGGACGCCCGCCGTGGGGTAGATATATTCCGCGGCCAAGCGAAAGCGTTAAGCGTCCCACCTGGGGAGTACGCCGGCAACGGTGAAACTCAAAGGAATTGACGGGGGCCCGCACAAGCGGAGGAACATGTGGTTTAATTCGATGATACGCGAGGAACCTTACCCGGGCTTGAACTGCAGACGACGGCGCCGGAGACGGCGCTTCCCTTCGGGGCGTCTGCGGAGGTGCTGCATGGTTGTCGTCAGCTCGTGCCGTGAGGTGTCGGCTCAAGTGCCATAACGAGCGCAACCCCCGCCCGCAGTTGCCATCGGGTAAAGCCGGGGACTCTGCGGGGACTGCCGCCGCAAGGTGCGAGGAAGGCGGGGATGACGTCAAATCAGCACGGCCCTTACGTCCGGGGCTACACACGTGTTACAATGGGGGGTACAGAAGGCAGCTACACGGCGACGTGATGCTAATCCCAAAAACCTCTCTCAGTTCGGATCGAAGTCTGCAACCCGACTTCGTGAAGCTGGATTCGCTAGTAATCGCGCATCAGCCATGGCGCGGTGAATACGTTCCCGGGCCTTGTACACACCGCCCGTCAAGCCATGAAAGCCGGGGGCGCCTGAAGTCCGTGACCGCGAGGGTCGGCCTAGGGCGATACCGGTGATTGGGGCTAAGTCGTAACAAGGTAGCCGTACCGGAAGGTGCGGCTGGAACACCTCCTTTCTGGAGAGCGCGCAGAAATCGGCATGTGCGGCGTCCTTGTCCTGTGTTTTTAATAAGATAGATGGAGACTTATGCCGTGCCGAGGACAGTCCCATAGCTCAGTTGGTTAGAGCGCCACACTGATAATGTGGAGGCCGGCAGTTCAAGTCTGCCTGGGACTACGCTGATGAAAGAGATGCGTTTGTCCCTGAAGCCGGGGGATTAGCTCAGCTGGCTAGAGCACCTGCTTTGCAAGCAGGGGGTCAACGGTTCGAATCCGTTATTCTCCACTTGCGCCTGTTGGGCGCGTAGGATCTTTGACATATTGGTACAGACAAGCAAAGCGAAACGGCTTTTTTGGGCTGAAGTCCAAAAAAGCAATGAATCTAAATCAGTAACGAGGAAAAGAGAGCAAGGGCGCATGGTGGATGCCTAGGCTCACGGAGGCGATGAAGGGCGTGGTAAGCTGCGAAAAGCCCCGGTAAGGCGCAAACGGCCTTTGACCCGGGGATCCCCGAATGGGACAACCCGGCCGCCTGAAGGGCGGTCACCATGGCGAATGTCATGGGGCGAACGCGGGGAACTGAAACATCTTAGTACCCGCAGGAAGAGAAAACAAAAGTGATTCCCTTAGTAGTGGCGAGCGAACGGGGAGGAGCCCAAACCGGGCCGGTTTCGGCCGGTCCGGGGTAGTAGGGCCGCGATATTGCACGTTGGGAGTCGAGCGGAACCGTCTGGAAAGTCGGGCCGTAGCGGGTGATAGCCCCGTACGCGAAGTCTCCCGTGGCATAGCGGACCCCTGAGTAGCGCGGGACACGTGAAATCCTGCGTGAATCCGCCGGGACCATCCGGCAAGGCTAAATACTCCCGTGAGACCGATAGTGTACCAGTACCGTGAGGGAAAGGTGAAAAGCACTCCGACGAGGAGGGTGAAATAGATCCTGAAACCATGCGCCTACAAGCGGTCGGAGCATGATGAATCATGTGACGGCGTGCCTTTTGCATAATGAGCCTGCGAGTTGCCGTCACGGGCGAGGTATGGCGTCTGGAGGCGCCGCGCCGCAGTGAAAGCGAGCCTGAAAAGGGCGTTGAGTCCGTGGAGGCAGACGCGAAACCGAGTGATCTACACTTGTCCAGGGTGAAGTCCCGGTAACACGGGATGGAGGCCCGCACCGATAAGCGTTGAAAAGCTTCCGGATGAGGTGAGTGTAGGAGTGAAAGGCCAATCAAACTCGGAGATAGCTCGTACTCCCCGAAATGCATTTAGGTGCAGCGTGCCGTGTTCCGCACGAGAGGTAGAGCGACCGATAGGACGCGAGGGCTTCACCGCCTATCAAGTCCTGACGAACTCCGAATGCTCGTGCGCAGAAGCGGCGCAGTGAGGGGGCGGGTGCTAAGGTCCGTCCCCGAGAGGAGAAGAATCCGGACCGCCGTCTAAGGTCCCGGAATCCTGCCTGAGTCAGTCTAACGAAGTGTGACTCCTGAGACAGCCAGGATGTTGGCTTGGAAGCAGCCATTCATTCAAAGAGTGCGTAACAGCTCACTGGTCGAGGGGTCGTGCGTGGATAATAATCGGGTGTAAGGCAGGTACCGAAGGCGCGGGATAGAAATACTAAAAGTATCGGTAGGGGAGCATTCCATGTCCGTCGAATGCGTACGGTGACGTACTCTGGAGGTCATGGAAAAGCAAATGCAGGCATAAGTAACGATAAGGAGGGTGAGATTCCCTCCCGCCGGAAGGCCAAGGTTTCCCGGGCAATGCCAATCAGCCCGGGGTCAGTCGGGTCCTAAGGCTCAGCCGAGCGGCGAGGTCGATGGACAAACGGTCAACATTCCGTTACTGCCATCAGGAGCGATGCGGGGACGGAGCAGTGGAACCACCGCGGGGTGACGGAAATCCCCGTTGAAGGGTGTAGCCGTTGAGGAGTGTAGTGAAGTACGCGTTCCGAGGCGAACCTGACAGTACCGCTTTCCCCTCGGGGAGGGTGGACAGTGTGGGTAATCAGACTCCCGAGAAAATCCGCTAAGCGTTAATCCTGTAGGCACCCGTACCGTAAACGGACACACGTGGCCAAGTAGAATATACTGAGGCGTTGGAAGATTCATGGTTAAGGAACTAGGCAAACTGACCCCGTAACTTCGGGAGAAGGGGTCCTCGCGTAGCAGCGAGGCGCAGAGAATAGGTCCAGGCAACTGTTTACCAAAAACACAGGGCTGTGCGAAATCGAAAGATGCAGTATACAGCCTGACACCTGCCCGGTGCCGGAAGGTTAAGAGGAGTCGTCACCCTTCGGGGGAAGCGTCGAATTGAAGCCCCGGTAAACGGCGGCCGTAACTATAACGGTCCTAAGGTAGCGAAATTCCTTGTCGGGTAAGTTCCGACCTGCACGAATGGTGTAATGATCCGGACGCTGTCTCAACCATGATTCCAGTGAAATTGTAGTATCGGTGAAGATGCCGATTACCCGCGATGGGACGAAAAGACCCCGTGAACCTTTACTGCAGCTTAGCGCTGGCGTTGGTCGTCCGATGTGTAGGATAGGCCGGAGGCAATGAGTGAGGGGCGCCAGCCCTTCAGGAGCCGCCGTTGAAATACGGCCCTTTGGCCGTCCGGCGCCTAACGCGCGAATTGTGCGGACACCGCTTGGCGGGCAGTTTGACTGGGGTGGTCGCCTCCAAAAGCGTAACGGAGGCTTCCAAAGGTGCCCTCGGGCCGATCGGCAACCGGCCTTATAGAGTGCAATGGCATAAGGGCGCTTGACTGGGAGGGAGACATCCCGAGCAGGCAGGAAACTGGGGCATAGTGATCCGGCGGACGTGTATGGAAACTCCGTCGCTCAAAGGATAAAAGGTACTCCGGGGATAACAGGCTGATCCCCCCCAAGAGCTCACATCGACGGGGTGGTTTGGCACCTCGATGTCGGCTCGTCACATCCTGGGGCTGGAGAAGGTCCCAAGGGTTGGGCTGTTCGCCCATTAAAGTGGCACGCGAGCTGGGTTCAGAACGTCGTGAGACAGTTCGGTCTCTATCTATCGTGGGCGCAGGAGCTTTGCGCGGGTCTGCCACTAGTACGAGAGGACCGTGGCGGACGGACCTCCGGCGAACCAGTTGTGCCGCCAGGCGCACCGCTGGGTACCCGTGTCCGGTTAGGATAAGCGCTGAAAGCATCTAAGTGCGAAGCCATCCGCAAGATGAGAGCTCCTTTTTGAGGGTCGTCCGAGACGAGGACGTCGATAGGGCGCAGGTGTAAAGACGGCGACGTCAAAGCCGAGCGCTACTAATTGCCCGAAATCTTTTCTTGTCGTGTTTAGAGAGTGTGTGTCGCTTTTCTTGTTCTGTACCGATGGATGTCAATAGTTATACGCCGATGTGGTGTCGGAAGTGTCGATACCTTAGAAGTCGGAGGAAAAATATTGGGTGGTTATTGCGCCGGGGTTCCACCTCTTCCCATTCCGAACAGAGAAGTTAAGCCCGGTTGCGCCGATGGTACTGCAATGCGATGCGGGAGAGTAGGAGGCCGCCTTTTTTCAAGTTTATAGAGTATCCCCGCGAGGATTTTTCCTTGCGGGGATACTTTTTTTGCCCATGGGGCTTATTGGGCTGATAAGGCCAGTGGGGCAAATAAATCAGGTAAGCCAAATAAGCCCAATAGGCCTAATAGGCCGGATGGGGCAGTAGAAATTTAGTGTGGATAAGCTCTAAGTTAGCAATACGAAATAAGAAAACCTTCTTGTCAATATCCTCTGGGGTTCGCTCTAAAGATTTTGATTTTTGCATTGGCTGATTTAGCAAGTGCTTATTGTAGAAGTTGAGGATATCCTTATAATGTTCATGGAAGGTGGCGGCGATGACATTAACGGAATGGAATCCTGCTTCTTCGACTTTGTTGTACCTGTGTTAGAAGGCGTACGGCATCCTTGATTGTGTTTTGGGCGAAGATTGTCCGCAGTGAATGGCACAGCACGTATGCAGTCTTGATGTCAGGGTATTCTTCGAACAATATTTTGGCCCTGTGCTTTTGTCTGCCTGTCCATTTGTCTGCAACTTGAACAACAGGTAACGCGAACGCAAGAGCTTCATGGTTGGTTACAAACGTGTACATCTCACCGTTGGAAAGCGAGGATTCGTCGATAGACAGACGAGGGCCGACATAGTACGGGAACAGCAGCCTTTCGTCCGCATGTTCCAACTGCTCCCACTGACAGAAACCGCTTAGTACTTCCTTGTACTGCTTCTCGAACGTATGACCGTCTATGTGGTAGAAAGCCTCAAGCGTACGGCAGGTCATTGGGGACGCCTCCATACGTCTCTTTTAAAAAGCTCCAAACTCCTTGGAGTAACGGGAACCATTGGCTGCGGTGTCAAGGTCTATCGGAATGCTTATGCCTTTGCCCGTGCGTATGTCTGTTTAACGCTTGCGACGAATCTCTAGAATCACTTGTGGTCACGTATGGGGAAGTCTGTCACGCTTACGGCTTCAATAAAGCCATTGGATTTAAAGTGTACGTATTGCTTAATTCCGGATACATCTTTTAGTCCAAACGAATGTGTATTTCCATAGAAGTCTGGGATACGCCCACTATTGAGAAATAATCCAATATCCGGATTAGCAGTACTATACTGGCCAGCAAATTCAAATAATCGTTTTCCATTCTGCAAAACGGCTCAGTAGAAATTTAGTGGGGATAAATTTGTAATCAAATCGAATAGTTCTTTA
>OBJE01000510.1_pt1 | contig 33578 bp, 28 predicted proteins | sample 1519681 | NCBI WGS metagenome assembly OBJE01 (sample SAMEA3888898, study PRJEB22519) | human gut metagenome | biome: human gut; feature: human-associated habitat; material: faeces | place: Denmark | collected 2011 | reverse complement strand
CCTTAAAATGTTCCTGATTTCCATAATTGTCTGTTGTTTAATAATGATTAATAATTTGTTTTCCTAATACACAATTAAGGCTTTCAGGGTTTCTCAGGCGGAAGAAAATCAAGAAAAGTGAAAGGGTGAAAAAGTGAAATAACGGTGAGAAGGTGAGAGGGTGAGAAGGTGAGAACTGAAAGTAATTGTAGATAAGGTGAGGAACAATGTTATTTTACAAGACGATGGAAAAGTTGTGCTCATGGATATTTTCCAACGTAGTTCCTCTAGTGATACAATTGATAACACTTTTCTTAACTGAGATAATTCCTCTATATAGGAAACCTGGTATTTTCAGTGAGATTTTTTGTTATTTTCAATTATTCACTAGCAACACCCCCGGTAGAAAGTATCCACAAGCAGCACAAGAATAATGGAGAAAAAATAAAAAAAACGAAACACCATGCTCTTCACACAATGTCCCGACTTCCGCTTTAGGTTCCACGTACTTCCAAAAATCTACACATGAGGTAAAAGCAGGTCATACGCTTCGTCACCAAGGCCTTTAAACTGACAACTTTTTCTTGGTTGCCTTTTCCACAGATTCTTCATAGTGGTGTCTCTTGCCTGATTGTTGTTTGGCCCGTAGATTTGTTTTATTTTCTATTCCTACAAGCCGAACGATAATCCGAACCAGCTGTTTTCTTGACTGTCGGATAAGGGTGATATTTGTCGTATCGTAATCCCTCATTATTAAGGCTTTGAATGCTTTTCGTACTGGCATATTATAAAAGAGGTTAACCACATTGCAAGACACGGCACATTGAACGGTAAAAGGTGGTCTATTGCAAGCTAAAATATGGCCTTTTGTAAACTGAACGATAAGCACCTGAATATCAACAAGTTACCAACGCAACGTCCTCCAAAGTCATAAAACGCGCCTGACAGACCTTCAATGCCTAACTTGTGAAAAAGATGAAGGTTGAACATGGAACGACGTTATAGGTCATCAAAGGCTACAAAACGCTCCTGCCAGACCTCCAAATCCTAACTAATGAAAATATATCAGTAAACTTTATGAAGATGTTGATATTAAATTTAGCAAAAACACTTTCCGATGAAGTACAGTATTCGGAAGGTCGTCAGGATTGTGTTGCTCCTGATGTAAACGTAAACAAAGCAAACACTGTGATAGTTCCCGACAAGTTCAAAAAGGATATTGAAGCCCTTGAGGATTATACAGGCAGGAAACTTGAAAGCGGACTCTGCATTAAGGTTGACTTGTCTGAATTGTTGACTGTAATACCGAGGGAGAGGAAGAGGACCGATGCCTACAATACACTCGTTCAATACCTCAAGGACGAATTCGGGATAGACTTAATCATAAACTCTAAAAAGCAGAAAGGAGGCAGTTATGAAAAGTGAGGAAATAAGGAACGGTGTAAGAATCCGTAAACATTTCGCTACATCGACTAAAATATCTGAAGACGGTCTGTTTGTTGAAAAGGAATTTATAGACAAGCAGGATGGTAACAAGCTGAAGACCTACAACCCTAAAATCAAGGTGGACGAAAAAGGTCTAAGATATATTGAGAACAAGAATTTGGGGCGGGTCTACATACAAGACTTGGTTGCGGATTGTTTCTGTGCCCCTAAGCCAAATGACGGTAATTATTATGTACTGGTTCACAAGGATGGCAACTTACAGAATGACCACTATAAAAACCTTGAATGGAGGCTTGCAACAACGGTCTATCCCCAAACTACGGCAAAAACGGCAGGCTATGTAAAATTGGATTACGGTCTTGAAGTAAGAAGGAACGGTACGATATCTCAAAACGGAAAGGAATTGACTGTTGGTACTGCAATCGGTGACAGGGATATTGATATGATTGTTCCTATCGAGCCTTTTGTTGAGTATGAGAGGAAAAACAGTTGGGGCAGGTACGAGAGGAAAAGGATTAGTGTTGACAAGCTAATGGATATAGCTAGGTACGTGAATGAAAATAAAGGCCGTTTCGAGCATCCTGTCATACTCCACAGGGACAATGACTGGCTCAACTTCGACTCCGACAACCTTGAATGGACTGACTATAACGACCCGAGATACAAGGAATACCATAACAAGGCGGTCGACGAAAAGAACAGACTTGGACGTGAATGGAACGGTGAGGAAAAATGGAGCTATATGGAGAAAGACCAACGATTCCGGCATATCTAAAACCCTCGGAAATTTGAATAAGGTATTATTTATGAGGATTTGAGTTTGGGCTTGATTTGTTCTTGACGGGATAACATTGGAAAACACAAAAACATTATTATTCCCCGACACTCTTTTTGACAGGATAAGGCTTGGTTCTCTTTTTAATCACGGTAATCAATATGGTGGTTTTAAGGACTACTGAACCTTATCCTTTAGCTACAGAAAAACCAACAATAAAACAGAAAATAAAAATAGAAATAACCATTAAAAACGAAACAGCTATGAAAAAATTTAACGATAAAGCAACAAGGATAATAATGAACAACGGCAATAGTATGGAGATAAAATATAAGTCTGAGTTGTTGGAACAGATAAGACAGGACTTCGAGATAATGGAGAATGAATCGTCGGACATTGACCCCGGATTTTTCACAGAAGATGATGTCTGGTCTTTGTATGAGTTCCTTTTAATGAGGCACCAGGACGATTGGTATGTAATTGACGATATGGAGGATGAAGAGGATGAAGAATGCCATGAAACCGAAGATTCCTATTATGAAGAAGAGGAGGAGTATTTTTATGAGGAGGAACATACTGTCGGTGATGAAGACGATTACGAAGATTAAAATGATTTGTGAATATGAAGGAGCTGTTTAATATAAGTCCGCATTCTACCGGAGACGGATTTACCATGGACTTGAAGACGGGTGTTGTTGATGTCCCCGATGAAAATGGTGGCTATATAATCTCTACTTCCATGGGCGCAGGAAAGACAGAGTCAATTAAAAGCCTGATAAGACATAAATACGACATGGGTATTCTTTATTGTGTCGATACGAAAGAAGAACTCAAGAAAATGTATTGTTGGATTATTGACGAGCTGGTGAAAGATAAATCCTGCGGTCTGAACTATAATGACGTGATGATTGTTTCGAGCGATAAGGATTTCCAATACCAGCTTTCTTTATACAGGGACAATCCGGAAATGTTGATGTACAAGAAGGTCATACTGATTACCCATGTACGCTTCTGGACAGACTTGATTAACTACTTCCTTATTTATAGCCCTGACAAGAATGAAGAGGTAAGACCATTCGACGGTGATTTTGCAAGGCTGATGACGAGGGATGACTTGAGGAGGTATGTCGTATTTGACGAGACACCCACTTTTATCAAGCCTTTCGTTGAGTTTGACAGGAGTATATTAGGGGTGTTCAGCAAGATGGACGGTGAAGGAAAGATAACCTGTATGGACAAGGATGGAATATCGGCATTTTACGACAGCTTCATCAGGAATACCAAACTCGATTTCTTCAACGACACATACAAGATAAACAGGATAAAGAGGGATGTTGTTCTTGGCCTTATTCCTAAGTATTATGATTCATGGATGGTCGAGGAAGGACAAAAGGTTGGCATTACTTTTAACCCGGTAGATATTTGCCCTGACAATGTTGATATAAAGACCCACGTGCTTATTTTCGAGGGAGCCGGTAATATTCTCTTCAAGGGTTCTTCATGTTTCAAATTATTGGATGTAAAAGAGAAATACAATACCGTTACGGAGTTTAAGCAGGTGGAGTTCGGGTTGAAAAGGAACAGGTTGGACAATGATAAATTCAGTTCTTTTCTTGATGGAATTGTAAAGCTCATTGACAAACCCTCTCTTGTTGTCTGTTGGAAGGATGTTAACGGTAATGACGAAGGGCCTGGTATATCATCTTATGCAGAAAGGGTTAGGAATGGACTGTTGGAAAGGAAAGTTAATACGGAAATGTTCTCGGTCACTTACTATGGAGCGTCGGATAATAAAAGCACCAACCAATATAGGGACATGAGGCAGATTATACTATGCGGTGACTGGAGTTTGCCTAATACCGAAGCTGCAAAAATAAGGAAGGCATACGGGACAAAGGCTGATTCACAAGACCTTAAGATGTGGTATTTTGCCCAGCTTATAACAAGGATAGGAATAAGGAAGCACATCAAGGGAGAGGTCTATACTGTTCTCTATACTTGTGATTTTGAGGAGTGTTTCATTGATAGGCTGGATTCGTATTTCAACAAGAACAAGTTAATACCGATAAGCCCAGTGATACATGAAGACTGGAAGGTGAAACTCGAAGGCATGAAAATCAGGAGTAACATCAAGAGTGAAATCATAACCTTGGCAGGGAGTGATGACAAAATGCAACAAGCCATAGTCCAAGGAAAAGGGTTCAGGAAAGAGGTTACGTTTGATTTTCTTGATATGTTGGGAATAAAGAGGAGCCGGAATGAAAAGGATAAGTACAAGGCTCTGATAAACGTCCTTAAAAGCATCAGGATATTGCTTGACATTGTACCCGAAACAAGATGAACCAATGCCGGAATATATAGTAGCCGCTGTCTTCATTTGTTGGTTAATCCTGTCTTAATATCATGGTCTTAAGTTCAAAACAATAAGTAAAAGACACCCCCGATTTTTCGACCCTCATGTTAATTATATAGAGAAGTAAAAAAAAGGGGGTAATATTGTTGTAAAAAGGGTAATACAATGGGATAATAAGGGGATATAAAAGGAATTACCAAAGAGTTATCAATAGACCTGCTTCGCGGTATCGACAGTGGTGAAGATGTGGTGATAAAACAAAAAGAAAAATCCTCCTCTTCTCTACCACTGTTTTGGGACGAAGTACCCTCTTTTCTTTCATTTCTTTTGTTATCTCCTTTTATTATCCTTTTTTAAACCACAATAATACAACAGGGAATGAAAGTAGCATCAGGATTGAAAAATAGTATCAGTTTAGTGTATTTGTTTGGTCTTATAATGTTGGTTTTGTAATGTTGGATAAGTAAGAAGTATTATCAAAGTTCAATCAGTAAAATACAATAACAAAACATGAAACAAAAATATCCTGATAACTCTATTAACACAATTATTGAAAACTTGTCATGTAGTTTATGATTGGGTTTTATCTTGTTGGGTTTGGTTTTTGTTCGGTTAAGTAAAATAAATAAGTTGGTCAGGAATATTACAAGGACAGATAAGTTGGTTGATTTGTTTTATTGGTTGAAAGATTAATTGGTTTGTTGTTCTATCTATATTGGTTGAAATAAGGAAAGTTGTATCAGTGTAAAGCAATGTTGTATTGTAAGTGTAAGGTTGAGATAATGATAAAATACAAAATATACTCCAACTTCAAAAACAACAAAAATACTGAATAATACAACAAACAATTCAACACCAATATCATAACTTACAACCAAACAAAATAACCTGCCTGATAAAATCTAATTGTTGATAAAACCAGTAAAATAAGTGACGAGCAAAAAATCGAATAAATTAAAAATCACAATGAATAAAACTGCAACAAGTAAAAATATCACGGTCAAAAAACTTATCATTAAAAAACATCGGCAATAATAATGAAGTAAAAATCGTGGCTAAACAAAACAATAATAAAATCTATCGTGGCTAAAATTAAAAGCAAAGTCAAGAAGGGTTTAATAATGTAGCCAAAAATTGATGAAAAACAAAAAGCAGGGACACTCACTCACTTCACCTTACACACCTCACTGAACAAAATGATAAAAGTAGAAAGCTCGGAGTTGGTTTTCATTAGGGCACAACATCACAAAAAACAAAAATGACAGGTTGGATGATATTTAAGCCTGATGAAAAATTGTGGTAAAAATGATGATGTTTCTGATTTTGATGTTTCTGTTGTTTGAGTCTTATTTGTTTTGTTAGGATTGTTGTTATCGGTGAGAGGAAAAATGTAAAAAATAATAGTGGTAAAAATGAGAGGTGAAATTCGATGCTGTTAATTATTGGTCTTGAATTGATGTCCTTAAATGTAAAATTGTGTCATTGTTGTTTTCTGCTTTTGTTTTTGTCAAGTATGTTATTGTGAAAAGAGGAAAATGTTGGTGGCAAATAATTGATGGGTAAGATTTCAAGGTGTTTTTTGATTATAAGGAAACAGAATCGTACCAGAACAAAGAACAATACAAGGAAGAGAGCAACCCACGATTTTTCAACCCACCTGTTAATATTATAGAGAACAAGAAAAAAGTGGGTAATAATTGTAAAATAAAGGAAATACAAAAGTGAACAATAAAGAACAAACCTACTTCGTGGTAAAAAGAGTGGTGGAGGAAGGTGAAAATAAAGGGTGAATCAACAGGGAAAATCTGGTAGAACAAAAAATAAAATCAACCCCAACTCTTTTCTCTCACCACTGTCTTTAAGGGACGAAGGACCAATCTCTTTACTTCTTTTATTACAACATTATATCCAACAAAAAACAAAGAAAAAAGTACAAGGAAAATAACACATTACACAGTCTTAGCATCTTCATCGAAAAACAGTATCAAGAAAAAACAATGATAAAGGATACCACAATCAATGAAAGGCTAAATAAAATCAATCAAAAACAAAAAAGTAATTGTGGTGTATGTCTTTTATCCTTGTTCATTGTATAGGATGTGTCAAGTAAAAAATAATTCAACAAAAGATAACCCAACAAAAATAAAGAACAAAATGATGAAACAAATGAACAACAGACCACCTTGATAGCAAAGTAAAAAATATGTTGCTGAATTTATCCCTCGGTTTTAACGGCAACGAAAAATAAAAACTATCAAGAATACAACAAAAATAAAACCAAGGAAAATGAATTAAAAAAAAAGATGAGAGCCGAAAAAGAATAAATATAAGGCCATGATTCTCTTATAATGGACAAAAAATAAGACGAAATAATTATGGGTAAGAACATAAATGATACGGTCAGCGTTTATTATGACGCCAAAGATGCAACAAGCACTATATACCTGAAACTCGATGAGGTACTTTTGAACATAGTTGGGAAAGATTATCTAAAGCAACAGACTGACATAGTAAGGATGCAGACAACCAAGGAAGCGTACATTGAGGAGAAAAGGAAACTCCCGATGATTGCCCCTTCAGGAATTTTCACTTACAGGAACGACAACATTGATAACCTCCGGGAATACTCAAACATCATGGTTCTTGACTTCGATAAATTCCCCGACCATGAAGCAGCCAATGAATTCAAGCAAAAACTGGTTCAATATGCCGATCTACTTCATATTTATGCTGTCTGGTTCTCTCCAAGCAATAAAGGTGTGAAAGTTGCTATGCTCCATGACAATACTAACCCGGAATACCATTACAACTTGTTCATGCAGGTTAGGTTCAAGTTATATCCCAATACGGAACAATTTGACATGAAATGCGGAAACCTTAGCCGTACCTGTTTCCTGAGTTATGACCCCGATGTTTGGCTTAATCCCGATAGAAGGAATTTGGCACCATTCCATTTTGTTTACGACCCTCAATACCCCAACATTCCGCCAAGAGATTACAGCTCAAAAGGATATTCAAGCAAGGAGTTCAAACATACAGATGAAGAGATAAGACAGAACAAGTTTTTCCAGGCACAATGGACGGACAAACAGCTGATGAACTATGCCGATAAGTTTTGGAGAAAAATATATCCTGATTCATACAAAGACGGAAACAGGCACCAGTCAATACTTTCAAGGGCCAAGTGGTTGTGTCTTTATGGAGTGTTGTTCGATGATGCGGTAAATTATCTCAAAGCTACATTCGGAAGGCATGGAATTGACGAGAAGGATATTGAGGCGATGGCAATAAACAACTACAACTCAAATCGTAATAATTTCGGGAGCAAAAGGAACGAGATATACCAGCGAAGAAATAACGGGATTAATTACAACCGAACCCGATGGTATGCTATGATGAATTAAGTCTGACATAAAAGTTCGGTTCAATAAAACTGCGAACCAATCTCCCTTAAAACAAATCCCCTCCAAACCGTACTGATAAAAAAGTGTGGCAAGGAGGGGATATTCTTTATTGTTTCATTTTTTAAGTGAAATTATCTGCTTTTATTTCCTTTATTTTAGGAAATAATTACTATATTTGTCACCTAAAACAGGAAAGAACATGAAAAAGGACGTTATAAAATCGCTAATAGCCATAAGGCAGAACGACATTCCGTTTGACGTGATTGGGCGTGACGTTGTGTTGCCGATAAACCGCAAGAAGATAATAACCGTGCCCGGAGTGAGACGTTGCGGCAAGTCCACGATGATGGAGATAGCAATAAACAACCTCGTCAAAGATGGAGTGCCCAAAAGGAACATACTATGGATAGGGTTCGATGACGAGCGCCTTTTCAATATGTCTTCCGATGAGCTGGACGACGTGATAGTGTCTTACATGGAGATGTTTCCCGACGTACCGATAAAGGACACCTACATGTTTTTTGACGAAATCCAGCTTATAAAAGGCTGGGAGTATTTCATCCTGCGTGTCTACAAGTCATACTGCAAGAACATTTACGTCTGTGGAAGCAACGCCGCCATGCTTTCAAGCGAACTCGGTTCAGCCCTTAGGGGATATCCCTTGGAATATGAGGCTTACCCATTGTCGTTCAACGAATTCTGCCGTTTCAAGGGGATTGCCACCGATGCGTACCTTGAACAGGACAAGGCACGGTTAAAAAACGCCTTTGAAGAATACAACAGGGCAAGCGCGTTCCCGGAGATAGTCCTCACCCCTTCAAGATCGGAACAGTTGAAATTGCTTCATGGCTACTTCGACACGATGATTCTGCGTGACCTTGCCGAGCATTACAATATAACGAATACGGGAGTTGTAAGATATTTCGTCAAACGCATCATGGCAAACCTTACGAAGCCTACATCGATAAACGCAATCTACAACGACATCAAGTCGCAGGGACTGAAGGTCAGCAAGGACGACCTGTATCTTTGGGCTGACTACGCCTGCAACGTTTTCATGTTTGTCAGGGCGCCACGTTACAACCGCTCGATAGTGAAGGAGCACAAGTCGCTCGACAAGTTTTACTGCATCGACAACGGGCTTCGCAGTGCCGTGCTAATGCCACAGAGTAACGATAACGGCAAGAACCTTGAGAATACTGTATTTATGGAGCTTTACCGTCGCCGTATGCCTTCGGACAAAATCTCGTATTACCAGGAAAAAGCCGAGTGTGATTTCGTAGTCCAGCGTGAAGACTGTGTAATCCAGTTAATCCAGGTTACATGGAGCATGGCTGACGACGAGACCCGTAAACGTGAAATAAAAGGGTTACTTGAAGCATCGTCAGTCACTGGTTGCGACAACCTGTTGATTATAACCGATGATGAAGAAAAAAGTATAGAGGTTGACGGGAAAAAAGTGAATGTCGTTCCTGCATGGAAATGGCTGCTTAATAAAGGCGGCATTTAACGGGGATTTAATGACGGCCTTGATTGCTGACAAAAGGATGGAAATAAAACAAAAAAGGATTGCCATAAAGACAACCCCTGAGCTTTTTAAAAGTGCCGTATGCAAGCTGTTTTTTTATCTATTATCCGGCAACACGAACTTGTTATAAAATAAATGCCCAATGATGACGTTAATACGTTTTTGGTGGTACATACTGTTGGAGAAACTCGGGCTTAGGCGTTCTTCTCCCTCCTCACGTTCAAAAGAAAAAGAGGATTACCGATAACATACCTGCGCCACATTCGCCGAGGTTCTTTTACCAACCTGTACAGCCACTCCAAAGAATGTTCCTGCCACCAACGAGGGGCACGCTTATATGTCCCGGCAAAGAAATCGAATACGGCTCCGATTGTCCCTACATGGCAGTGGATATTCAGTTCGTTCCAATGCGAGTAAGTCCACTTCTCCTGTTTCGGGGCGGTCATTCCTATCCAAAGCAAATCCGGGTCGGCATCGTTGATGGCCTTAATTATCGCCTTGTTGTCTTCGTTGGTAAACTCCGGTTTGTAAGGCGGTGAATATGTTACGACTTCGATGTTCGGATAAACAGTCTTGGCTTTTTCCACAATCAACGATAATACTTTCGGCGAACTACCCATGAACATACACCGTCCGCCTTTCTCGTTAAGCCGGTTCATCTCAAACTCGAACAAGTCCCAGCCTGCAACACGTTCTTTTGGTTGAGATTTGCACTTCAGCCACTTACATGCCTTTACTATGCTAGCCCCGTCAGGAATAAGATAGTCACCCTTCTTCAAGGCCTCGGCAAACAAATCGTCATTCTGTGCCGTATTGAATGAGTGGGCATTTATCGTGTTTATCAGTTTTTTGCCTTGTGGAATGTCCTTCAGCGCATCCTTCGATTCAAGGATACGTAAATCACTTAGTCGTAACATATTGTTTGGATTAAAAATTAATCGAAAAGAAACCGAAAAAATAATTGCATTTTTATCTTGCAAACATTTTCGGAGTATTTGATCTTATTAAACAAAGATTTTATTTGCTGTATTCTTCCAATATCCGGCAAATGTTCCGTTCAAAAACATCGAGGGTAAATTTCTCTTCATATTTCTTGCGCCCGGCTTGCCCCATTTGCAGACAAAGCTTTCTGTCGTTTATCAACTTCTCAATAGAGTCAGCCAATGCAATACAGTCTTTCTTTGGTACAATCAATCCTGTCTTTCCGTCATCTATAATATTGGGTATTCCTGCTTCATTCGTGGAAATACAGGCTAAGCCATATTGCATAGCCTCAAGAAGGACGAGAGGGAAGCACTCGTTGTGATAAAATGTAGGGAATACGAAAACGTCAGATTGATTGAAACATTTTGCCTTGTCATCGCCGTATTTTGGGCCTAAGGCTATAATCGTAGCTTCATTGTTTATGTGGTTTGGAGTTGAAATGGTTAATCCTGAAGCCAACACCTTTTCATAAAAAACATCCTCTGTTATGTCTTTCCATCCTCCTACGAAACAACAGGTAAAGTCAAGGCCTTTTTCTTTTAATATCCTGCACGCTTCAAGCAACACCCACACGCCTTTCTCCTCCATCATATTGCTAAGGTAAAGCAAGCGTAATGTACTGGGTGGATTCTCTGTTTCGCTTCTATGCCCGGTATTGATGTCTGGTATGCCATTATTACATACAGCGACATCATCTCTCTTGACATATTTCCTGATGTCGGCATATAAATTCTCGGCAAGTAATATCACCTTTATTCCGTTGAAAAATTTACGGTAAAGCAGGTTGTCAAACTTACGGTTTTGTCTTGTTGCCACGCCCTTGTTATGATAATGCACGACAACCCTGCAATCCATGCGTTTTAATATCTCAACAACGATGAAGTCTTTATAGAAAGCTCCGCCACAAGCATTTGGGGTAACATAAACGAGCTGCGGTTTTAACTGCTTCACTTCTTTGCGTGTATGTTTTAACAACTTGGCAAAGTGTATTATTTTTTTCAATCCAACCTTCCCTATGTCAGTCAGGTCTTTGGCAATAGACAAGTTGATGAAGTGGCAATCAAATTTTTCGTTTACCAATTTACTGTCGTGAATGTACTTGCCCATCATTGCCGCCCCATGCACAGGAGGTGGCATATGCATAATAAATAAAATTGATTTTTTCATATAAAAGTCTACCAATAACAGCCACCTTCAACCTTGTTCAATCCATTTGGTTTTTCATCTGTTGACGGTGACACCCAATACTCGTTTATAGTCCAGCGTTGTCCCACCGCTTACCTTTTATGCCGAAAAACAGCTGAAGTGGACCGCCAATATGGACGGCTTTCTTGCCGATACCCTTCACAAATGCTGCAAGCGGAAAACCGTAAGCTCCACAGCCTATAAGAGCGATATCAAAATTTTTCATGGATATTTAATTTTCCATATATTCCAAAGCCTCAAACCAACTGCTAAAGCCTGCCGTATCGCCAGCTATAGTTTGCACGGCCGTTATAGTCTGCAGCGACTTGAACTCTGGTAATATATCGGGATTGTCAAAAAGTTTTTTACGATTTTCATTATATTGCCGTTCGATACTTTTCGCAAATGGATGTATAACTAAGATTCGTTTCCCATTTAATGCGGAACTCCACGAATAACATTCGTTGACTGTCGGTCCGAGGTCACCCAAGGAAATTCTCTTGCTCTGTACAAGGTTTCTCCTGAATATCAATTCTTCCGGTCGCCATGATGCAACAATGTCAACCTGCTTCATGCTTTCAATCATCAGCTTGCCGAACTTGTCTATAGTCTCATCGCTTACAGGGAAAAATCCAGCATTCGTGTGCAGATGTTTATACACATAATTTGTTAACAAATATTTAACGGGGGGGGTAAAATTGAGTATAGCACTGCCTTTCTTTCCACCGCTCCAAAACGTGCTATCATTATAGGACGTTCAGAAAGAAGTTCTTTTCTAATTAACTCGCACGCCGCTTCACCCGTAACTTTAGGCAATAACAAATCCTTTGCCCTGAAAATATATTTCCTAAATGTTTTATTCATAATCAGTTACGTTTCAATAGACTTACAATCTTGCTTTTAATAACAATTTCCGGGATAGAGAATATAACGCTTGGCTTAAAACCAAATTTAGGATAAAGTGTCCTGAAAATTTTAGTCCTGAAGTTTTCCTGCATAGGCTTTCGTAATTGTTTGTTACCAGAAACGGCTTCGCTTACAGGACGTTCAATCATTGTTATTCCGTTGACTTCATTGACAATCCTGCATCCTCTCTCAGTATTGCCCATACATAGCGACACACCTTTCTTTGCATCTTTTACCACAGTTTCATCCAATCCCCAAAAGTCGCCTAATGTTATGTCACTTATCCTTTGTTCCTGTGCGAACTTACAAGTGTGGCAACTGTCGCGATATGTCAGTGCCGTGAAAAACGCTTTTAAGAAAAGGTCTTTATTTAATTGACGCTCAAAAACAGTCCCTGAAATACCACTTTTCGCAGAAAAGCGGTATTCCGTATTAACACGGAATTCCACAGAGTCTAATCCTCTGCTGACTATTTCTTTTGGCAAGCTCTCTTTAAGTACTTTTACAGACGGTACTCCATGACATATAAGGTCTATGGTGAAGAGGTTATCATATGCTTTTGAAAAGAATGTATTTATTCCGGCAACTTGACATGGTGTACCGATGAACAAGACCTTCAGACCTTCTCTTAAATCCTTGGCTATAGATTTATACACTCCTTGCATGTCGCTCTGCACGTATTTTGAACCTTTCAAACGTTTCAAGTCCGTTTTTGTGGCACATCTTATATGCTTGAAAGAAAATTCAGGAATAAATGCACATCCATAAACTACACCTCCACATTCTATTATATGTTCAGCTATCGCTGAAGCCATACCTCCCGAAGAGCTTTCCGACCTGAGTTTGTCGTCATTTCTCCATACGGCCCATACATGGCGAGCAGACATGAAAGAATGGTCGTTTTCAACAGGACAAACCTTTAAACATAGTCCACAGTCAATGCATCCGTTAACAACTTTTGGATACAAGTGTCCAAGTTCTCCTTCTGTTATTTCGATGCATTGTTTCGGGCACTTGTCCATGCAGGCCATACAACCGAAACATTTTGACACTTTACTGATATTCATAACAGGTTTTTCAAGAAAAGTTTAGACACGGACAATTTCTCGCCTATTATTTTGTCAATAATAGAAAAGTCAAATTTGGCTTCCATCGCTCTTTTACAACCAATATTATCATTTATAATAAGGTTTTCCAGTCCGAAAAGTTTCATTAGGCTTTCCATTCGTGAGTTTACCTTGTGGCGGTGGCGATTGAAAACAAACACTGGTTTATGGAAAATGATTGAAAACGCCGTACCATGAAAAGAATTTGAAACAAATGCATCGCAGTTGTATATTAAAGAAAGGAACTCGCGTGGGCCGACACTGTTGAAATTCTTGTCCGCATAAAGCCGTGGATATGTGTCGTTTATCGAATAGATTTTGAATTTGTTGGCTCTTGCATATTTTTTTGCAAAGGCTTTTAGCTCATTATTGCCTTCAAAATCATAAACAAGCAGGTAAGGCTCTGTTTTATGAAAGTTGGCCATTTGCTTTTTCCATTCATCAATAGACAATAGGAAAACAGGGTCGAGCACCCATGTACTGTTTATCCCTATCCTGTTTAAAATATCCACGCCCTGATATTCCCTTATTGAAACGGCCTTGAACGTTTCCAAAGACTTTTTTATACGCCTTAAGTTGTTGTCGTCAATGTCGAGATAGGAAAAACTCGCAGCATACGAAGCCTTTTCACCATCTTTAACGAAATCAAGATAGAATACAGGATCACGTCCAGTTTCGTAAAACACGTTCCATACTTGGTCGCTGCCCACTATATACAAGTCTGCTTCAGGTGGATTTTGGCAAAGTTCCTCATTGTTGCGGTATTTGCATTTTGTTTCCTTTAGCACCTTGTGGTTGAACTCGTCGAATTTTCGCTTACGTCCTAAAGTTGTCTGCCTTTGCAGGTATTTTAATATCCTGTAAGCGCATCTCGTAGCTGCATAACGACTCATCCTTGATTCAGGATTCACCCATTTGTAGTTATATTTCCTCGTAAGGTATTCCGGCTGGTAGTTAATTATTTCCACGTCATTGCCAATACTGACTAAATATGTCTGCAATGCATACGCCTGCAACGATGCCCCGTAATTATATACGTCGTATGTGGTTAAAGTCTTGATTTTCATTTTCTATTGACGGCTGTAATTATAGCTTCATATTCACGTTGTGCACAGTTATATGTATTAAATGGCTTTTCCAACTTAATTGAATTACGGCCAAGTACGTTCAAGTCTTGATGATGGAAATATTCTAACGCTTCAACAATGCTTTCTTGCTTGAATGTGTCAAATGTTATTCCATTAATATTTTTTTTTACAAGTTCAGGATAACACCCATTGTATATGGACGTGGCAACAGGTAAACCGCATGCCATTGCTTCAGGAATTACCAAACTCCAATTGTCTTCTATCGTTGGAAGTACAAATACGTCAGCAATGGCATAATATTTGTAAACGTCATCATAGTCGACCCTGCCCTCTAAAAAGATAGAAGGCTCATCTGAATATTGCGCTTTGAATCTGTCATACAAATCACCATAGCCGATAAGGACGAGAGTATCATTTGTGTGCCGTTTTATGTGTTCTGTCCATGCCTCCAACAGATATTTTACTCCTTTACGCTCAACAATTTGTCCTGAAAATAGATACACCAGTCCGTCTTTATGCTTATATAGTTTTCTAAAATTATCTTTTTCTTTTTCGGGAAAGTTTTTAATGGCATTGACCAAACCTTCACTGTCGGCGCTCATTCCTCCGACAAAAATCTTTTCTTCTGAAACGCCTAAGCTCTTCAAGTATTTTGTAGTTTCGGAACCATTGACCAAATAACCTTTGATAAACAGATTTGTGAATTTGCGATGCCACTTTTTCAACAATCCAGCATTGCGTTCCGTATGGCAAGTCCTTTCGTATCCCATAAACACAGGTTTGTGCCACAAGACAGAATAAAGAAGAACAAGCGGAGTCCACTGGAAGAAGCCTTCCGTTATAAGCACGTCGGGATTAAGTTTCCATATTGTTCTTATCAGACCATGTGTAAACGGTATTTTCTTTCCCTTTTCTGCATTGTATTTTTTAAAAGAATGCTCGTATGTGTTATACAATTTTTCCCCGGTAAAAGGAATAGCGTTCTTACCTAATACTTCCGGAATATGCGTATACAGTTTGTCAAATCGATTCTTATATCTTGCTTCAGAATACATCACATAAAAATTGCCATCAAACAACTCATTCAGCCGTTTATAAAAAGGCAAACGATAATCCAAAAATATCGGATTAGCATATAATACTTTCATGAAAACATTATTTTTTATAAACAAAAAAAGATTACTGCTATAATCACATTGTCATCCATTATTATTTATTATATTAACAAACGAACCACCTATGCATCACATTTGTACCAATAGTGAATTTTTCATTGTAATTAAGGATTTTTGTTCCTATTATAATTAAGAATAACAAATGTATTCAATATGAGATGCAAAGTTTAATGACTTTACAATATTTTCTTAACGGATTAGTTCTAACATCTTTTATTTAAGCTTAAAAAGTTAATAACGCTTCGTTTGTAATTATCTTGAGTGACAAGATATTCTTTAATCCCCTTTTGATAACTTTCGTACTTTTCTTTATTTATAATATCATGAAAATTTACATCCTTAATATCGTCAAAGAGATAACCTACATTCGATGTTGTGATGAAGTTCAGGGCTTTACATTTATGCCCAATAATCGGTGAACCATTGAATAGAATATCAAGCACGACACCGCTACTTCTATTTTCATAAACACCATGATAATTTAAAATACAAAAACGTGTATTACGAATGTATCCATAGTAATCTTCATTACTAATAAAGCCAATATGCAATTCAACATTTTCTGCATTATCACAAATCTCATGTAGTTCATCGGCTAATCGTTTATTGGCTTTTCCTGCTATTACTATTTTATATTTTGTTTTTGCTAAAATTTTAGAAGCTTCTATTACACCTTTGTCCGGCCATATACTTCCAATAATAGCTATATCGTATTTCTTATTCTCAAAGGGGACAATTTTCAGATTGTTATTGCTTTTTGCATAAATATAGTCAGTTATGATGCAACTTGGTATTCTATACGCATCTGCAACATATTTATGAGGACATAAAAGTCCTTTTATTTTATGTTTTGCTAATTTATATATTAGTTTTTTTATAGGAGAGGCAACGGCATCAGTGTCATACGCAATGACGTAAATGTTGCTTTTCTTTTTAGCAAATAGGGCAATGCCCATTATGGCCGTTGAAAGACCTGACTGCTGGATGACAATTATATCATCGGGCTGAGCATTATTAAAAAGATACTCACAGTTTTTCAGTACTTGCCACTTACTTACTAACCAATTCTTACTTGGTAAAAAATCATACGGCAGGGAGAAGATATCTTTTTCGTTAAAATGCGTCTTGAATATAGGACCACCGGCAACCTCAACTTTACAACAATCACTGTATAGGTCAAGATAGTTTTGCGCAACGGCAAAGTAATGCCCAGTGGATTTTCCTTTATTATTATAGCTTTTAACGTCAGCTAATATCAGTCGTTTCATTATATTTTATGATAAAGTTTGACATAATGCTCATATTGCTTATTGGAGAACAGTTGGGCACGATTAATACAATTTTCGCGTGAGTATATATCTCTGTGTTCGGCAACATTCATTACTGCTCGGCATAGCTCGTTTATATTACCTTGTTCAACGACCAGCCCTGTTTTTTCATCAATGGCTTCAGGGCTACCTCCTGTGTTAAACGTAACCACCGGCGTACCGGCAGCCAAAGCCTCAATATTAACAGTAGGAAAATTATCAGCCATAGTGGGATTACAGAATACACTTGCAGTCTGATACCAAGCCACCATCTCATCGAAAGTCTTTGTTCTGCCGGTACAGATTATTCCAAGAGCATTTAGCTTCTGTTTCTTCTCATCATTGATATTACCGACCAATACAATCTGGTAATTGTCGGGCAGTAACTTTGCTAATTGTTCAAAATAAATCAGTCCCTTGCGCTTTTCCCAGAAAATTGAGCAACCAAGAACAATCTTTTTGTCAGATGTAATGCTGTATGCTTTCCTGACATCAACAGTCGCCTTGTGAGAGAATCCATCAATGTCAACACCGTTGTAGATAACCTTGACCGGATGATTCTTTAGGAACGATTCTTTGACAAAATCCGCGAGCCACTGTGACGGTGTGACTATCGTTAGATTGTTGATGCCTGCATGCCACTTGCGACGTATTTTCCACGTCAGGTGCGTGTTGTCAATCCATGTCAGGCACTGCGGGCACTTGCCGCATCCTGTCTGCCAACGCATACAATTTACTTCGTCAAAATAAGGACATTGCCCTGTAAAGGCGCGGCAGTCGTGCATGGTCCAGACTACGGGTATGCTGTTGTCATTGATATATTTTACCAACATCGGCATATTTATCATATTGTCGTTGATGACGTTCATGTGGATTACGTCAGGACGGAATGCCTTTAGTTTGCTGATTAATGACATTGTGCTGAACACGGAGTACACGTCCTGTACGGCTGTGAGCTTATAAAGATTGTAATGAACGTGCCAGTTGAGCCTTGAACCAAATATTTGTTGATTGGGCAGAACGTTTCTTTTGTTTCTTCCACTGTTAGGGACAAACAGCGCCACATCATCCCCCTTACTTTTTATGGCAGAAGCGATGGCCTTGTAATATCGTGGAAAGAAACCAACGTTCGCCGCATGAAGTATCGCGATTTTCATTTTTCTCATAAACTTATTTCCAAGTTGGCGCTTGGAAAATTGAAGTGTAGTTTTTCCATTTGTAATAGTTGCCTGACGGACTCCAATATACATACTTACAATAGGACATGACGCAAAAACCAATCATCAGTCCATATAATGCATACGGAATTAGTTTTTTACTATTCTTGATAGTATTATTGATAATCATAACTAAGTTAGGTATCATGAAAATGGCATATATGCTAAGATATATCATTACACGCTGAATATTAGCACCAAACAGAGTTTGGAAGAATAATGAAACCACATAACAAACTGAAAACAGCTGACACACTTTGGACATTCTCTTAAAACAAAAAGCTGAAGTGGTAATTAGAATCCAGTTAAAGAACTGTTCAAAAAAGGAATTTTGAAAATCCATTTCCTCCATTTCTTTTATATAACCGATATATGATTCGCTGCCAAAACTCCCCCAATATCCTAAAATTAAGCCTTGTAATGTCTCAGAATTAATAAAATATCTGGAAAAATATATGATATTGAAAATCAATACGATGTATTTTGTTTTTAGCTTGCCTAATATCCGTAATAAGAAATATATAGGAATTAGCAATATGGCAAATGCGGCAGATGAATGGATAAAAAAACAGGCAATTAATAAACCAATGGATAACATAAGCGTTTTTATTTGTAATTTTAAGGGTTTACTGTAGCTTATTTTCAACAAAATCAGCAAACTACACATTGTTAATATTAAGGCTATGGATTGACGATTAGAATTAATTATCATAAACCCCCAATACACTCTCATCATTAAAATAAATATTGTTATCCAATAATATCTTGGTGGAACAAACTTTATAGTAAATTTGTAAATTACATATAATTCTATTATTGCACTGAGCATTAACCAACCATAAAATGTTATCGGCTTGAATATTTTTAATATCAACTGGTATAATAAATCCGTATTTACACCATAATTCTTTACTTCACTTGGGTTGTTGGCGATATTCCAACGTTCTAAATTATAATCCCAATCAACTACTATATCATATTCTAACCCAAAAAGAATAAACAAAAGGCACATGGAAATAATTAGTCCCTTTTTCTTATTATTCATTAATAGGGGGAATATAACTGCAAAGAATATAATAATGCTGACAAACATAATTAGTCTGTATCTTTAGAACTGTAATTACATTATTGTGGTACAATTTTATCTTATTTCTTCTTTTAATTTATCCCAATACTTTTCTTTGAAATATGGCGGATTGCTATATTCCAAATCAGTTCTTGCTAATATTTGATTCGCTTTCAGATATGCTTCATCGAGATTGGCTGCAAACTGAACGTGGTCTTTGAATATTTTTTCAGGAAACCACTTGACCCCGCTGCTCAATTTGTGGTCTGCCGAGTTTATGACTATTACAGGAGTTGAAGCTATGGCTGAAAATATCGTACCGTGATACCGGTCTGTAACCACGACCTTGAAAGTAGAGAAATACCTTATCTTTTCCATTATCAGTTGGTCACGTCTTTTTGCCATTTCTTTTGGGGACACACGGATAGTCGTGTCTGTTATTTCCTTTCTCTCGCACGTGAAACGGTTAAGGAAATTCCTAAGCTCGTCTTTACCATAAAACGCCTCCACGTCATTGCGGGCGCAGAGCAGTATTCCTTCACGCTTGTTGTTGAAGTGCATGGTGCCTATCAGCGACGTAACTATGTCGGGGAAGAGCAACAGTCTGGTACTGCCGAACATCTGCTTCGCATTTTCAAACGAAACTTCATCACGACAAAGTAGAGTAAGATTCGGTCTTGAACCGAAAACTTCCGAAGCCATAGCCTTAGCCGCAGGCGAGTAAAAATTAACCGTCTGTGGTAGGATTATCATTCTATTTTGTGGAAAATACTTTGTAAAAAACACATAGGTCAACCATCCGTTATGGTGGTCAACAAAGAAATATCCACTATGTCCTACGAATATGTCATTCCTCCGAATGGCAAGTTTCAGGTACAGATATTTCAATAAGAAAGCGATATTCCTCAATTTTGCATTAAGTCCATATTCAAATGGTCCCGGCATGCTTCCGAACCTCACTACTTTATATTCAGGATAATTGTCTTTCAGCCATTTCAACGTACACATCAACTGTGCCTGGTCGCCAAGGTTAGCGTGTTTGGGCTCACATAACAAATATATTCGCTTTTTCATCATTATTTCTTTTTTATTATTTGCTTAAGCCTTGTAAACTTATATTCCATCTTTTCCGTTAGAGACCTGCGTTCCAAGCCCTTTTCATTCAGATAAGAGTAGGCATCTTCAAAATAGTCCGTAAAGGCCTCAACCAATACCGGCTTGTCTAATTCTTTATTTGCCATGATTTTTGCGCAGCGTTCCATGTCCTCCTTGTTGCGTACTGCATGATATTCAAAACAGCAGGTCTTTGCCCAACCTTCAGCGTTAACCATTTTGGTATCTTTCCCTAAGTTGCTCATGGGGTATTTTTCCATAAGTTCCTTCATGAACGGCTTGAACAGCATTGAACCGCCATGATTGTTTATAAGCAGAATCCTCATAGTTGCCGGCAGACTGCTTATCCACAGTGAATTCATGTCGTAGAAAAATGACAGGTCGCCTATGATAAGATAGGTAAGCCTATCGTTGGCAGCAGCATAGCCTACGGCCGTCGACATCGAGCCGTCAATGCCGTTGACGCCCCGGTTACAATATTGGTTCACAGTAAGAGGCATATCGAATAATTGTGTCATCCTTATGCTCCAGCTGTTTCCAATCTGCAAGTCCGCTTCTTTGGGCATACTTTTCATCAATATTTTGATAATGCCCAGTTCGTTATACTCGTTTGCTTCCGGTTCAGGAATCTCACTGTCTACGGCTTTCCACAAATCGTAATACCCACTCTTGTTTTTACTTTCGGCACTTTCTGCCATTTTACGGAAGAAGAAAGCTTCGCTCATCTCAAACAGATGAGAAAGTCGCCTGAATCCGTCTATCACCTTGTCTTCACGTCCCACTTGCCAATGCTGCGTGTTCCATCGGCTCATTTTTCCCTTTATTGAATCATTAAAGGCAATATTGCCGCCTACTGATATAAGCACATCAGGCATAAGCCTGTTTTCTTCTTGTACCGTGAAGTGCGTCCGCAGAATGCGTGTTGTGTTGCTGAATGCGTGTGGGTAATGGCAATTAGATATGTGGTCAGTCATTATCACGGCATCGAATGTGTTGACAAACATTTCAACGGCCTGCTCAAGCTCTTGAGAGGCAAACACAGCTTGACCCCAAAGGACTGCCACCTTTTTGTCTTTCAGCCACGAGGCACATGTTTTCCATTCAGCATCTGTCATGTCTGCCTGATGGAGATTTATTTTTCTAACCTGTGGCAAGTCCGTCGTCTCAAACATTTCCCCGAATGGGTCTTGTATGGGATAATCAATGTGTACGGGACCGTTGCCGTGATGCGTCAGTTCAATCATTGCCTCATTAATAAGGCGGTTTGTGTACCATTCGTCAACGTCAGTGTCTATACGTGGCAGCCTTACCTGGTATTTAGTGTAACCCTCGAAAGACTTTATCTGGTCATACTGCTGGTCTTCGTTTTGATTAAGGTATTCCGGCATTCGGTCGCCTGTTATTACAAGTAACGGCAAACGCTGGTAGAAAGCCTCAATAACCGCACTTGCCATGTTGATAACTGCTGTGCCGGAACTGCAACATACAGCAACGGGGGTACTTGTTCTCTGTATCTGTCCCAATGCATAAAAAGCGGCACTACGTTCATCAATAACCCTATATGTTTCAAAATAATTGTCTTGTTCAATAGAATGAATTAATGGGAGATGACGCCCACCAGGACAAAATACGATCTTCTTGATTCCAAATTGTTTTAACAAAGAGTGAATTTGAATTATAGTCTTACTTGAGTCCATGTCTTTTTATTTTAGTTCTTAAAAAATTCTTTATTTTTAATTTTGTCTCTTTATCAACTCCACAAATCCATGCAGATATGCCTACGCTTGCAATTGAGATTATCACAATAATGACATTTTCCAATATCCCATTGCTGAAAAGTTCTGCCTTATACAAGTTTAATAGAATAGGGAAAACACACGCCAACAAGCCGACTTTAAGGCAAGTGATGAAAACCGGTATTATTTCCCTCCATTTATAGTCTGCGTCACGCACCAACGCCATTGGTTTTATTAGTAGTGAAAGCACAATGTCGTCAAGCAATATCACAACGGCAATGGCAACGGGAGAAAAGCCCATTTTGAAAAATATGTATCCAACAGGGATTGTAAATACCGAGACTATTGCCGACCACGTAGAATTCCATTTTAAACGCCCCACTGCGCATAAAGCAGTATAAAATGTATTGTTCATGGAGTTCACCATACTTGTTGCTATTGCAAACTGAAGGAATATGGCAGAGTATTCAGGTACTTGGCCAAGCCATAGTCTTATAAGTGGGTCTGCCACGAACATTATAGGCAAGCCCAACATCAGCATAAGGAAGAAACTGTATTTTGCCGTGGCAAACGTCAATGACTTGCTTCCCAGCATATCACCAGCCGCGTATCTTTTTATTATTTGCGGGTTTGCGGCTGTACGGAAATTATTGGCAAACTGGTCCGCAGCCATGTTTATTTTAGTAGCCAAGGCACGAGCTGCCACTACATGGGGATTGAAAAAGGCTGATATCAGCACTACTGAACCTTGGTTTTTCAATGCCTGTGTGATGTTCGTAAATAAATTCCAGAATGAATAGGAAAGGATGTTTTTTATTATGTTCCAATCTAGATCAAATCTAAATTTTGTCTCGGCAAACTTACGTGAACAGTAAACCCTGTATGTCATTGCAATTGAAGTTTGGACTATGAACAAAAGCAATGCATAAAAATTCAATTTATCAAATCCTCCGATAGGCAACAAGAATACGATGGCGAGTTTTAAGACAGCCTCAATAATGCTTATATATGCATAAACGCCCATTTTTTCATGGCTCATAACCGAAGCTGTGTATGGCACCTGTGTGACATTAATTATACAGGTCAATACTGAAATATGAAACGTAAATGCTGCGGCATCCATTCTGTCCGCGTGTATTGTAAGTTTGTTGTATAATAGCCACAGGCCTATTGTTTCAAGAAGCAATGCTATTAAAAGCGCAAAGGCAATGTGGATGAACAATATTGAGGTGAAATTCTTTTTCATCCGTCCCATGTCGCCACGCCCAAGTTCGTATGCAAGAAAACGTGTAGAGCCTGAAGCCAATGCACCGTTAATGAATGAAAGCAGGCCTACTACACCTCCTACGACTTCATAAATACCATAGTCGCTGACCCCAAGCTGTTGCAGGACCACTCGTGACGTATATAACGACACAAGCATCATAAACAGCATACGGAAATATAATAACAGCGTGTTCTTGGCTATGCGCTTGTTGCTGCCTTTTTCGGTAATACCCATATTTATTATACTCGTTGGCAAAATTATTATGCATCCTTGTAGTTGACACTTATGGTTTGTTGCATTTCAGTGGTTTTTGCTTACGATTTTCGTTTGCTTTCAAAAAGTTTCCAAAAGGTATCCTTTTATTGTGTAAAAGGTTGTCTATCGAAAAGCAAAAAAACGTTTCTTGCAGACTGGAAGGATACCATTTGAAACAGTAACTATCGTTGTCCACTCAAAATCATTCCGTAAACAGGATTACTTCACTATACCAAGGATTTAAACCAAACAGCAATCCGGTACAACCAGCCACAACCATATTTATAACAAATATACATGACCTTCTTGTGAAATGTAGGAATTTCACTTAATGGTGTAGTTTCTTTTGCGGTTTTGTCACTCAACGCCTCCAAACGGAAATCAATGCTAAGGAATGTGGGAGATTGTAAAAATTTCCTCAACTCCATTGGCAGCCCTTCATGTGGTGAGATGAAATCTTTCTTATAGAATGCCTTTATGGCACTGTTGTCAAAATGTCTGTCTATTCCTCTTGCATTTAAGATTTGAGTACGTGCCGATTTGTCGCAAAGACGTATAGTCCTTTCTGTCATCACGACTTTAGGACGTTTCCCAATAAATGTTTCCAATGCATCCAAATAGATAGATAGTATCTCACCCCATGTGTAACTTGTTCCATCAGCAATATTGAATGTTTTTCCAAAAGCCAACTTATTTCCCGCCACAGCCGCAATTGCACCGGCAGCATCATTAGCGTTTGTCATTGCCGTCAACTTATTCTCCATGTCATGTGAGAAAACTATGGAACGACCTTTTAACACACGGTATAACCAATGCTCTTTCTCGAAAGCACCTAATTGCAAACGGCTGCTTCCATAAATTACCGAAGGACGTATGATTGTATAGTTTCCTTTTCCTGTTTCTTTTAATATGTCTTCTTGTCGGGCTTTTGTCAGTCCGTAGTCATCTGTCTTAAGGTACTTCTCGTCCTTACAAACATCCAAAAGCCTTTGTGAGGTTTCTGTTATGGCATTTTTACTTTCAGCATACACACGTGACGAACTTATGAATACATAATGTCCAGTAGCATTCAATAGCATATCGACACGTTTGCGGAATTCGTCTGTTTTATAGGACATGAAGTCTATAATAACATCATATCTTGATTTTGAAAACAGATTTCGCAGAAAATCATTATCTTTAGCATTACCCACAAGGTATCTAATATTTGCATTTTGTGATATGCGCTCTCTTCTACTTGTCACAAAAACGAGATTACCAGCGTCAGCCAAAATCTTGGACAAAGGTATCCCCATGACACCAGTTCCACCCAAAATGAGAATTACCATACAAACTAAAAAATATAACAGGAGATACTTATGATATAAATATTCTAAGTCGCATTTGACAAAAAAATAATAAAAATCATTAAGTTACTCCTAACTTAAATATCAACAAAATGGAGTGATATTACTTCACTATTCCTTTTTCAAGATATTCTGCAAGGTTTGTCTTTACTTGTTCGGAAGCACGTTCTACAGCCACTATCTCCATGTCGCTGTCTACCATAATCTTGACCAATTCCTCAAAAGATGTCTTTTCAGGGTTCCAGCCAAGTTCTTTCTTCGCCTTTGTCGGGTCGCCCCAAAGATTGACTACATCTGTCGGACGGTAGAAATCAGGAGATACTTCAACAAGCACACGGCCTGTAGCCTTGTCTATGCCTTTCTCGTTTTCGCCTTCGCCTTGGAACTCAAGCTCTATGCCAACATTCTTGAATGCAAGGTAACAGAATTCACGGACAGAATGCTGGACACCTGTTGCAATGACAAAATCTTCGGGTGTGTCATGCTGAAGTATAAGCCACATACACTCAACATAATCCTTGGCGTATCCCCAGTCACGAAGGGATGAAAGGTTGCCAAGATACAGCTTGTCTTGTTTTCCCTGTTTAATACGTGCCGCGGCAAGTGTTATCTTACGTGTAACGAATGTTTCACCGCGACGCTCGCTTTCATGGTTGAACAATATGCCGGAGCAGCAGAACATGCCGTAAGCCTCACGGTATTCCTTTACAATCCAAAAGCCATATTGTTTTGCAACTGCGTATGGGCTGTAAGGGTGAAATGGCGTGTTTTCATTCTGCGGCACTTCCTCAACCTTGCCATAAAGCTCTGAGGTTGACGCCTGATATATCTTGCACGTCTTTGCCAATCCTAACTGGCGTACTGCTTCCAAAACACGTAAAACACCCGTAGCATCGACATCGCAAGTAAATTCGGGAACATCGAAACTTACCTGTACATGGCTTTGTGCCGCAAGGTTGTATATCTCGTCCGGACGTACTTCGCCAATTACACCAAGTATGCTCATCGAATCGCCGAGGTCTGCATAGTGGAGATGGAAATTAGGCAATCCTTCAAGATGGGCTATTCGTTCCCGGTAATCCACTGAAGAACGGCGTATCGTTCCATGTACGTCGTAACCTTTTTCCAACAACAACTCTGCCAAGTATGAACCGTCCTGGCCTGTAACTCCTGTAATTAAAGCCTTTTTCATTTTTATGTTTTGAATGTATGTTTATATTGCACAACCGATGGTCATAAACTTGCAATCGGCAAGTGCTTTTAATTCATGCCTCTCTTTGTAATCTACCATTATAAAATCATTCTCCAAACATTGATAAACTGCATCATTTATCTTGACCTGTAAATTTCCACTGATAACAAAGAAACATTCCAACATATCCAAATGGCAATGCTCTTCAGCCGTTTCTCCCTGTTTAAGTTGGGTTATGGCTATTTGTGTTATTTTGCTGTTTGTCTCCTCATTTGACAGCAATACCTGTTTCAGTCCACAGGAATGTGATGTCGGTACTTGATGTATTGATGAAAGATGCTTGATTAACATGACACCTTCGATTTCATAATGCTTTTGAATATATATGCTTTATTTATTATCGGTATGCACCTTTTTGAGCTTATATTTAAAACAATCGGGTAAAGAAAAGGAACGAGTGGTTGGTGCAACGGGATTAATTCTTTTCCATGCAGCATGTATTTTCTTGTCTACTTCATCAGGAACTAATGGCTTATGAGCGGAATCAACACAAAGGCCATATATCGGTGTGTCTGTATGTTCCTCATAGCTAAATCCGGAATCGTACCCTTTTGGACAATCAGTACAACCATACATATAATTAAAGATTAGTTCCTCTCCGATAAATTTGGTATTTATGCAGGGATATTTTTGGTTTTCTGTAATTATAGACCTTGAAACGATGTCTTTTTGAATATTAAGCCATTGAATATCATCGCATGGAAGATTAACACCAGACCAAGCCTGTTTTCTATAACTATCAATTCTATACCCCAGTTTTTTCAATTGAGTGCATCTTTTCTTCGTACTGGTTGTATGTCCAAACATTCTTGATGCCAATGAGATTGCTTGGTGGGAAAGAACTTTAGTCCCTTTAATCTTTTCCGCATATTGCGTAATGTGGTCATCACACCATAAAGCCGTTCCTTGCTTGAATTTGTTGTAAAATTTTTCAGAATCGTCTTTTGTATAATTGAAAGAATACAAATATCCATTATTCAGCCCTTCTTTCCCAACATGGAATGCATAGCCTTTTTGCAGTCCAGGCCTTTTGAACGGTTGCAGTCCTATGACCTTTATCCTGTCAGAAAAAGTTTCAAAAGCATTATTTGGGCTTTTAAAGCCTTCATTGGTCGGTATAGCATAGAGATAACCGATATATTCCTTATCCTCTGTTTTAGGCTTATAGCAATCTCCGTCCTTGTCACACATTGCAAAGAACAAGGCTATCTCCACGTCCGAAGTTAAATCAAGAACGCCCGTATTAAGGCCATAGTGTTGAGCCAAACCGATGTAATCGACATTGTACTTTGCCTTTTCAAACCTCTTGGTTATGTCATATTGACTTAAATACAGCTTAAACTCGGCTATTTTCACCTGTTCTACAAACAATTCTTCTTCACTCAACTGGTTACGGTATATCGTTGGCAGGCATTTAGGATAATAATCACTTTGGCCCCGATACAAGACTCCGTAATCCATTGATGTTGGAAGCAGGATAAAACCTTTCCCATTACAGTCCTTCACAACCTCAAATATACCTTTGGGCGGTTTGAACTCAGGATGTTCCTGATAAAAATATGCCCTGAAACTCTCGTATTTTTTGATGTCGTTCAATAGGTCGTTACAAGATTCATAATGCTGCTCAGGCGGAACAATACAAATCGGATGCCTTATGATTTTATCGTCGTTTGAATATTGCATTTCATTAAGCCTATGGTAAGCGTCCAAAACTGACATAACTCCTGTTTTTCAAGTGGCATATCTAAAATAGGATTAAAATTCGGTTTATTTTATAATTTGCCTGCACTTATTTTGTATTGCATAATCGTCATAAGCCTGCAATCAGTTAGTGCTTATATTTCATTCTACCGAGATACCACTATTTCACAATGATTTTCCAGAGATAATTGTTCATTGGACAAAAATAAGCTATTTGATAGTAATAAATTTCACGCTGACTTATCAAGTTCCCAAATAGGCAAGGTGTACGCATATTAAGTCCAAACGGAGGGTCTATAAGATGGCAATTTTCAATGACAACCTTTTCTTTCGTATTTTCATCTACTCCAATGAAGGATGCTGATGTTAAGCCGTCTTGTTTGAAGCTAATTTTTCGTGCAACGATTATTTTCATATTATTTTTGTATATTATTGTTTTCACAGCTTTTCATTTTACTTCTTTCATTCCGCTCCGATATTTCACCTAAGAAGTTCAGGAAGTCAAGAATGTTCGGCTCGTCAGTATAGAAACCGTTGATGTCCTTCTCAAATTCACCGTAAAGATCTTGGTACATGGTGTATTTATTTCCGAACTTGGTGGTGAAGAACTTATGTTTTGAATCCTCTTTCTCACCTTTATGTATGTCATTCCAGAAAACAAAGCTGTCCCATAAATCGAATTCGTTTTTATCCAACCATGCTACAGGGCCGTTTATGTATGTTCTCCCGAGGTATGTAACAAGCTGGCCGACAAAACACATATCCTCAATCTTCTTCTTTGAAACTCGGACAGGAAATATGACATCAATGGTGGTATTGTCCTTTTTCATTACCGTAACTGTATATCCGCCATCTTTGCTTTCAAACGGCAGGTAGGAATCCAACGACATGGGATGGACTGTTTTCAGGTTTGCTATCACATCCATTCCGTCTTCATCCATCTTGAAACTATCTGCCAATCTTGAAAGTAATGTACAGCCTTCCTTATCATGCCAGTTGAAAGCCAAGTCGGATTCAAGCATTTCTTTTGCCTTGACTTTATCACCACCAACAAGTTCCAGGAATGCGTCTTTTCTGTATTGGAGGTTGGGATATATTTTTCTTACGGTCTTATTTTGAGTGGCGAAATAAAGGGCTACATCTTTCAATCTTTGGAAATCCCCGGACAGAACACATTCCTTTATCCATTGTTTCAGGCTGCTTTCGGGTGCATCGGCTACGGCTTGGGTAAAGGCATTATAAAGAAGGTTTGTTTCTTTCGTTGATATATCCAACTTGTCACACCAATAAAAAGCCATGTTACCCAAACTCCTGTAAATTACACTATAAGAGGAATCAATATCAACGGACGCTGTATTTTCGACAAGCAGAACCAATTGGAGCAGGTAATATTCGTTCATATTCCTGGCACTTCCCTTTGCGATGTCATGGAATTGCTTGTAGACACCGTAATAAAAAGTCACATCACCATTTACGTCCATAGTGGGATGATGAAGTTTCTGCCACCTCTTCTTGAATATAGCTTCAGAAGTTATGGTTATATTTGAAGATTGGTTGTTGTTCTGCCGCTTTTTCATTATCTTGCCTCCTGAACTTCATTTTTACCTTCTCACTTCATCACCTTTTCACATTTTTATATATGCAGCCAAACAGTCCTAAGATACCTCCTCCAGACAGCAAGATGGGTCGTGGTGTTTATTTCCTTGCAGATATTAGTGCAGGTGTTTATGAGTTCATCTTTCACTTCGTTGATATTTTCTTTTGATGATACAGTTATTGCCATTACATTGAGCCGTTCTTTTCCTATATTAAAGTTTTGTATTGGTTTAACTTTTGAAATTTCGTTGGTTAGGACATCGTATAAGGTAGGGGCATAATTGTGGAACGACTCAATCAGCTTTTCCTTGTCCACTTTATTTTCCTTGCCTTCCTTTCTTTCAGGATTGTCAGGGTTGTTTACCGCTTGTATTTTTGTCCCTTTCACCAATTTCTCGTTTGCCTTTCCTGCTGTCATAAAATACTCACCAAGAAAATAATCCCAGTTAGCAAAAAGAGTGAAATTATCGTTCTCCTTGTCTTGTATTATTCCAACGTGGGCATAATAAGGCGTGGTAATTGTCCCTTCCTCTTCCTTGCTTGGATAATACACTTGCTCCGTTATATCTACTTTCCTTATTATCTCGGTGAAGTTGGTATGTTGTATCTCGATTTCGTGTTGGTTATCTTTTAATTCAGAACCGGGAGTAGGAGTGAGGAACGGTCGGATTACCAGTTTGTTCCAGTTTGATTTTACATAACCCGAATTGTCCTTCTCGTAACGGATTAGGTTTAATATTAATTCTGCGTTTTTAGTATTGAGCTTTGCGACTCTTTGGCTTAACTCTTTGTGTCCTTTATTATACAAACTCTTGCAAAAATCCACCAAAGAGGGCTTGAATGTTAACTCTTCGATAAATTCATAGAGCATAGGAAGCGTCTTGTCCCCATAACCGCAACCTTGTATTAAACCTATCAACAAATCAACAGCCCTTTCCTTGATTGTCCCTATTGTCTGCTTATCACCCTCGGCATTGTGAACCCTTACTACATGAAAGTTCCAGATATTAGGTATTGATACAGCCCTGTCAAGTCCTTTCAAATGATATACAAGCCTTTTGTCTCTCCTGAATTTCGTGATATATCCTTCAGTTCCTGCAAGTGGCCCGTCAATCACCTTTACAATGTCGTTAGGCTCGTTTGTTTTGGGGTTGAATGCGTAGTCGGTGTAAGGACGTTCGAGTGGTATTGCTGTGTCGGGGTAGTTCTCGTTGTAATCCTTGAGTTGCCTCATCTGGTCTTCTGGGATTACGCTCATCGACGCTTTCTTTCCGTCTTCCGTCTTTCTTTCGTACTGTATGAACTCCTCCATTGAATAGCGTCCGAGGAAGTCTGCCAGTGCTTTCTGTGTTGCCAGGACGAATACGAAACCCGAAAAAAGAGGCCCTTTCTTCATTTCCTTACCTAAACCGACATCTACGGTAGTACGGTCAGGGGCGTATATTTCAAGTATGTTGCTGTTCTCCGCCTTGTATTTCTCCAGAAGTTCCACGGTGGCTTTTTCCCGGTGGGGCCTGGTACGGACGATATACCAGCGGAAGTCTACGTTGTTAAGCTTGTCCTTCATGAAAGCAAGGAAAGTAAGGTCGGAGTTTAATATAGGAAACCGTAATCAAAGGTCTTGCGGAAAGCACGTTCTCCACGTTCCCTTCATGACAACCGCATGAAAGTTCCCAAATACCTTTTCAAGATGAATGACAGTGTAAAGCGGCCTGTTCCCATTTGGCTTTATCGCATTATCTTTCAGGCGTAACGGAGGGTATCCCGGACGAAACTCAGCGGCGATTACCTACCGTTGTTATGTGGTGTGACGAACAAAGCGTTGCAGACTTCATTTTTCTCATTTCCATACCACAAAATTCCTTGTTGTTTCCTTAATTTAGTTCTTGTTCCTATGGAGGATATATCACCGTTGCATAAGTATAAAACCTCCACTTGCCTGCAAAGTTACGAAAAACAGCGGATTTACGGCACTTTCGGAGGACTTTTTTGATGAAAAATTTTCTTTTGTGTTGGACTAAAACGCGCATTGTTTGACTAAAAACCAGCAAGCCATAAACTAACGTGTTGATATTAAACACTTTACAGCAAAACACCGCTTCATACTTATGAAACCTCCACGTTAGTAAAACATTTCCACCCCGTTTTTTCACTTCAAGATCCTGCCGAGAAACCGCTTGTTGGCCCTCGTTACAACAGCTGTGTCTATAGTGGAGAGGTATATTTGCGTTGTCTTTATGTCGCTGTGTCCCAGCCCTTTACCCACTACCGTTATGTCGTTACCCATGTCCCTCATTATCGAAGCCCAGGAGTGTCTCGCCACGTAGGTTGTAAGCGGAATATGAAGCCCGGCCATTTCACCTATCTTCTTCAGGTTTCGGTTGACGTTGTGCTCCGCTTTTTCATATTGCTTCCTTTCCGTACCGTCCTGCGTTGTTATGACAGGCAATAAATAAGGTGTGTCTTTCGTAAGGTGTGAGTAGGCGTCCACTATCTCCTGCATCGGCTTTTCCCAACTGATGGTGAGTGCCTGTCCCGTCTTCTTGCGTGAGTATTGCAACTGCCCGTTCCTTATGTCGGATTTCTTCAGGTAGGCAATATCAACGAAAGCCATCCCCTGCAAGTACAAGCTCAACATGAACATATCACGGGCAAAAGCAAGGGCAGGATTGTTTTCCAGATTGAGTTTCCTTATTGCCTTTATCGCGTCGATTGATATGGCACGCTTGGTTGTTGTAGCGAAGCCAGTGAACACATGACGGAAAATATCCCTGTCATCGGTCAATCCCATATCTACAGCTTTCAAGTACAAGGTTTTAAATGTTCTAAGATAACAGGAAGATGAGTTCCGTTTCAGTCCACTGTCCTTCATCCATGCCTCGTATTGGTTTATTATGTCTTCATTGAGGTCATTGAATGTTATATCCTTACCGTTCCTGAAAGAGGAAAAACTTGCCAACGAATCACTGTATGTCTTTGCGGTGCCGTACCTTTTTGCAGCCGTCTTTTTTGTTACCATCGAGCGTATGAAGTTGAATAAAGTAGGACAATCAGGTTGCTTGTTGTATTCCGAAACGATGTCGTCAACAGAGTAGTACGCCTTTTCTTTCTCCTTCCCGGCTATAATCTTGGTAAACCGCACCATGCTCCATTTCAACTTTGAGGCCACCATTTCAAGATACGCTTTCCTTTCCTCCGTACCTACGGTTATTACAGACGAAGAAACGTTGTCCCACTCAGACGTAAATACACGGCAATCGGTGAAGACAGTCCTCGCCACCCTCTTGTGTATAATCTGAAAATACAAAGTTCCTTCCTTGCCCTCTACCGTTGATGGGCGAAACTTTATCCTTACCGATGCCATATATCTTCGTTCTTGTCGTTAATTATCCGTTATTTTACTAGTCGTTTTAAAGTGTTCTGTAAAAGGTCGTCAATTGGTTTGTAAAAGGCCATCAATCACCACTCAAAAGACGGCTAATCACAATGCAAAAGGCCGTGAATTGAAACCCCTCCCCATCATGCTTGTCCGGAGAATGACAGGGAGAGGCAGTTAGAGTCAGGTCAAGTGGATTTCAAACCGTTTACAATTTCCACATCTTCATCTCAAGGTTTTTGATTTCCTCGTCAGTCAAATCCATCATCGGAAATTTTATCGTATCCGTAAACTCCTCGAAATAGTAGAAACCGTCAAGCTTTTGTCCGATTGCCATTCCTTGTTCGAACAGCCAACGGACATTATTACCATAAACGGAAAACATACCTGTTCGGCATGACCAGAAGAAAAAGTAAC
>OBJE01000459.1_pt1 | contig 37072 bp, 34 predicted proteins | sample 1519681 | NCBI WGS metagenome assembly OBJE01 (sample SAMEA3888898, study PRJEB22519) | human gut metagenome | biome: human gut; feature: human-associated habitat; material: faeces | place: Denmark | collected 2011 | reverse complement strand
TACACTGGCAGGTTTAAATGTCTGGCAGGTAAAAAAAGAGCAGGCAAATCTGCTGTTTTATATGGAAATCCGCGATTTTAAGCGGTGTGCGCCACTGGCAAGAAAAGCGGGAGTCCGTCTGCATATCGTTGAAAAGCGTGGGCTGCCGGTGTTTCTCTGGCGAACCGGAAACGGAAAGGGTGGGCGGTCAGCTTCGTCTTTTTTTTTCTGTTATTATTGTTTCTGGCACAATTTGTCTGGGAGATCGACTGGAGCGGAAACCGGCGTTATACCGAAAGTGAGCTGAATCATTACCTCCAGACGCTGCAGATTGAAGAGGGAATTCCCAAGAAGCGGATTTCCTGTGCGAGGCTGGAGGAAGAACTGCGGGAGTCATTTGAAGATATCACCTGGGTGTCGGTGCGCCTGCATGGGACGCGCCTTTTCATCCGCCTGCGGGAGAGCGAGGTTCCGGTCCGTCAGGAAGTGGAGTCCGCCGAGGCGTGCGATCTGGCGGCGGTATCAGACGCGCGGATCACGTCGGTAGTCGTCCGGAGCGGAATCCCGCTCGTGCAGGCGGGAGATACGGTGGAAAAGGGGCAGCTTCTGGTGTCGGGAACGGTGCCGATCACAGATGATGGAGGCGAAGAAATTTCCTCTTACCGGGTGCGGGCGGATGCGGATATATATGGGATCCGGGAGCGGGTCGGGAGAAAGGAGCTTCCGCTCTGGAGGGAAATGCGGACGGAAACGGGAAAGAAACGATACGGAATTGCTTTGGAAGCAGGAACACACACATTTTACTGGAAAATTCCAGAATTTTATGATATGATAGAACATACATTCGATATAGCGGAGCGATGGGGCTTTTTCAGACGGAGCAGGCGGATGAAACCTGCCTGGACGATCCGGACGGAGTACCGGAAATTGCGGCTCCCGCTTGATTTTTATCTGCCGCTTTCTGTCGGGTGGAGTGAGTACCGGGAGACGTCTGTCTGCGAAAAAAGGTATACAGAACCAGAGCTTGCGGCGCTGTCAGCGGCATTTCAAAAGGAGACGGAAGAAAAATTGATCGAAAAAGGTGTACATATTATGGCAAGTGATGGTAGAATACTAATAAATGGCGGAGTCTGCCATTTTGAGGTACGGCTTCAGACGGAGGAGCCGATTCAAGTTGTGACACAAGGAGAACAGCAAAGGAATGAGCATAATAGAGACAATGATTGATATTCCGATGGAGCATGAGCGGAATGTATGCGGACAGTTTGACGCGTATCTGAAAAAGATTGAGCGGACGCTGCACGTGACGATGATCACACGCGACGGCGCGCTGAAAATCATCGGTCCGGAGCAGACGATCCGGCAGGCGAAGAGTGTGTTCAACAATCTGTTAGAGCTTTCCAAGCGCGGCAATACCATTACCGAGCAGAATGTTGATTACGCCCTGTCGCTGTCCTTCACGGAGAAGGGCGATCAGATTCTCGAGATCGATAAGGATATCATCTGCCGGACGATTACGGGCAAGCCGGTCAAACCGAAAACGATGGGACAGAAACAGTACGTGGATCTGATCCGCAAGAAGATGATTGTATTTGGCATCGGTCCGGCGGGTACCGGAAAAACGTATCTGGCGATGTCGATGGCGATACAGGCATTTAAGAGTGGCGAGGTGAGCCGGATCATCCTGACGCGTCCGGCGATCGAGGCGGGGGAAAAACTGGGTTTTCTGCCGGGCGATCTGCAGAGCAAGATCGATCCGTACCTGCGTCCGCTTTACGATGCGCTGTATCAGATTATGGGGGCAGAAAGTTACCTGCACAATTCTGAGAAGGGCTTGATTGAGGTGGCGCCGCTTGCGTACATGCGTGGTCGTACCCTGGATAATGCGTTCATCATTCTCGATGAGGCGCAGAATACGACCCCGGCACAGATGAAGATGTTCCTGACACGTATCGGCTTTGGTTCCAAGGTGATCGTGACGGGCGACCAGTCGCAAAAGGATCTGCCTGCCGGAGCTGCGTCCGGACTGGATACGGCGATTCATGTACTCAAGAAAATTGACGATATTGGTTTCTGCTATCTGACCAGCAGCGATGTAGTCCGCCATCCGCTGGTACAGAAGATCGTAGAGGCATACGATGCGTATGAGAAAAAAGATGCGGATGCGTCCCGCGGTTTCCGGAGAAATAGTTCCGGGACGCGTGACCGGAAAGATGGAGGAAGAAAGAACAGATGACAATCCAGATCGAATATGAAGCAGAGCGGGAGTGGGAGATAGATTACCGTCCGATCATCGAGGAGATCGTGGTTGCGGCACTCGATTATGAAAAATGTCCGTATGAGGCGGAGGTCAATGTAGTCCTGACAAATGATGAGGAGATTCATCGTATTAATAAGGAATTCCGAGGAATCGACCGGGCAACCGACGTCCTCTCTTTTCCGATGGGTGATTACGATGTGCCGTCCGATTTTGAACGGTTGGAAGAGCAGTCAGAGGACTATTTTAACCCGGAAACGGGCGAACTTCTTCTGGGCGATATCGTGATCTCGATCGATAAGGTAGACGAGCAGGCGGAGAAATACGGTCATTCTAAGGAGCGCGAACTGGCGTTCCTGGTGGCACACAGTATGCTGCACCTGTGCGGTTACGATCATATGGAAGATGACGAACGCCTTGTGATGGAGAAAAAACAGGAGGAAATCCTGGCTGGCAAAGGGTATACGCGCTAAAAGCAGGGAAAAGAACCGGAGGGAAAGGGGAGAGCTCATTCGGGAAATAAGGCATATGGGGATGTGATGGGGGAAGTACAGAATGAAAAAAAACAGTTGGAAAATAAGGGCACTGGCACTGACTCTGCTGGCAGTCTGCTGGCTGTCAGGCTGTTCGGCTCACAAAGAAATATCGGTAACGGCAGCAGAAACACAGGAGGAGACACGTGAGCTGTCCTTAAATACAGAGACGGAGGCCGAAACGCAGCCGGAAGCAGAGCCGGAGGAACGCTGCGAAAAAGACGGGAAGATACAGAGTTATCTGACCGGAGAATGGACGGATGTCGCAAAGGCGAACCGCCGTCCGCTCGCAATCATGATGAGCAATGACAAGGTGGCGCTTCCGCAGTATGGCGTCAACCATGCCGGAGTGGTCTATGAGGCACCAGTGGAGGGCAGCATGAACCGCTATATGGCACTGATAGAGGACTATGACGATCTGGACCGGATCGGTTCCGTCCGGAGCTGCCGCCCATACTATACTTTTTTTGCAAGGGAATTTGAGGCGGTCTATGCACATTATGGGCAGAATACGTTTGCACTTCCGTATCTGGAGCAGATGGAACATTTAGATGGAATCAAAGGCAATGGGGCATCTGCGTATTTCCGGACCAAGGATCGGAAGACCCCGCACAATGCCTATGCATCGGGACCAAAGCTGCGCCAGGCGATCGAGGCGAGCGGTTATGCGGAGGTGTACCCGGAGAGCTATGAGGGGCATTATACTTTTGCGCCGGAGAGTGCGCCGGTGTGCTTTGAGGATGGTATCGCAGCGGCCAAAGTAGTGCCAGGTTATCAGTTAAGCAATCCCTGGTTTGAGTATCACCCGGAGGACGGGCTGTACTACCGGTATCAGTATGGCGGTCCGCATATGGGAGATGAAGGACAGATAGCGGTTAAAAATATTATTTTCCAATACTGTTTGTGGAAATATTATAAACCGACGGAATATCTGGATATTGATGTCCATACACCGGCGACGGGGTATTATTTTACAAATGGACACGGCATTCTGATTCGTTGGGAAAAAGACGGCGCTTACGGCGTCACAAAGTATTACGATATGGACGGTCAGGAAATCAAGCTGAATCCGGGCAAGACCTGGGTCTGCATCCTTCCGAATGACCGTATGGATAAGGCGGAATTCTATGGAGAACAGACGGAGTAGAAGAAAACCCGGAATGCGGGAAGAGACAGAAAGAGAGATAATCAGTCGGCAGCGCACGGCAGGACGTAGAGAAGAAGCAGCCGGAGGCAGCCGGGAAAGTGCGGGCAGAAGCCGTAACCGGTCAGGAAGCAGCCGGAAGCCGGAAGCGGTTCCGGTGAGAAAAGAAAATTTTGTCATTCAGGGTACGATCCTGGCAGCTGCCGGTATCATTGTGCGTCTGATCGGTATTCTGTACCGCGTCCCGATGACGAATATCATCGGCGATGAGGGCATGGGATATTATTCGACGGCATTCAACGTATATAATATCATGCTGATCCTTTCATCGTACAGCTTGCCTCTGGCGGTGTCGAAGATGGTAGCGGCCCGCCTTGCGAAAGGGCAGTACCGCAATATGAACCGTGTTCTGCGGGCGGCGCTTGTCTATGCGACGGTCGTAGGTGGTCTGGCATGCTTTATTACCTGGAATTTTTCAGGCTTTTTTGCAACGACCTTGTTTAACACGCCGTTCTGCGTGTATGCACTCCGCACACTTGCGCCAACGATCTGGATCATGGCGTATCTGGGCGTGCTGCGTGGTTATTTCCAGGGACATGGAACGATGATTCCGACGGCGATCTCCCAGATCCTGGAGCAGGTGGTCAACGCGATTATCAGTGTGGTGGCCGCCAGCGTCCTTTTCAAGGTGGGACTGGATACAGCGAAAGTATATGGAAAAGATGGATATGCACAGGCATTTGGCGCGGCAGGCGGTACGATCGGCACAGGAAGCGGCGCGTTTGCAGCCCTGTTATTTGTGCTGGTATTGTTTTTACTCTACCGTCCGACGGCAAAACGGCGGATTGCCAAGGATCGGAGTGGTAGTGTGGATTCCTACCGTCAGATTTCGAGAATCTTCTTCTTTACCGTTATTCCGGTTATCGTAAGCTCGGGTGTTTACAATATTAACTCGGTTATTGACAACGGTATCATGGCGCACGGCATGGAGTCGCTGGGACGCGGCAAAGAGTTTTTAGCCCTCTGGGGTATCTACAATAACAAATATATGCTGCTGGTACACGTCCCGCTTGCGATGGCGAACTCACTGTCCTCGTCGCTGATTCCTTCGCTGTCCGGTGCAATAGCGCGTAAGGACCGAAAGGCGGCGATTGAGAAGACAGCCCTTGCGATCCGGTTTGCTATGCTGATTGCGATTCCGTCGGCGGTGGGGCTGACGGTACTTTCAGCGCCGGTCAATAACCTGTTATTCCGGGGCGGCAACAATGCGGAAGCGATCCGTATGATGATGATTGGCGCTTCAGCCGTTATCTTCCTGTCGCTTTCGACGGTTACCAATGCAATCTTACAGGGACTTAATCGGATGAATGTTCCGGTGCGGAACGCCCTGATTTCGTTGGTATTACACGTGATTGCGCTGTATATTATGCTGATGATCTTCAATATGGGTATCTACAGTATGGTATTTGCAAGTATTTTATTTGCGCTCTTTATGTGCATTTTAAATGCGATCGCGATCCACAACACACTCGGTTACCGCCAGGAGATGGTCAAGACCTTCCTGCTGCCGGCGATCAGCGCAGCATTTATGGGCGCGGCGGCATATGGCGTATACCGTGGGGTTACGCTGGTGATCCACAGCAATGTGCTGGGAACGCTGCTGGCGGTGCTTGTGGCGGTCGCGGTATATGGCGTGCTTCTTATCAAGCTGCACTGTATCGAGGAAGATGAGATGTATTCGATGCCGATGGGACGGAAACTCACACGCATCTGCCGGAAGCTGCATCTGATGTAGGGTTAGAAATTTAGCTATGATTAAAATTTAGAAAAAAGTGAATAATAAGGATACACAACAGGAGGTATCCTTATTATGAGAAAATATCAGGGAATACTGTTTGCGGCGCTTTTTTGTTTTGCAATGCTTCTGCTTCTGGCGGCAGGGCTCTGGTGGTACCGTCCACGGCGGGCGGAACCGGTACCGGGGCGCGTGTATGAGTCAGAGCGGATGCCGGAGAACAATGCGGTTCTGAACCCGGAACCGGAAGTGGCGGAGAAACAATCCGGCTATTGTCTGACGGCGGAGGATGGGATGCTGCTTATCTTTGACGGAACAAGCGGCGAAGTCTGTTTCCAGACTCATATGCCGCTCTCAGAATTTTCCGTGGAAGAACAGGAAAAACTGCTGGAAGGAGTCTGGTTCGACACAATGACGGATGTGTTTCACTATCTGGAGTCTTTCAGCAGTTAGATGTGATTATAATACAGTCAAAAAACAAAGAATAAAGTCCGCGTATGGACGGTACGAAGCAAACGGTCAGGAAGGGAAATAGGGATGAGTCAGTATAAAGTAATCATAGTGGGAGCGGGAGCAGCCGGAATGACGGCTGCCATTTTTGCTGCCAGGGAGGGCGCTCAGGTGGTTCTGCTGGAACATAAAGACCGGGTCGGCAAGAAGATCCTGTCTACCGGCAATGGACGCTGTAACCTTTCAAACCGTTTGCAGGAGCCGTTCTGCTACCGCAGTGGTCAGCCGGATTTTCCATGGAAGGCGCTTGTGGCGTTTACGCTTCCGATGACACTGGAATATTTTGAGGATCTCGGCGTTTTGACGCGGGAACGGGACGGATATCTGTATCCATATTCCGGGCAGGCAAGCGCTGTTTTAGATGCACTCCGTCTGGGACTTGCGCGGGAGTCGGTTCAGGTGGTGACGGAATGTGAAGTTTTCTCGATCACGCCGCGCGAAGATGCGAAACACCGGTTTGAAGTGAAGACGTCCCAGGGGAACTTTTCGGGCGAGACGCTGATTCTGGCGTGCGGCAGCAAGGCGGCACCGGGTACAGGTTCGGATGGAAGCGGATACAAACTGGCGAAACGGCTGGGACACCATATCATCAAGCCGCTTCCGGCACTGGTTCAGCTTCGTTGCCCGGAAAAGTTCTTTAAACAGCTCGCTGGAGTACGCGCGGATGCCTCTGTGATACTCTACAGCGATGGCAGAAAGCTGGCGGAGGACAAGGGCGAGGTGCAGCTTACGGATTATGGTATTTCGGGGATTCCGGTTTTCCAGGTCAGCCGCTTTGCGGCGCGCGCGCTCGATGAGGGACGGGATGTACGGGCGGTACTCAATTTTTATCCGGAATGCCCGGAAACGGAGACACGCCGGATATTAAAAGAGCGGAGTGAGCGCCTGAAAGAACGGCAGGTGGAGGACTTTTTTTCCGGCTGGATACATAAAAAACTGGCAGCTCTGTTTTTAAAACAGGCAGGAATCCGGCCAGATCGGACGGTTGGCAGCCTGACAGAGGCACAGATTCAGACGCTGGGGGATCTGCTCTGCCGGTTTGAGGTCAGCGTGAACGGTACAAATTCCTTTGAACAGGCACAGATCTGCTGCGGCGGCGTCGATGTGCGGGAGGTTGACGCACAGACGATGGAATCGAAGAAGGTAAAAGGGTTATATTTTGCCGGGGAGATTCTGGATGTCGATGGCATCTGCGGCGGTTATAATCTCCAGTGGGCGTGGAGCAGCGGCGCAGCAGCTGGAAAATGTGCTGGAAGGGAGTCAGATAAATGATACGAGTAAATCAGGTAAAACTGCCGGTCAGCCACAGTGAGGCGGATCTTCGCAAGAAAACTGCCAAAATGATGGGAGTATCGGCAGATCAGATACAGTCGGTGGAGCTGGTGCGCCAGTCTCTGGATGCGCGCAAAAAGCCAGATCTGTACTATTTATATGCATTAGATGTTGCAGTGGCAGGGAAAGAGGCGGCGATTGTCAAACGTGCGCGCAGTGTAAATGTGCAGATCCGAAAGGAAGAGGCGTACCGCCTGCCCGATCCGGGAATAGAGCCGCTTCGGGAACGACCGGTAATCGTGGGCTTTGGTCCGGCAGGTATGTTTTGTGGTCTGATGTTGGCGCGTGCCGGATATCGTCCGCTTATTCTGGAACGGGGGCTGGATGCGGACAGCCGTGCAAAGGCGGTTGCACGCTATTGGACAGATGGAACGCTGGATCCGGAGTGCAATGTGCAGTTCGGCGAGGGCGGTGCCGGTACGTTTTCAGATGGAAAGCTGAATACGCTGGTCAAGGATCCGTCTGGGCGGAATAAGGAAGTGCTGAAAATCTTGGCGCAGGCGGGCGCGGATCCGACGATTACCTATGTGAACAAGCCGCACGTTGGAACGGATGTTCTGCGGACGGTGGTAAAGAATATTCGAAGTGAGATAGAGAGTCTGGGCGGTGAGGTACGGTTTGGCTGCCGTCTGGAGGACTTTGAGACACAGAATGGTCATTTGTGTTCCATCCGCGTCAGTGCCCGTAAAGGCACGTCGGAGGCAGGACGGACGGTGGAGGAGATTCCGGCATCGGCACTGGTGCTGGCGATCGGGCATAGCGCCCGCGATACGTTTGCGATGCTGGCAGAGAAACCGCTCGACATGCAGGCAAAGGCATTTGCAGTGGGACTGCGGATCCAGCACCCACAGACGCAGATCAACTTAAGCCAGTACGGACGGGAAGAAGCCGGGAATCTGGGGGCTGCCAGCTATAAGCTGACGGCACAGACCTCCGGAGGCAGGGGCGTGTATTCTTTCTGTATGTGTCCGGGCGGCTTTGTTGTAGATGCATCCTCAGAGCCGGGACGGCTGGCAATCAACGGCATGAGCAACCATGATCGTGCCGGTGCAAACGCAAACAGCGCCCTGATTGTGACCGTTACACCGGAGGATTTTCCACAGCCGGGCACACTTGGCGGCGTGACGTTCCAGCGTCAGCTGGAGGAAGCGGCATACCGCTGCGGCGGCGGAAAAATCCCGGTACAGCTTTATGGAGATTTCCGGGAAAACCGGATTTCAACGGGATTTGGAGCAGTGACACCACAGTTTGAAGGACAGTTTGCATTTGGAAATCTGCGGGAGGTGCTGCCGGAAGTGCTTTCGGCAGCGATGTTAGAGGGAATGGAACATTTTGGACATGTGATTCATGGCTTTGATCGCGAGGATGCGGTTTTTGCCGGAGTAGAGAGCCGGACCTCCTCGCCGCTGCGGATTCCGCGTGACCACGCGACGATGGAGAGCAGCACGATCGCGGGCATCTACCCATGCGGCGAAGGCGCTGGATATGCGGGCGGCATTACCTCGGCGGCGATGGATGGGATGAAGACGGCAGAGGCAATTATCGCGAAGTATGCTATCCCCAAAATTAAAACAAGCATTATAAGAGGAGAAATGATAGATGAAACAGGAAAGAATTGACCGTATTAATACGTTATATCATAAGAGCCAGGCAGTTGGATTGACCGAAGAAGAGAAAAAAGAGCAGGCAGCGCTTCGGAAGGAGTATATTGAGTCAATCCGTGGAAATATGCGAGGACAGTTAAATTCGATACTGATTAAAGAGAAAGACGGTTCTATTACGGATCTGGGTAAGAAATACGGCGGCGTTACGGATACGAAGAATTAATTGAAGGGTAGAAGAGATGGTTATTCATTCATCTGGATCGCAGATATCAAAACAGGAAATTCGCGCATATGTCCTTCAAAAACGCCGGACTCTGCTGCCAGAAGAAAAACAACGATGGGATGAGGCGTTGTTAGAACGTCTCCACCCCCTCTTTCCATCAGCCGGGACGGCAGTGTATGCCTATACGAGTGTGCGCGGTGAGGCAAGTACGGAATATTTGATTGACGAGCTGTTAAAGCGCGGCTGCCGGGTAGCGCTGCCGCGGGTGTTTGGGCGTGAGATGCGTTTTTTCTATGTCACAGATCGGTGCCAGCTTGTGACGGGGGCATATGGCATCCCGGAACCGGCGGACGGATGTCAGGAGGCAGATGCGCCGAAAGCGCTGGTGATCACGCCTGGCGTGGGGTTTTCCAAGGACGGAAACCGCATCGGTTATGGGGCGGGGTATTATGACCGCTTTTTTGCGGCAGAACCGGACCATATGGCGGTGGGACTCTGCTATGGATTCCAGTTGTTTCCGGCATTTGAAACCGAAAAGCACGATAAAAAAATGGCATATATTGTGACACCGGAGCAGACAATTAAAGTTTTGTAATGTCTGGCGCACTCGCGCGAAGCAGAAACATGTCGCAAGCGACCACGCTCGGCGCGAGGATATGCCAAGGCAGATTCTTTTTCAAAGCCGAAAAGGTATACAGGAACAGAGCAGCCGTGTGGTAAACTCTGTTTTTGCTTCCAGATACATGAACCGGAATATTTTGTAAGAAACTGGAAAGGATTCTGGCAGGAATGGGACTTGCGAAAATGAGCGCCATATAGTAATATTATCTAATGTATGAAATATTAGGATTATTAGGATAATGAAAGAATAGTAAGGAGCAATACAATTTATGGATTTACATACAAACGATTCGTCCGAATCCGCAGCAGGCGTGTTTGTGTCCGACAAATGTCAGATTCCGGTGGGCGGTATACCGCAGCAGGAACCGGATCGCCAGCAGTATTATATGGCACTCTGCCGCCAGAAGGTACAGGAGATTTCGGACAAACTGGGGCGTCCGCTGACCTGCTTTATCTCGACGTTTGGATGTCAGATGAATGCACACGATTCAGAAAAGCTTCTCGGTATTCTGCTGGAAGCAGGATTTGTGGAAGGAACCAGTGAGGAATCGGATTTCGTCCTCTACAATACATGTACAGTCCGTGAAAATGCGAACCTGCGCGTGTATGGACGTTTAGGGTATCTTCACAGCCTCAAGAAAAAGAATCCGCACATGATGATCGCACTCTGCGGCTGCATGATGCAGGAGCCGGAGGTTGTAGAGAAATTAAAGAAGAGCTACCGCTTTGTGGACTTGATTTTCGGCACGCACAATGTATATAAACTGGCAGAGCTGCTGGAACAGCGCTTTGAGACGGGGAAGATGGTCATCGATATCTGGAAAGGAACTGATAAGATCGTCGAGGATCTGCCGTCGGAGCGCAAATATACATTTAAGTCTGGCGTTAATATCATGTTTGGCTGCAACAATTTCTGCAGCTATTGCATCGTCCCGTATGTGCGCGGACGCGAGCGCAGCCGTGCGCCGGAGGACATCATCCGTGAGATTGAAGAGCTGGTTAAGAACGGCGTCGTGGAGATCATGCTGTTAGGGCAGAATGTCAATTCCTACGGAAAGAACCTGGAATCTCCAATTACCTTTGCAGAACTTCTGCGCCGGGTAGAGCGGATTGAGGGGCTTAAACGGATCCGTTTCATGACCTCCCATCCGAAGGATCTGTCGGATGAGCTGATCGAAGTGATGGCATCTTCCAAGAAGATCTGCCGCCATCTGCATTTGCCGCTTCAGTCGGGCAGCAGCGAGATCCTAAAGAAGATGAACCGCCATTACACGAAGGAGCAGTATCTGGAACTGGCAGAGCGCATCCGCAAGGCAGTACCGGATATTTCCCTAACGACGGATATCATCGTTGGATTTCCGGGAGAGACGGAGGAAGATTTCGAGGAGACACTGGAGGTTGTGCGGAAAGTCCGCTACGACAGCGCATTTACCTTTATTTATTCGAAGCGCACCGGAACTCCGGCGGCAGCGATGGAAAATCAGGTTCCAGAAGAAGTTGTCAAAGAACGTTTCGACCGTCTGCTCGCGGAGGTACAGGCGATTTCCGCACAGGTCTGTGGACGAGATGTCCATACGGTGCAGGAGGTTCTGGTGGAGGAACCGGACAGTCACGTGGAGGGACTGGTAACCGGACGTATGTCCAATAACACAATCGTTCATTTCCCAGGTGGAAAAGAGCTGATTGGTAAAATTGTTAAAGTATATCTGGAAGAATCCAAGGGATTTTACTATATGGGATCCCTAGTAGATTAAGGAGGATAAATTTATGAAAAAGCATTATAAAGGATTGACGGTTCTGCTGTCAGCCTGCATGCTGGCAGGAAGCGCTTCTGTCGCATATGCAGGACCGGCAGATGACATTGCAAACGGTACAGTCGGTATGCCGAACACCGGTTCATCAACATCGGCAGAGCAGTTCAACCAGGGAACCGGGCAGCAGGATGAGAACACGGCACTTCATGTCGGCGTCAATTATCTGTATAATGCGGAAGGCGATATTTCTGCATTTGCGATGGATTTGAAAAATTTTGAGGGGATCGGCGGCGTGTCCTACCGTGCATATACCAACACAGGCGGTTATCTGTGGTGGTACCATGACGGCATCCAGACCGGTGTGGTTGGTTCTGGAAGCTGGGTAGAGGCGATCCAGATTCAGCTTTCCGGTCAGGCTGAGAAGATGTACGATGTTTACTATAGCGTTACATCCAGCGGTCAGGGCAAGATGGGATATGCGAAGAATGGCGAAGTGGCTGGTACCGTGGATATCGGCGAGAAGATCCTTTCGATTGAAGTCGTATTAGTTCCGAAGGGAACCGCAGGTCCGCAGAGTGCAGCACCGCGCTATAAATCAGCTGTTTCCAGCAGACTGAGCGTAGCAGAAAATGCAACGGTTATGTTCAATGAGGACGGAAGCGTATATAACGGCTGGCTTTCCGATGACTTTGTACGTTATTATTTTGAAAATGGCTACGCAAAGACCGGCTGGCAGTATATCGATGGTTACAAGTTCTACTTTGACTCCTGCGGTCGTCTGGTTCAGGACGTAGACAGCCTGATTGGCAAGCAGTCCGATTATCTCCTGAAGGTAAATAAGACACTGAACTGCCTGACGGTTTATGCAAAAGACGGCAATAACGGATATATTATTCCGGTGAAAGCGATGCTGACCTCCGTCGGTGATGATACGCCGATTGGAACTTTCAAGACACCGGAGAAATATCGCTGGAGACTGATGGTAAATGATACTTACACCCAGTATGCAACCCGTATCACACAGGGATTCCTGTTCCATTCGATTACATACGCAACCCCGAATGAGAATAACCTTCTGACCGTCGGCTATAATGGTCTGGGTGTTTCCCGTTCTTTAGGCTGTGTACGCCTGAACTGTAGAAACTCCAAGTGGGTATATGATAACTGCCATCTGGGAACGACTGTACAGGTATACGAGGATGCCAATGTAGCATCTCCATTTGATAAGCCGGAGCTGGTACCGATCTCCGATCAGCAGACCTGGGATCCGACGGATCCGAAATTCAACTAAAATAAAACGACAGCGGTCTGTCTGATCTGGCATTCAGATGAGTGAAGTGCCAGAAAACGGGCAGATCGCGATGAAGAGAGGTAAATTGTGGCACTTTCACCAATGATGACTCATTATCTGGAGACGAAAAAACAGTATCCGGACTGTATTCTGTTTTATCGTCTTGGCGATTTCTATGAGATGTTTTTTGAGGATGCCCAGACTGTTTCGAAAGAACTGGAACTTACCCTGACTGGAAAAGACTGCGGACTGGAGGAGCGCGCGCCTATGTGCGGCGTTCCTTATCATGCCGTAGAGGGTTATTTGAGCCGTCTCGTCCAGAAGGGCTATAAGGTCGCCATCGCAGAGCAGATGGAGGATCCGAAACAGGCAAAGGGACTTGTGAAGCGGGAGGTAATCCGGGTGGTGACGCCGGGAACCCTGACAAATTCACAGGTTCTGGAGGAATCAAAAAACAATTACCTGATGGGAATTGTATACATAGACGGTGTATTCGGCGTTTCGACGGTTGATGTCAGCACGGGCGACTATCTTGTGACGGAGGTTCGCAACGAGCGCAGTCTGTTAGATGAAATTTATAAATTTTCGCCGTCGGAGCTTATCTGCAACGAGGCTTTTTACATGTCAGGAATCGATTTAGAGGACTTGAAAGTACGGTTAAATGCCGTGATCTCAGCACTTGAAAATCGGTTCTTTTCTGATGATTCCTGCCGGAGAATCCTGCGGGAACATTTTCATGTAGAGCACCTGGAAGCATTGGGACTGGCGGACTATGAGACGGGCGCGATCGCGGCGGGCGCTGTCCTGCAGTATCTGTATGAGACGCAAAAAAATACACTGGAACACCTGACGCGCCTGACTGTCTATACGACCGGACAGTTTATGATGCTGGATACGTCCACGCGCCGGAACCTGGAGCTTACTGAGACGCTCCGGGAAAAGCAGAAGCGAGGCACACTTCTCTGGGTGCTTGATAAGACGAAAACGGCGATGGGCGCCCGTATGCTGCGGACACTTGTGGAGCAGCCGCTCATCAGCCGGGAGGAGATCCTGCGCCGCCAGAATGCGATCGAAGAGCTGAACATGAACTATATCAGCCGCGAGGAGCTGTGCGAATATCTGAATCCGATCTACGATCTCGAACGTCTGATCGGGCGCATCAGTTACCGGACGGCAAATCCGCGCGATCTCATCGCGTTTGGCAATTCACTGGCGATGCTTCCGTATATCAAACAGATTTTGAAGGAGTTTTCAGGCGAACTGCTTAAAAACCTGGAAGCCGCTCTGGATCCGTTGGCAGATTTGAAGGAACTGATTGACAAGGCGATCGTGGAAGAGCCGCCAATCACGGTGCGCGAGGGCGGCATCATCAAGGAAGGCTACCATGAGGAGGCAGACCGTCTGCGTCATGCAAAGACAGAAGGAAAAGACTGGCTGGCACAGTTAGAGCAGAGCGAGCGCGAAAAGACAGGCATCAAAAACCTGAAAGTCAAGTTCAATAAGGTATTTGGCTACTATTTTGAGGTGACGAATTCCTTTAAGGATCTGGTGCCGGATTATTTCATCCGTAAACAGACCCTGACAAACGCAGAGCGCTATACGACCGACCGGCTGAAAGAGCTGGAAGATATCATTCTCGGCGCCGAGGACAAGCTGGTTTCTCTGGAGTACGATCTATTCTGCCAGGTGCGCGACCAGATCGCGGGCGAGGTAAACCGGATTCAGAGTACCGCCCGTGCGATCGCGATGACGGATGTGCTGGCGTCTCTGTCGGTGGTGGCGACGCGTTACAATTACGTGAAACCTCATATCAACGAAAAGGGCATCATCCGCATCAAAAACGGACGTCATCCGGTCGTAGAGCGCATGATGGGCGGCGAGATGTTTGTCGCCAATGACACATATTTAGACAACGGAAAGAACCGGATTTCGATCATTACCGGTCCGAACATGGCTGGTAAGTCGACTTATATGCGTCAGACGGCGCTGATCACGCTGATGGCGCAGATCGGAAGCTTCGTCCCGGCGGATGAGGCGGATATCGGTCTCTGCGACCGTATTTTTACCCGTGTGGGCGCTTCGGATGATCTGGCATCCGGTCAGAGTACCTTCATGGTGGAGATGACCGAGGTTGCGAATATCCTGCGGAATGCGACGAAAAACAGCCTTCTGATTCTCGATGAGATCGGACGCGGTACGAGTACCTTCGACGGCCTTTCGATCGCCTGGGCGGTTGTGGAGTATATTAGTAATACGAAGATTCTGGGTGCTAAGACGCTGTTTGCGACACATTACCATGAACTGACAGAGCTGGAAGGAACCTTAAGCGGCGTCAACAACTACTGTATCGCGGTCAAGGAACAGGGCGACGATATCGTCTTCCTGCGTAAAATCGTGAAGGGTGGCGCCGATAAGAGCTACGGCATCCAGGTGGCGAAGCTTGCAGGCGTTCCGGCTCCGGTCATCGATCGGGCAAAAGAACTGGTGGAAGAGTTGAGCGATGCCGACATTACAGCGCGTGCGAAGGAGATTGCAGAAAATGGTCCGGGAACTCAGACGCGCAAAAAGGTGGCAAAACCGGACGAGGTAGATCTGCAGCAGATGTCGATCTTTGACACGGTCAATGAGGACGATATCATTAAGGAGATCATGGAACTGGAAGTAAACCGGATGTCTCCGCTGGATGCGCTCAATACATTAGATAAGCTGCAGGCGAAGCTGAAAAACCGGTGGATGCACCAGTAAAAAAGAGTTTAGGAAGGATGTGGAGGAGATAGATGGCTGCGATTCAGGTCTTGGATTCCAATACAATCAATCAGATTGCAGCCGGCGAGGTCATTGAACGGCCGGCGTCGGTTGTCAAGGAGCTTTTGGAGAATGCGATCGATTCGAAGGCGACGGCGATCACGGTGGAGATTCAGGGCGGCGGTCTGCAGACGATCCGGGTGACGGATAACGGAAGCGGCATTGTGCGCGAGGAGATCCCACTGGCATTTAAGCGCCATGCGACCAGCAAGATCCGGACGGCGTCGGATTTGTTTCAGGTGGCATCGTTAGGGTTCCGCGGCGAGGCGCTGGCGTCGATCGCGTCGGTGGCGAAGGTGGAACTGATCACGAAAACAAACGATTCGATCAGCGGTTCCCGTTACCGCATCGAGGGCGGCGAGGAACTGGGACTGGAGGAGGTCGGTGCGCCGGAAGGTACGACCTTTATCGCCAGAGATCTGTTCTACAATACACCGGTACGCCGGAAGTTTTTAAAAACGCCGGCAACAGAAGGATCCCATGTGGCAGATTTAGTCGAAAAGATTGCCCTGTCGCATCCGGAAATCTCCATCCGTTTCATCAATAACAACCAGAGCCGTCTCCATACCTCTGGAAATCATAACTTAAAAGATATAATTTATGCGGTCTTTGGACGCGAGATCACGGCAAACCTGATTGAGGTGGATGCCGGAGCTGATCCGATCCGGGTAGGCGGCTTCATCGGTAAGCCGCTGATCGCGCGCGGCAACCGCACGTATGAAAATTATTTCATCAACGGACGCTATATCAAGAGCAGTATCATCGGAAAGGCGATCGAGGACGCATATAAACCGTTCATGATGCAGCACAAGTATCCATTTACGATGCTGCAATTTACGATCGATCCGTCGTATATTGACGTCAACGTCCATCCGGCGAAGATGGAGATCCGTTTCAGGGACGGCGAACAGATCTACCGGACGGTCTACCATACGATCGCGATGGCACTCGCTAACCGGGAACTGATTCCGGCGGTTTCGCTGGAGAATGAGAAGGATGCAGAGAAAGAGCTGAAGATTCCGGGGCTGGAAAAGGGAGTGCTGCCGGAGCTTCCAACCAGAAAGATGGAAAGCAGCCAGGGCAGCCGTCCGTCCTTAAAACCGGTCCGTATCCGTGAGGAACATCCGGAACCGTTTGAGACGAAACGTCTGGGGGCGTCGCAGGCAGAAATGATGTCGGTCTCGGAAGATATGCCGGGATATGGGGCTGAAAACGGCAGCGGATCAAATGCGGCTGTGTCAGGAACGGGGCGGCTCGATGAAGTGTTTGGAAGAACCGACACAACCGGCAGAGTTGAAAATGTTTCAATTAATACAGAGTCAGATCTGCCAGAGCCGGCCACGTCAGCGCCTTCCAGCGAATCCATCTCAGCTTCAGCGGGGCAAACTGCATCTCCTGCATCTGTTTCAACGGGATCGACCCAGTCCGCCCCATCTGAAAAGCCCCGTCAGATGGATCTGTTTGAAGATAAACTCCTGACCAAACCGGCGCGTGCGAACCACCGCCTGATTGGACAGCTGTTTGACACATACTGGCTGGTGGAGTATCATGATAATCTGTACATCATTGATCAGCATGCGGCGCATGAGAAAATCCTCTATGAGCGGACGATGGCATCCCTTCAAAAGAGGGAGTACACCTCCCAGATGATCGATCCGCCGATCATTTTGAGTCTCAACAGCAGTGAGCAGCTCAAATTAGAGCAGTATATGGAACATTTTACCTCGATCGGATTTGAGATTGAGCCGTTTGGCGGAAAGGAGTACGCGGTGCGTGCCGTTCCGGCGAACCTCTTTTCCGTCGCAAAACGCGAGCTTCTGATGGAGATGATCGACGATCTGGCGGAGGGCAATGGAAGCGGAACCCCGGATCTCATCAATGAGCGTGTGGCGACGATGTCGTGTAAGGCGGCGGTCAAGGGCAATCACACATTATCATTTGCCGAAGCGGATAAGCTGATCGATGAGCTTCTGGAACTCAAAAATCCGTATGCGTGCCCACATGGACGCCCAACGATCATATCGATGAGCAAATATGAGTTGGAGAAGAAATTCAAACGGATTGTATAACCCATTAAAAGGAGAGAAAGTCTTATGGGAAATCTGGAACAAGCGGCTGAAAAAAAGCCCTTGATTGTCCTGACCGGACCGACGGCAGTCGGAAAAACGGCGCTGTCTATTCAGCTTGCCAGGCGGATCGGCGGCGAGATCATCAGCGCGGATTCGATGCAGGTGTACCGCCACATGGATATCGGTACGGCAAAGATACGTCTGGAGGGGATGGACGGTGTGCCGCACCATCTGATCGATATTTTAGAGCCGACTGAGGATTTCAATGTCGTGCGGTTTCAGGCGCTTGCCCGCGCGGCGGTGGAAGATATTTACAGCCGCGGAAAAATTCCGATCGTGGCAGGTGGAACCGGCTTTTATATTCAGGCACTGCTCAATGATATTGATTTCACCCAGATCGACGAAAATACGCAGTTTCGGGAGGAGATGGAACGCCTGGCAGCCGAACAGGGGGCGGAAGTCCTGCATGAGCGCCTGCGGGCGGTCGATCCAGAATCGGCGGAGGCGATCCACGCAAACAATGTAGAACAGATTCATTTTCATAATGTAAAACGTGTGATCCGCGCGCTGGAATATTATGAGCAGACGGGCGAGAAGATTTCTGCCCACAATGAGGCGGAGCGGGCAAAGACTTCACCGTACCATTTCTTCTATTATGTATTAAATACCGATCGGGCGGTTCTCTATGAGCGGATCGAGAAGCGGATCGATGAGATGATGGAAGAGGGACTGGTCGAGGAAGTGAGGCAGCTGCAGGCGATGGGCTGTCGCCGTGATTCAGTGGCGATGCAGGGACTTGGATATAAAGAAATTCTGGCATATTTAAATGGCGAAATGTCGTTGGAGACAGCGGTCAATATCCTGAAACGCGATACGCGCCATTTTGCGAAACGTCAGCTTACCTGGTTCCGGCGGGAACGCGACGTGCGTTTCTTATATTTGCCGGAATTTGATAATGACCGGGAACGCGTGCTGGAACATATTCTGCAGGAATTAGCGGCGGAAGCGGGGATTATGGAGTGTGATTCATAAGATGGATGGAACACTCCAAATTATAATCAAGAAAAGTTAAAGAAACAAAAAAAGAATTATAGAATAACCGATAACAGGAAAGGAATCACCATGGAGTTAGAGAAAATGTATGGCGACCTCGGCATTTCGAAAGAAGTGCTTGAATATGGAGCCAGAATCGAAGCGGCTCTGGAAGATCGTTTCACAGAGATCGATGGTAATGCAGAGTACAATCAGTTAAAGGTAATCGCTGCGATGCAGAAAAACCGCGTCAGCGATATTCATTTTTCCGGTACAACCGGATATGGTTACAACGACCTCGGACGTGAGACGCTGGAACAGGTATATGCGGATGTATTCCACACTGAGGACGCGTTGGTGCGCCCGCAGATCGTGTGCGGAACGCACGCGCTCTACACGGCATTAGCCGGAAACCTGCGCCCGGGCGACGAGCTGCTTTCGCCGGTGGGAAAACCGTATGATACTCTGGAGGAAGTGATCGGCATCCGCGAGTCCAACGGTTCCCTGCGGGAGTACGGCATTTCATACCGTCAGGTTGACCTGCTGCCGGACGGAACCTTCGATTACGACGGCATCCGCGCGGCGATCAACGAGAAAACAAAACTGGTAACCATCCAGCGTTCCAAGGGATACGCATCCCGTCCAACCCTCTCGGCAGAGCAGATCGGTGAACTGATTGCATTTGTTAAATCCATCAAACCGGAAGTGATCTGTATGGTAGACAACTGCTATGGCGAATTCGTTGAGCGGATCGAACCGAGCGATCTCGGTGCGGACATGGTAGTCGGTTCCCTGATCAAAAACCCGGGCGGCGGACTGGCGCCGATCGGCGGCTATATCGCCGGAACCAGACAGTGCATCGAAAATGCAGCGTACCGCCTTGGTTCTCCGGGACTTGGACGGGAGGTCGGCGCGAGCCTTGGCGTCAACCAGTCCTTCTTCCAGGGACTTTTCCTGGCACCGACCGTTGTATCCGGCGCATTAAAGGGAGCTATTTTTGCGGCAAACGTCTATGAGCGCCTGGGCTTTGATGTGGTTCCGAACAGCACGGAGCCGCGCTATGATATCATTCAGGCGATCACGTTTGGAAAACCGGAGGGTGTTATTGCGTTCTGCCAGGGCATTCAGGCGGCGGCGCCGGTTGACAGCTATGTATCGCCGGAACCGTGGGATATGCCGGGGTATGATTCCCAGGTTATTATGGCAGCAGGTGCCTTTATCCAGGGATCCTCGATAGAGCTTTCCGCGGATGGTCCGATCAAACCGCCGTACAGCGTCTTCTTCCAGGGCGGACTGACCTGGTACCATGCGAAGTTAGGCATTTTAATGTCCCTGCAGAAGCTTCTGGATGCGGGCATAGTAAAACCTGAGCAGCTCAAAATCGACTAGAAATGACGTTTTTTGAATGATTTTGTAATTAATTTTAAGAAAACTTTAAAAAAAAATCTGCCGGACTGTCTATACACATTCCGGCAGTTTGTGCTAAGATAATAAAGATTATAGAAAGGGACGGTATTCGGTATCATGAATCGAGCAAAAAATTTCTGGATTCTTCTGCTGCTTCTGATGACAGGGATTGTGTTAGGCGGATTTATCGGAAATATGGCCTCCGGCGTCAGGGGACTGTCGTGGCTGAATTACGGACAATCCTTCGGTCTGATGGACCCGGTTGTTCTTGATTTAGGAATCCTGGTTATCACGTTTGGTCTGTCAATCCGGGTGACGATGGCGAGCATCATCGGCGTTGTCATTGCACTGATCGCATATCGTCTGATTTAATCAAAGAATCCCGCCAGGCGGGAATGGCTTTCTGTATGCAGAGGAGAGGCACGCAGGAGGACAATCAATGAAAAAAGAAGCAAAGAAACCAGTAAAAAGTTCTGAACCGGCCGGTGGATGGCGTCTTACCATGAAAGATATCCCTGAAAAAGACCGCCCCTACGAAAAATGTGAGAGGGAGGGAGTTGGGGCACTGACGGACGCCGAGCTTTTAGCGATCCTTATCCGGACCGGAAACCGGCAGGAGTCGGCACTTTCCCTGGCAACCCGGATTCTGGCGCAGGCGCAGCCGCCGGGAATTTTAGGGCTTTTGCATCTGACTCTTCCAGAAGTGATGGAGCAGAAAGGAATCGGCAGGGTCAAGGGAATCGAACTTTTGTGTGTGGGAGAACTGTCACAGCGGATCTGGCGCACCTTGACGCTTTCAGAAGCGCCTGCGTTTACGGCGCCGGAGGCGATCGCCGCTTTTTATATGGAGGAAATGCGTCACAAAGAGCAGGAAGAGATGCACCTGATGATCCTCAATACGAAGCAGAGGCTGATTCGGGATATCCTGCTGTTTCGGGGAACCTTCAATCACTCTCCGGCGTCTCCGAGGGAGATATTTATCGAGGCGCTGCGCTATCATGCAGCCAGCATCGTTTTAGTACATAATCATCCGAGCGGGGATCCTACCCCCAGTGCGGAGGATCGGCGGACGACCGTCCGGATTCAGGAGGCGGGCGCTATGCTGGGAATCCGGCTTTTGGATCATGTGATTATCGGCGAACAAGCCTATTTTAGTTTCAAAGAACGGGGAATACTATCATTATGAAAAACAGCAAGTATATTCTGGCAGGTATGTCAGCCTTCTGTCTTGTGCTGATTACAGCAACGTCTATCAAATCAAGCTTTCTGATGCCGCTTCGGACGGGTGTCGGTTTTGTTCTGGTACCGCTGCAGTCAGGCGTCAACGCGATTGGCACAGGTCTCTACAATACGCTTGAAAATTTTTCCTCCCTGCGGGAGGCGCAGGAGGAGAACAAAAATCTCCAGATGCGTCTGGACCAGATGGTGGAAGAGAACAACCGCTTGCAGTCGGAGCTTTACGAGTTAGACCGTCTCAGAGAGCTGTATCAGCTTGATCAGGAATATATGCAGTATAAAAAAATAGCCGCCCGTGTCATTGCAAAGGACTCTGGAAACTGGTTTCAGGTATTCCGGATCGACAAGGGAGCGGACGATGGCATTCAGGAAGATATGAACGTCATGGCAGGCGGCGGACTGGTCGGTATTGTAACCGATGTCGGGGCAAACTATGCAACTGTCCGCGCGATCATCGATGACGACAGCAACGTCAGCGGCATGTCCCTGCGGACCGGCGATACCTGTAATGTATCCGGCAACCTGACGCTTTACCAGGATGGACGGCTGGGACTTGACCATATCAAGAAAGAGGCAGATATCCAGGAGGGCGACAAGATCGTGACCTCCAACATCAGCGATATTTTCCTGCCGGGCATTCTCATCGGTTATGCCTCCGGGCTGACGACCGATGCCAACAACGTAACCAAATCTGGTACAATCATTCCGGTTGCAGATTTTGATAACCTGCAGGAGGTACTGGTAATCACCCAGCTGAAAAATGGGGATGGAGGCGACAATAATGCGGAAGCTGCTGATTAACCTTGTCATGCTGATTCTGGCATTCACGATCCAGATCTGCGTGTTCCCACAGATCGCCTTCTTATCTTCGGCTCCGAACCTGCTGCTGATTGTGGTGTTTGTGTGCAGCTTCATCGAGGGGCGCGAGCGGGGGATGTTCTACGGGCTGGTGGCAGGTCTTTTTATGGATCTGTTTTACAGTGGACCATTTGGCTTTTATACACTGTTTTTCATCAATCTGGGGTATGTCAGTGGAATCTGCAACAAGTATTATTATGAAGACTACATCACGCTGCCGCTGCTTTTAAGCCTGGCAAGTGATTTAATCTATAACCTGTACATCTATGTATTCCGGTTCCTGATACGGAATCGTCTGAATTTTGGGCATTATCTGGTCTCCATCATTATCCCGGAGATCATATTTACCACGGTTACGACGCTTGTCGTATACCGGTTTTTCCTTTTTATCAACCGGAAACTGAAAGAATGGGAACAAAGGAGAGATTCGAACATTGTTTGATGACCTGAAAGAATATCTGCGAGAATGGTTCAAAAAAGTGATTACCTCCCGGCTTTTTGTCCTGGCGGTTGTGTTCTGCCTGATGTCGTCCGCATTGGTGATGCGGTTGTTCAACCTGCAGATCATCAAGGGCGAAGAGTATCAGGATGCATATACAGCGATGACGGAAAAAGTCATAAAGACTGCCAGCACGCGGGGTAATATCTACGATCGGAACGGCAATGTGCTGGCATACAACGAACTGGCATACGACGTTACCATACAGGATACCGGTGCGTACAAGACGGATGCACAGTGGAACACGATGCTCTACGATCTGGTATCGATCTTGAATAAACACGGTGAGAGCGCACAGACCAGTTTAGAGCTTACGCTCGATCACGATGGAAATGTCGTGTATACCTCCGAGACACAGTCCGGACGCAAGCGATTCCTGCGTGATTATTATGGTCTTAAAAATGTGGATGAGATGGACGATTCAGATGGAAAATACCCGTCCGACATTTCAGCGCCAGATCTGCTGGAGCGGATGAAAAAGGAGTACCACCTGACACTCGGTGACGATAAGAACCGGGACGGGCGCCCGCTTGACAAAGACGGCAATCCGGTCGATGTTTCGGATGAGGTGGCGCTGCAGATCGTCGGTATCCGCTACACGATGCGTTTTACCGCGTTCCAGAAGTACGAATCGACAACGATCGCGACGGATATCAGCGATGAGACCGTTGCAGACATTTTAGAGCACGCAGCCGATCTGGTGGGCGTCAATATACAGGAATCGACGATCCGTGTGTACAATGAAAGCCTCTACTTTGCGCCGATCATTGGATATACGGGAAAAGTAACGAGCGAACGTCTGGAGGAGTTAAAGGCGGTCAACGATGACTATGAGTTAAATGATGTCGTAGGCCGTACCGGCATCGAATCCTCGATGGAGCTGGAATTAAAGGGTAAGAAAGGTTCCCAGACGGCATATGTAGATAACGTCGGAAGAATCCTAAGCGTGACCGGGGAAGTCGCACCGGTGGCAGGCAACGATATCTGGCTGACCCTCGATCTGAACCTTCAGAAGGGTATTTACCACATTCTGGAGAAGCAGCTGGCGGGCGTCTTGTTAAAGACGATTGTCAACCAGGATGAGAAAGATATCGCTTATATCGATTCTTCCAGTATTAAGATACCGATCAAGAAAGCATACTTCCAGCTGATCAACAACAACGTCCTCTCGATTGACAATTTTGCTTCCGAAGAGGCATCCGATGTGGAACAGCAGATTTATCAGAAGTACGAGAGCTCACGCGTGCGGATTGAACAGGAACTGCGGGGCGAACTGCAGTCTGAAAATGCAACGCCGATGAACGCGCTTTCAGAGGAAATGCAGGCATATATGCAGTATATCTATTCGTATCTTTCTTCCAGCAACAAGGCGATTGTCCAGCGTGATGCGATCGATACGTCCAGTGACATGTATCAGGCGTGGAAGAACGGTACGATCAGTCTGCGGGAATACTTATATTATGGAATTGCCAACAACTGGATCGATACGACGAAGCTGGACATCCAGAGCCGCTATTCGAATGCGGACGATGTCTTCACGGCACTGCTGGACGACTGTTTCCGCGATCTGGAAAAGGATCCGGCATTCGAGAAACTGATTTATCAGTATTTAATCAATAACAATGTTGTGACCGGGCGCGAGCTCTGCATGGCGCTCTATTCCCAGAATGTGCTTGCATACGATGAGAATGAGGTCAACCTGCTGCGTGTCAGCGGGGAAGAATATGCGTACCAGTTCCTGATGAATAAGATCCGCAATATTGAGATCACACCGGCGCAGCTGGCACTTGACCCGTGTACGGCGAGCTGTGTCGTGACGAGCGCGAAGACTGGCGAGGTGCTGGCACTGGTATCTTATCCAAGCTATGACAACAACCGGATTTCGGACAGCACCTATTTTGCCCAGCTAAATGCCGATCAGTCGCTGCCGCTGCGAAACAATGCGACGCAGACGCTGAAAGCACCAGGCTCCACCTTTAAACCGATCACGGCGATTGCAGGTCTGGAAGAGGGGGCAATCACGCTTTCTGATATGATTAACTGTACCGGTATTTATGAGGAAGTCAGCAATCCGATCCGATGCTGGAAATATCCGGGCTTCCACGGACCGTTAAATGTTGTGGGAGGCATCGAAAATTCCTGTAACTATTTCTTCTCGGAGGTGGCGCACCGCCTGTCCACAGAGACAGATGGAAGCTACAAACCGGAGAAAGGTCTGGAGACGCTGAAAAAATACGCGACCATGTTCGGTTTGGACCGGACTTCGGGCATTGAAATCTCGGAGGCGACGCCGTCTATCAGTGATACCGATCCGGAGCGTTCCAGTATGGGACAGGGTACGCACCAGTTTGCGAGCGTACAGCTTGCCCGCTATGTGACGGCGCTTGCCAACCGCGGCACGGTCTATGATCTGAGCTTGATTGATAAGGAGACGGATTCCCAGGGTAATCTGGTCAAGGATTATTCGCCGGCTGTGGCGTCAACCCTTGATTTCCAGACAAGCACCTGGGATGCAGTCCAACAAGGTATGCGCCAGGTAGTTACCAACAGTTCGACCAAGCGCGTGTTTGATGGTCTGGACGTACACGTGGCCGGTAAGACCGGTACGGCGCAGGAGTCCCAGAAACGGGGCAACCACGCGTTCTTTATTTCGTTTGCACCGTATGAGAATCCGGAAATTTCGGTGACGGTCAGTATCCCGAATGGATATTCTTCTTCGAATGCGGCGATGGTGGCAAAACACGTATATCGTTACTTCTATGGCTATGCGAGTCTGGATGATATCCTGAATTCAGGAGCATTGGATGCGTCCAATGAACGAATCAATGGAGATTAAGAGGTGATGGAACTATGAAAAGTTCCGTAGTAATAAAGGGATGTAAGTCCGGTATGACGGTAATTCTGAATCCGGACACCCCCTTTGAACAGTTACTGGAGGATGTAGGGAAAAAGTTTAAAGAAAGTGAAAAATTCTGGGGATCCGCCCAGATGACGCTGACCCTGGAGGGGAGAGAACTGACCCCAATCGAGGAACTGCAGGTGACGGATGCGATTACCGCCAATTCCCAGATAGAGATTCTCTGTCTGCTGGATACTGACGCTAACCGTATCGCCCGCTGTGAAAAGGCGCTGACCGAGCGGCTGATGGAACTGACTGCCCGGACGGGACAATTCTATAAGGGTAATTTATCCCGGGGCGATCTGCTGGAATCCGATGCGAGCATCGTGATCATCGGGGATGTGGAGCGCGGCGCGCGTGTCAGCGCACGGGGCAATATCGTCGTTCTTGGCACGCTGGCGGGTTCCGCCCATGCTGGGGCGGCGGGAAGTGAGGACGCGGTGATCACCGCGCTGGAAATGTCGCCGATGCACCTTCGGATTGCTGATCTGACAGCCAAAACGCGCAGCCAGGGTAAAAAGATGGGGCGCGGACCGATGATTGCATCGGTATCCGATGGAAACATTGACGTAGAATCGGTCAAAAAAAGTTTTTTAGATTATTTTCATTTTATTTAGCGTATTTAATGGATTTAAGACTGGAATTATTCTACTTTTTAGAGTAGAATAAAATGGTAAAACAGAATACAGGAGGATGTTCCTATGAGCGAAGTTATCGTTATTACTTCCGGAAAAGGAGGCGTCGGCAAAACGACAACCTCAGCGAACGTCGGCACCGGGCTTGCCATGCTTGGCAAACGGGTGGTTCTCATCGACACCGATATCGGTCTGAGAAACCTGGATGTCGTCATGGGACTGGAAAACCGGATTATCTACAATCTGGTCGATGTGATCGAGGGAAACTGCCGGATGAAGCAGGCGCTGATTCGAGACAAAAGATATCCTGACCTGTTCTTATTACCTTCCGCCCAGACGCGGGACAAGTCGTCCGTGAGTCCGGGGCAGATGATAAAATTAGTAGAAGACTTAAGAGAAGAGTTTGATTACATACTGCTTGACTGTCCCGCCGGGATTGAGCAGGGCTTTCGTAATGCGATCGCCGGGGCGGACCGGGCGCTGATTGTCACGACACCGGAGGTATCCGCGATAAGGGATGCTGACCGGATCATCGGACTTTTAGAAGCATCCGGGGTCGGGCGTATGGACCTGATTATCAACCGGATCCGGAGCGATATGGTGCGCCGGGGCGATATGATGTCGGTGGATGATGTGATGGATATTCTGTCTGTCCCTGTGATTGGCACAGTCCCGGACGATGAGGATATCGTTATATCCACGAATCAGGGCGAACCGCTGGTCGGCATGAATGGATATGCCGGGCAGGCATATTTAAACATATGCAAACGAATACTTGGAGAATCGGTACCATTTATACAGCTTGATGCGTCTCCGGGCTTCTGGTCCCGGATATCCGGCTTCCTCAAACGTGCATAGGAGGGGACGCTATGATTCTGATTGCAGAACTGTTTACGAAAAAGAATTCCGGCGAGATAGCCAGAAAGCGTTTAAAACACCTTCTGACTGCCGATCGGGCGGGCTGTTCGCCGGAACTTCTGGATCTGATTCGCGCAGATTTCCTGAGGAGCGTGTCACGTTATCTGGAGATTGATCCGGGGGATGTGACACTCCGGATTCTGAGGACATCCTCAGAACAGCCGGCGGAGGTATTCCCGGCGGTCTGTGCGTCGGTGCCGGTTCTTACTTTAAGGAGCCATTTACAGCATGATATTCGATTACCAATTTAGAAATTACAACTTTCGAGCCCTCATTTATATGATTCTGCTGAGTGTTCTCGGCATTTTGGTTGTCGGGAGCGCCAGCAATCAGGACCGTTCCTCTGTGATAAAACAGATTATCGGAGTGGTTGTATCCCTGATTATCTGTCTGGTTCTGTCTTTGATTGATTACCATCAGTATTTCCGATTTACCACGCTTATCTATGTGGTCTGTGCCGGAATGCTGGCGGCAGTTCTTTTGTTTGGACGTACCACCAAGGGCGCGACCCGCTGGCTGCGGATCGGCGGGATTCAGATCCAGCCGTCCGAGTTTGTAAAGATCGGTCTGATCCTCATCCTGGCGAATTTTCTTTCCAGAAACCGGGAGAAAATCAATGAGCCAAAGACATTGGGGATGACGGCGCTTATCTGTGTCCTTCCGGTCGGCATGGTATATTTACAGCCGAACCTTTCCACCACCATCGTCATCTGTTTCATGATTCTGTGCATGGTTTATGTAGCCGGTATCAGTTACAAATGGATTGCCGGTTCGGTGGCGGTCGGGGTACCTGGATTTGCGGCGCTTATCTATCTGTCGCTGCAGGGATTCATCCCGTTTCTCCAGAAATACCAGGCACAGCGTATCATGGGAAAGATTTTCCACAGCAGCAGTGAATTTACGGATCTGAACCGTCAGCAGGATAACTCCATGATGGCGATCGGCTCCGGGCAGCTACGCGGCAAGGGGCTTTTTAACAACACATTAAGCTCCGTCAAGAATGGAAATTTCCTCTCGGAGGAACAGACGGACTTTATCTTCGCTGTTATTGGAGAGGAGCTTGGGTTTGTCGGCGGCGTGGCGGTCATTGCCCTCTATGCGCTGCTGGTGTATGAGTGCCTCTGGATTGCAGCGCGCGCGAAGGACACAGCTGGACGTCTGATTGCATCGGGCATGGCGGCGCTTCTGGCGTTCCAGAGTTTTGCCAACATTGCGGTAGCCACGGGAATCTTCCCGAACACGGGTCTTCCGCTTCCTTTCATAAGCTCCGGACTTAGTTCGCTGCTCAGTATGTTTATCGGAATGGGAGTTGTTCTCAATGTTGGATTGCAACGAAATAACGTAACCGTTCAGTAAGTACATGCATGGACTGTGAAGCTGCATGGAAATTGAATTTTATGGTTATGAAAAATAGGAATCATTAAGGAGGCAGGTATAGATGTATATCGGGTTAATCGCACATGATGCGAAGAAAAAACTGATGCAGAACTTCTGTATCGCATATCGCGGCATCCTGAGCAAGCATGAACTCTATGCGACAGGAACGACAGGCCGCCTGATTGAGGAGGTTACGAATCTGACCCTCCATAAATATTTGCCGGGTCACCTGGGAGGTTCCCAGCAGCTCGGCGCACAGATCGAACACAATCAGATCGATCTGCTGATTTTCCTGCGCGATCCGTTGGCGCCGAAGCCGCATGAGCCAGATGTTAATGATGTTGTCCGCCTCTGTGATATTCACAATATCCCGATGGCGACAAACCTGGCGACGGCAGAGCTTCTCGTTAAGGCGCTTGACCGCGGCGATATGGAATGGCGGGAGATGTACAAATGAGAAAACAGACAATCGGACTTGCGGGCGCACTGATGCTTTGCGGTATCAGCATGCTGACCGGCTGTGGTGCCCGCGGTCTGGAACAGGCATATTCATTTCAAGAACGGGAAGCGCAGATGACGCCAGCGGCAGGTGCCGGGCTGGCGCCCTTTTTTGCCTCTTCTCTCTGCGTACCGGAATCTGCAGACGGCGATATTGCTCCAGATGATGCGGTGACGGCGCAGGCGGGCGCATTGTTTGATGTGACCGACTCCAGCGTTATATATGGTAAGAATATCTATGACCAGATGTACCCGGCGAGCATCACGAAGGTAATGACGGCGATCATCGCGATCGAGGAAGGCAATCTTTCCGATGCGGTGACGGCAAATGACGATGTCGTGATCCGCGAGGCAGGCGCTTCGATGGCAGGCATCAAGCCGGGCGATACCTTTACGCTGGAGCAGCTCTTATACGGACTGATGATTCCGTCCGGCAACGATGCAGCCAATGCGATTGCGGATCATATCGCCGGAAGCACGGATGCGTTTGTGGAGAAGATGAATGCGAAAGCGAAGGAACTCGGTGCGACCCACACGCATTTTGTCAATGCAAATGGTCTGCACAGCACCGACCACTATACAACGGCATATGATCTCTATCTGATTTTCAACGAGGCGCTTAAACTGCCACTGTTTTGTGAGATCATTAACGCGCAGTCTTATACAGCTGATTATACCGATGCAAATGGAGCCGCAAAACAGCAGGTCTGGAAGGTTGGCAACTGGTATCTGAAGGGAGACCGCGAGGCACCGGAGGGAGTGACTGTCTTAGGCGGCAAAACCGGCACTACACAGGCGGCTGGCTACTGCCTGATCATGGCGAGCGATGGGGACGATGGCAAGGAATATATATCGGTTGTGCTAAAATCTGCAAATCGTCCGTCACTTTATGACAATATGACGGAAATTTTGACTAAAATTTCAAATAAGTGATTGCAATATTTATAAATTTATACTATAATTATTTATACAATAAAAGATTTTACATACAACTTAAATAAACTCAAGGAGGAGATTGTTATGGTTCAGATCATCGCAGGAGCAAAGGGAAAAGGAAAAACTAAATATTTACTCGATATGGCGAACACGGCTGTCAAAGAAGCCAAGGGATCCGTTGTCTATCTGGATAAGAGTTCCAAACATATGTATGAGTTGAATAACCAGATTCGCCTTATCAATGTACAGGAATATCCGATTGATACCAGCGATGGATTTATCGGATTTATTTGTGGTATTATCTGCCAGGATCACGATCTGGAGCAGATGTATCTTGACAGCTTCCTGAAACTTGCCTGCCTCGAGGGAGCGGATATTGAAGAGACCTACAAGACGCTGGAGACCATCAGTGAGAAATATCATGTAAAATTCGTTTTAAGCATATCCATGAATGCAGCCGATCTTCCAGAGTGCGCGAAAGAAAGTGTTGTAGTATCTTTATAAGAGATTCAAAATGAACGAAACCGCAGCTGTCAGCGCAGGGCGGAGACAGGAGACTGTCCGATTCATCTGAAAAAGGAGAATTGGATGGTCTCTTTTTGCGCATAGGAAACTTCGCCCTATGGCAAAAAACGCTCATTACCACAGTGATGAATACGATAAGTACCTGCGCTTCAGAAATCCGGCGGAAACCGGATTTCTGAAGCGTAGTACATATCCGGTGGCTGCTTGGCGGATGAATGAGCCGTAACCGGCGGCCAGAACAACCGGATTTGGGATGTCCCCGTCAGCTTCTTAGTTTTTGGGCTAATTGAGGGAGTAATTGTAGACATTGATCGCCGACTGGTGTAAAATATTAGTTAGAATTTTTTTGAAATTATGGCTGAATTTGGAAAATTTTAACGATATATAACAGAAAGGTGGATTTTCTATGCAGTACGATTTTGACACACCGATCGATCGGACCCATACTTGGTCGATCAAGCATGATTTTAAGAAAGAAAATGGGAAAGCGGATGATATTCTGCCGCTCTGGGTGGCGGATATGGATTTCCGATCGCCGGACAGCGTGGTTGAGGCGCTGAAAAAGGCAGTGGATCACGGGATTTTCGGTTACAGCCGGGCAGATGAGTCGTACTTTGATGCGGTGGCAGCGTGGTATCAGAAACGCCATCACCTGACTCTGCAGCCGGAGTGGATGACCTGCACGCCAGGTATCGTGTTTGCATTCTCGATCGCAGTGCGGGCTTTTACCCAGGAGGGCGATGCGGTGTTGATCCAGCCGCCGGTCTACCATCCATTCAGCCGGGCGATCCTCCGCAATAAGCGGACGCTGGTGGAGAATCCGCTGGTTTTAAAAGATGGACATTATGAGATGGATCTGGAAGATCTGGAGCAGAAGGTGCTGGATGAGCATATCAAACTGATGATTTTATGTAATCCGCACAATCCGGTTGGCCGTGTCTGGACAAGGGAAGAGCTGACCGCACTGGCTGACATCTGCCTGCGCCACCATGTATACGTGATCAGTGACGAGATCCATGGCGATTTTGTATGGCAGGGGCATGAGCAGACTCCGTATGCGTCGATTTCAGAGGAAGCATGCCTTCATTCGATGATGTGTACAGCGCCGAGCAAGACTTTCAATCTGGCTGGCATGGCGACATCAAACCTCTTTATCCCGGATCCGGAGATGCGGCGTAAATTCCGGTCGGAGCTGCTGGATGTTGGTCAGGAAAATATGAACCGTCTGGGATTGTTCGCCTGCCGTGCAGCGTATGAAGGCGGCGGGGAATGGCTGGATCAGCTTATCGGCTATCTGGCTGGCAATCTGGCACTGGTGCGCGATTTCTGTAAAAACCGTGTGCCGCAGATTCAGCTGGTAGAACCGGAGGGAACGTATCTGGCATGGCTGGATTGCCGTGAACTGGGGATGACGGACGATGAATTGATGGCATTCTTCTCGGATGAAGCGAAGGTATGGCTGGATCCGGGCACGCATTCGGGTGAACAGGGATCTGGATTTATGCGCTTTAATCTGGGAAGTTCGCGCAGTGTGATTGCACAGGCGCTCGATCAGATCGAGGCGGCATGGAAAAAACGGAACGCATAATGAAAAATAGCAGAACCGTAAAAATAAAACGTTCGGAGGGATTGCATGGAATTTGAAGAAGTGGAGAATATTGGACAGCGGATCAAGGAGATTCGCAAGAGTAAATCTATCACGATCCAGAAGCTGTCCCAGTTTACCGATCTGTCAGTGGGATATCTGAGCAATCTGGAGCGGAACCAGGCAAGCCCGACGCTGAACAATCTGCAGATTATGGATGATTCTGTATAATTGACGGGATGAATTGATCTTGAAATTTGGACAATTCACTCGTATAATAAAGGCTGTACGTTGGGCTATACAGAATATTGCAAAAGTCCATGGCCGGAGACAAATTTGCGTGGATTTTTGTCTGGTAACTGTGAAACTGCAGAAACAGCTGCCAGAGAAGTACATCGGGAAAAGGGAGGATAGAGCTGCATGGCCAAAAACAAGAAAATTGTACGCTACAGAAAGCCATTGAATATCAATGTAGGCATGATCATTTTTGCCATGATTTTCGTCTATCTTTCTTTCAGTGTCTATACATATCTCAGGCGGGATCACGTCCAGTTTTATGAGGTCGTCGAGGGAAGTATTGTAAATAATAAAGAATACAACGGAATCCTGTTTCGGGATGAGACAGTGGAAAATGCACCGCAGACCGGGTACGTCAACTATTATGTGCGCGAGGGAAAGCGGGCAGGCGCTGGATCGCGCGTCTATTCGCTAGATGAGACCGGCGAGCTGGGGAAATTTTTGGAAGAAAATCAGTCCTCTGGGGTGTCCCTGTCAGCGGAAAATCTGGCTGATTTGAAGAAACAACTCAGTTCGTTCTGTTTATCCTACAACGATCAGCGCTTTGAAAGCGTCTACGACGCCAAATATTCTTTGCAGGCTTCGGTTGCAGAGTATATGAATTTCAATGCGCTGGGCGATATGGATGCACAGCTTCAGGCACAGGGCATCAATTACAAACAGATATCGACGCCCCAGCCGGGTATTATTTCCTATGTGACCGATTCTTTTGAGGGAGTCGCGCCGGAGGAGGTGACGGCGGATTCGTTTGACCGGAGTCAATATACGCGGCAGGTGGGACGAGCTGGGGAGCTGATCGAGGCGGGCACGCCGGTGTACAAGATCATCACATCAGAGAACTGGAGTATCGTGTTTCAGATGGATGACAAAGATAAAGAGCAGTTTGCCGATCAAGATACACTGACGATCGAGCCGTTGGGAAGTGATATGAAATTCCGGGGAAATTATTCGATGTTTACCGGTTCCGATGGCAATCTGTATGGACGCCTGGATCTGGACCGTTACATGATCCAGTTTGAATCCGAGCGTTTTATGACCTTCGAGATCTCCAGCGAGGAAACGCAGGGACTTAAAATTCCGGTATCATCGGTGATGGAGAAGGAATTTTATACCATTCCAGTTGACTATATGACAACGGGCGGCAACGCTACTGAAGATGAGGCTGGCTTCAATAAAGAAGTTTACGGCGAAGGCGGAAAGGCGTCGATTGAATTTGTCACGCCGGAGATTTACAGCTCGACCGATGAGTATTATTATGTCGAGAAGAGCGACGATGGGCTGTTAAAGAGCGGCGATTATCTGGTGAAGCCGGATTCAAACGAGCGCTTCCAGGTAGGACCGACGGCAAAGCTGACAGGTGCTTACAATATTAATAAGGGATACGCGGTGTTCAAGCAGGTGAAAGAACTTGCAAATAGCGGTGAATATTACATTGTAGAAAAAGGAACCAAATATGGATTATCGGTTTATGACCATATCGTGTTGGATGCCAGTACCGTATCGGATGGTCAGATCGTATATCAGTAATGATATTTCCAAAATATAGAGATAAGGAAGGTGTATCACATATGGTTCAGGAACAGTTAGAAGAAGTACGTCAGAATATACGGAACGCTTGCGAGCGGAGCGGACGGAAGGTGGAGGATGTCACGCTGATCGCGGTCAGTAAGACAAAACCGGTGCCGATGCTTCAAGAGGCATATGATGCCGGCGCCAGAGATTTCGGCGAAAACAAGGTGCAGGAGATGCTGGAGAAGGAACCGCAGCTGCCGTCTGATATCCGTTGGCATATGATTGGACATTTACAGAAAAATAAAGTCCGTCAGGTAATTGACAAGGCAGTTCTGATTCACTCCGTCGATACGGTGGGACTGGCAGAGCAGATCGAAAAAGAAGCGGTCAAACGTGATCTGGACGTTTCTATTCTTCTGGAGGTCAATGTCGCCGGAGAAGAGTCCAAATTTGGTTTTGCCCCGGAAGAAGTCGAGGAAGCGGCACGCGAAATTGCAAAGTATCCGCATGTCCACATACAGGGACTTATGACGATTGCACCATTTGTAGAGAATTCGGAAGAAAATCGTGGTGTTTTTAAAAAATTATATGAATTATATGTTGACATGAAACGGAAAAACATTGATAATGTTACTATGAATGTCCTTTCGATGGGAATGACCGGAGACTATCAGACAGCGATTGAAGAAGGTGCAACTATGGTAAGAGTCGGTACGGGCATTTTTGGAACCAGGGCAAAGATAGGAGAGAAATAGGGTTATGAGTATTCTGAACAAATTAATGGATACAATGCGTCTCACAGAGAATGATGACGATTACTTCGATGAGGAAGACTACGAAGAAGAAAAACCGGTGATTAAGAAGCGTTCTTTCGGCAAGAGGGACGAAGAGATGGATGATTACCGCCACGAGGAGGAATCTAAGCCGCGTTTTCTGCCACGTTCCTCTAACAACAAGGTAGTGCAGATGCGCCGCAGCATGGAAGTATCTCTGATCAAACCTACTTCCATGGAGGATACGAGAGAGATTTGCGATTACCTGCTGGCTGGAAAAGCTGTTGTTTTAAATATGGAAGGAATCCACATGGAGGTTGCACAGCGTATCATTGATTTTACCTGTGGCGCAACCTATTCGATGGATGGAAATCTCCAGAAGATTTCCAATTACATCTTTATTGCGACACCGTCATCGGTTGAGCTGTCCGGCGACTTTCCCGAACTCTTAGCAGACGGTTCCATGAATGTTTCCGGGATGAATCTCCACTTCTGATACTGATATACTCCCAGGTTCGCTATATATCTGAACCTGGGAGTATTTATTATACAATCGGAAATTTGTGTGATTTCTGATTGTATACAGGCTCTCCGGTAGGAGCACACTTTATATAAGCACTTTCGAACAGGAGTAGAAACACGCGATGCTGCAGGAAAAAGAAGAACAGCTTTTAAAAAAGAGAATGATAGAACTGGCCGGACTCTGTTATCAGCGCGATATACAGACAAGTACCGGCTTTTTGTCGTTAAATGAACAGACGATCTTTCACTCGATCGAGAAGACGCTGCCGCCGGTGCGGACTTGCCTGACGGGTGGCTTTGAGGGCGCAGAGCGCAAACTTCTTTGTTTTCTGGCTTCGTATGATGAGGAGGAGTTTGGACTTCCGATTGCCGTGTTGGAGGTCATTCCGGCAAACCTGCGTTACAGTGAGGCGCTGACGCACCGGGATTATCTCGGGGCGCTCATGAACCTGGGGATTGAGCGCAGCTGCATCGGGGATATTCTGATGAAGGAAAATGGCTGCTGCGTCTTCTGCCAGGAAAAGATGGCGGATTATCTCTGCCAGGAACTCACGATGGTGCGCCACACCTCCGTGATCTGCCGCAGGGCGGACGCGACGGAGCCGATCACACCGAAGATGGAGCGCGTGAGTGGAAGCGTTGCATCACCGCGTCTTGACAGTGTGATCGCGATGGTATTTTCATCCTCCCGCACGAAGATACTGCCGCTCATTGAGGGCGAAAAGGTATTTATTGACGGGAAACAGGTGACTTCCCCGGCGGTGCAGCTTAAAGAGGGCGAGATTGTATCTGTGCGCGGCATGGGAAAATTCCGCTTTGCCGGGAGCGGGGGATTGTCGAAAAAGGGACGTCTGTATGTTTATGCGGATAAATATGTGTAAAAAAGAAAGGACTGAAAACAAATGACAGCAGTAAAGAATGAGAAAATGAATCGCGTAACCGTTCACCTGGACGAGAAGCCGATCTATGATATTGTGATGACCGAAGATTTTTCGGCACTTCCGGGTGAAATCGAAAAACTCTCCATTTCAAACCGCCGTCTCTGCATCGTGACAGATTCGAACGTAGAAAAATTATATTTGAATGAGGTAAAAGAACTTCTGGCGCCGTGCTGCAAGACGGTAATTTCGTTCGTATTTCCGGCGGGCGAGGAGCACAAAAACCTCGACACCGTCCGAGATTTATATGAGACCCTGATTTTGAACCATTTTGACCGCAACGATATGCTGGCAGCACTCGGCGGCGGAGTTGTGGGCGATCTCTGCGGATTCGCGGCGGCGACCTATCTGCGCGGCGTTGCCTTCATGCAGATTCCGACGACGCTTCTTTCCCAGGTGGACAGCAGCATTGGCGGCAAGACGGGCGTTGATTTTGACGCGTACAAAAATATGGTTGGCGCGTTTCATATGCCGAAGCTGGTATTTACCAATATCAATACGCTTCAGACGCTTCCGGACAACCAGTTTTCCGCCGGTATGGGCGAGGTTATCAAACATGGTCTGATCAAGGATGCGGCATATTATGAGTGGCTGCTTGAAAATGCGGCAGATATCTGGGCGCGAAAGCCGGAGGCACTCCGCAAGACAGTGACCTGGAGCAATGAGATCAAGCGTGCTGTGGTAGAGAAGGATCCGACCGAAAAAGGC
>OBJE01000442.1_pt1 | contig 38485 bp, 32 predicted proteins | sample 1519681 | NCBI WGS metagenome assembly OBJE01 (sample SAMEA3888898, study PRJEB22519) | human gut metagenome | biome: human gut; feature: human-associated habitat; material: faeces | place: Denmark | collected 2011 | reverse complement strand
GTTTTTAATGCAATAAACTTCATTCTTTCGTTTTTGCTGACTTCAGACGGCTCGCATGTACCCAGCCATACAGGGGATTCCTTGGCACTCCCAGTTCTTTAGCTGCCTTAGCTTGTCCGATTTCTTTAGCGAGTTTCACCGCCTGTACTTTGTATTCATGGTCATATTGTCTGTTTCCTGCCATTTTGTCCACTCTCCTTATCCTCTTGATTATATCTCAAATCCTTGAGAATGAGGTGTCAACTTTTTTTATACCACATCACGTAGAAAGCCGCCGGTGCGCATGACAGAATAAGCATTTGTTTGAAAATCCGTGAGTGGGCGCGCATAGCGTCAGAACGGAGAACCACTGTTTGAGCACGCAAAGCGTGCGAGTTTGGTTCGCAGTTCTGACAATAGGCGACGCAAGCCCACGAACAAAGGATTTTCTCCCAAATGTGCATCTGTCATGCGCATCGGCGGTTTTCGGACCCTTCGGAAATCTTTTGGACCTTAGTCGATTAAATCTAAATATGCCCCAGTTATTGCCACACTGTTAAAAAATCAGACTTTGATTTTGCCACACTAAAGGAGAGTGAATGCATTGATATATTCCAAGAAAGACAGAACGGTAGATGCCCCGAAAGGACACTTATTTTCAGAATTTCTGGAAGATAAGTGTCCTTTTCTGGATCTTATACCTCAAAAAGCACTGAACCACTGGATAATGGCAGGAGTTTTTTGCAATCTTAAAGAATTTTAAGCAGTAAAGAAGAGATATTGTTCTTGTGTACGGAGGGGCGTGGGCGTATAATAAAATCAGTTTTCTGAATTTTGAGACAACTTCAATGGTCAGCAGAAGAAAACCGGAAATTATTACAACTACTACAGAGGCTGTTTTTCAGGAAAATTGTACCGACAGGATATGGAAATGAGGTTTGTAAGGTGAAAAAAGGGAAAAAAATTACGGCTGGATTGATATTTCTTATATTAATGACAGTATTAATGACAGCTCTCACAGGATGCAATAAGACAGATAAAATAACTGACACAACGGAAAATCCTGTTATAAAAATCGGAAGTGATAATTATCCTCCCTATAATTTTCTAAATGAGGATGGTATGCCGACGGGAATAGATGTTGATCTGGCGACGGAAGCATTTGGAAGAATGGGATATAAGATAGAGATCATTCCCATAAGCTGGGAACAGAAAAAGAAAATGTTAGAAAATGGAGAAATAGACTGTATTATGGGCTGTTTTTCCATGAAAGGACGACTGGATGATTATCAGTGGGCAGGTCCGTATATGATAAGCAGACAGGTTGTTGCAGTCAATCCTAACAGTGATATCTATAAATTAAGTGATCTGGAGGGAAAAAAACTTGCTGTCCAGTCAACAACAAAACCGGAAGAGATATTTCTGCGCCGGACGGATGAAAGGATTCCTAAGCTGGGGAATCTGATCAGTCTGGAAAACAGGGAATTGATCTATACTTTTTTAGGAAAAGGCTATGTTGATGCAGTGGGAGCCCATGAGGAATCCATTATCCAATATATGAAGGATTATAATATGGAACTGCGTATCCTGGATGAACCACTTATGACAGTGGGGCTCGGAGTTGCATTTGCAAAGGATGACACCAGAGGTATTTGCCAGAAATTAGAACAGACATTAGCTGACATGAAAGAAGATGGAACAGCTGCAAAAATCATTGGGAAGTATCTTGATGATCCGGAGAAATATCTGGAGGTAGATAAAATTGGAGAAGAATAAACAGGAATGGATAAAAATGAAATTCTGGACTGTCAGTGCAGTCCTGGGTATGTGTCTGACCTGTTTTACAGTTCTGTATTTTTTCTATTTTAGTAAAGCCTATGAGGAATCCCGGCTTTTGAATATAGTAAATTATGTGAAGGTACAATGTTCTGTGTATACACGTTATAATGAGGTGTCAGAATGTAAATGCCTGATACGTGCGATCGACAGTGCAAGACAGGTCAGTGTTGTCATAGATGCAAAAACACAGGACGGAAAAGAATTTAACAATCAGCTCTTAGAAGAATGTACAGACCAATTATGGCTGACAGGTGCTATGGTACTGGATGCAAATGGAAATATTGTAGGTGAATATAGTGAGAGCGGGAGTGTGGATAGAAGCCGTTTTGCAAAAATACAGGAACATGTTAATAAAGAAACAATACTGGATATTGCAGATCATGAGGAAAAGGTATATTCCCAGCAGATCAGCTGTGATGATGGAGGGCATATAGATGTAGCTGCATGTGCCAGGAGAGATGAACCTGGTATTGTAATTACTTATTATTATACATCTGCTGAGTTTTTGCAAAATTATAAGCTTACCATACAGAGCCTGTTAAATGGATATCAGACCTTTAGTGACGGAACGATCATGATCGTGGATAATGGTGTGGTCATTGCTTCCAATGATACCAGCCTTATTGGTCAGGATGCGAAAAAACAGGAGGTGATCCAGGCTTTAAAGAAAAATGCAGACAGCAGACATTTAATGCATTTGAATGTGGGTGACGATTTCTATTATGGACTGATGCTGAAACAAAGGGATTATTATATTTATGCATATATTCCGGAGCGTACTGTGTTTCATACGTTGCCGCAAAATGTGATAATGGTCATGTTTATTTATATGGTGGTGGTGACACTGGTATGGCTGCTTCTTAAAAAATCCAGGGCAAACAGCATTAAAATAGAAATGGAAAGAGAACAGGAGTACCAGAGAAAACTTCTGGAAGAAGCTAAAAAGGCAGAGGCGGCCAATCGGGCGAAGACAGAATTTCTCCAGAGGATGAGTCATGATATCCGTACACCGATCAATGGGATCTGCGGAATGGTCGATGTAGGGGATCATTACAGCAATGATCTGCAGAAACAGGCAGATTGCAGGAAAAAGATCCGTGAAGCTTCAAATATTCTTTTAGAGCTGATCAATGAAGTTCTTGATATGAGCAAGCTGGAATCAGGAGAAATTTTGCTGGAAGAAAAGCCTTTTGATGTTTATAAGACAATAAATGATGTGATGGACCTGGTTAGCAGACAGGCAGATGAAAGGGGAATAAAGGTTGAACAGACAATAGAGATCGAGCACCGGAAATTACTGGGAAGCTCCCTTTATCTGAAGCGCATGCTGATGAATATCCTGAGTAATGCTGTGAAATACAATAAGGATTATGGAAACATAGATCTAAGCTGTAAAGAAATCCCGTCACACAGTACAGAAAGTACAATGCTGGAATTTACATGCCGGGATACAGGTATTGGCATGAGCAGCGGATTTAAAGAGCATGTTTTTGAATCTTTTGCCAGGGAGCAAAAGGGCGGAGCTTCTAAATTTGGGGGAACAGGTTTAGGGATGACCATCACCAAGAACCTGGCAGAAAAAATGGGTGGAACGATCACCTTTGAAAGTGAGAGGGACAAAGGTACGACCTTTGTGCTCCGGGTCCCATTTAAAATAGACCTGGATGCGGATAAACATAAAGAACAGAAGAATGTATCGGAAAGATCCATAAAGGATCTGAATATCCTTCTGGTAGAAGATAATGAGCTGAATATGGAAATTGCTGAATTTTTGCTCCAGAATGAGGGCGCCCAGGTGACGAAAGCATGGAATGGACAGGAAGCAGTTGAGATATTCGAAAAAAGCAGATCCGGTGAATTTGATGTCATTCTTATGGATATTATGATGCCGGTCATGAATGGTTATGAAGCAGCAAAGATGATCCGGTCTCTGGACAGGAAAGATGCAAAGGTGGTCCCCATCATCGCAATGACAGCAAATACCTTTACCGAGGATAGGCTGAGAGCAAAAGAAGCAGGGATGGATGAACATATTGCAAAACCCGTTGATGTAAAATTACTGGTAAAAGTGATCAGCAGATTGGTGGAAAATAGTTTTGGGGGGATCCGTAATGAAAAAGAAAAAATGGAATAGGTTGTTTTCTGTACTTTTTGTGATGGTGACAGTTATATCACTTCTGTCAGGCTGTGGCAGAAAGAGTGCAGAAAAAGAAGATGCAGAAACGATCACAGTATATTTGTGGTCCACGCAGCTGTATGAAAAATATGCACCATACATCCAGAAACAGCTTCCGGATATTAATATTGAATTTGTGGTAGGTAATAATGACCTGGATTTCTACCGGTTTCTGAAGGAAAACGGTGGATTGCCGGATATTATAACCTGCTGCCGGTTTTCACTCCATGATGCAAGCCCACTTAAAGACAGCCTGATGGATCTTTCCACAACCAATGAGGCAGGTGCTGTCTATAATACATACATTAACAGTTTTACGAACCAGGATGGCAGCGTAAACTGGCTTCCTGTGTGTGCAGATGCCCATGGCTTTGTAGTGAACAGGGATCTTTTTGAAAAGTATGATATTCCTTTGCCAACGGATTACGAAAGCTTTGTTTCTGCTTGCAGGGAATTTAAAAAAGCAGGTATCCGTGGTTTTGCGGCAGACTATTATTATGATTATACATGTATGGAAACGCTGCAGGGACTGTCTGCATCAGAGCTTTCTTCTGCAGCCGGACGCAAATGGCGTACCATCTACAGTAATCCGGAAAATACAAAGAGAGAAGGCCTGGACAGTACAGTCTGGCCGGAGGCTTTTGAACGTATGGAGCGATTCATAAAGGATACAGGATTGAGCCGGGATGATCTGGATATGAATTATGATGATGTGATTGAACTGTACAAAAACGGTAAGGTTGCCATGTATTTTGGCAGCTCTTCCGGTGTAAAGATATTTCAGGATCAGGGCATCAACACAACATTTCTGCCATTTTTTCAACAGAACGGCGAAAAGTGGCTGATGACTACACCCTATTTCCAGGTGGCATTAAACCGTGATCTGACACAGGATGAAACACGCCGGCAGAAGGCAATGAAGGTGTTGAATACAATGCTTTCAGAGGATGCTCAGAACCAGATCGTTTATGAGGGCCAGGATATATTAAGCTACAGTCAGGATGTGGATATCCATCTTACAGAATATCTGAAGGATGTAAAGCCTGTGATCGAAGAAAACCATATGTATATCCGTATTGCGTCAAATGACTTTTTTGCCATTTCTAAGGACGTGGTTTCCAAAATGATATCAGGAGAATACAATGCAGTGCAGGCTTATCAGTCATTTAATACCCAGCTTCTTGAGGAAAGCCCTATTTCTGAAAATATAGTGCTGGAGCCACAGAAAACATATTCCAATATCTTTCATACCAACGGGGGGAATGAAGCGTATTCTGTTATGGCAAACACTTTGCGAGGTATTTATGGCACAGATGTGCTGATCGCATCAGGAAACAGCTTTACAGGAAATGTACTGAAGGCAAAATACAGTGAAAAAATGGCAGGCAGAATGATCATGCCAAATGGTCTTTGGGCTTACAAATGTACAATGAGCGGGTCTGAACTGAAAGAAACAGTCAGAAACTTTGTAGAAGGCTATGAGGGAGGTCTCATTCCCTTTAACAGGGGCTCTCTGCCTGTGGTCAGCGGCATTTCTGTGAAGGTTAGGGAAAATGACGATGGCTATACGCTGGATAAAGTTACAAAGAATGGAAAAGCAGTTGGGGACAATGACAGGTTTACTGTAACCTGTCTGGCAATACCGCGACACATGGAAGCTGATCCTGCAGGTAAAAATATTGTATTTGACAGTGAAGATATTTCTGTGAAAGATACCTGGACAGGACATATTTCGGAGGGTAATGTTATTCTTGCAGAGCCTGAAGACTACATTACTCTGAGGTGAGAAGAATGAATATTGGAAATCGTAATACAGGCAGAGAGAACTTTTTCATGGGAAAACGATTAAGGATAGCTGTCTTTATTGTTTTCTTCATTGGGATCGTTTTGACTGCTTTCCGGTATTTTAAGTTTGTGTCGAAAACGGTTTATGAGGAAAGTGCTTCCCATTTGACGGAGGTTTTTCATCAGTCAAATAATGTGTTAAATGAACTGGCAAATAAAAATCTGACCTATCTTCATATGTGGGGGGAGTATCTGAAGAAGGTTTCTGATGAAAGCGAGATCCGTGATTATATAGATAAAGCCCAGGAAGAGGCCGGTTTTTTATATTTCTATTTTCTGTCAGCTGACGGCAACTATAAGATGTTAACAGGTGAAGCCGGGTATCTTGGATTACAGGAAAATCTTGAAGATAAGATCACGCTGGGGGAGGATATCATAACAAATGCAGTAGTTCCCGGAAAACAACAGATGCTTGTATTTGCCAGCCCCCAGTCTCATGGAAGCTATCAGGGTTTTGAATATGATGCAATTGCCATTGCATATGAAAACGCTGATATAGTAGATGTATTGGATATCTCTGCTTTTAATGGAAATGCCAAGAGTTATGTGGTTCATCCAGATGGCCGTGTTGTCATCGATCATTCCTTTGAGGCATGGGGAACCGTGTATAATTTCTTTGGTGTTTTAAGAGAGCATTCTAATATTTCCGAAAAGGAGATCCTTGAACTTTCAGAGAAATTTAAAGAGAGACGTACAGATACGATGCTGGTAAATCTGGATGGAAGTAATTACTATCTGGTTTATGGAAGCTCGGAATGCCAGGACTGGATATTTCTGGGACTTGTCCAGGCTGATATAGTCAATGCCAGCATGAATTCCCTGCAGCTTCGGACTATGCTCCTTGGAGGAACCATAGTGTTCGGTTTTGCTGTCTTTATTATTGAACTGATCCTCCAAAAGAACAGGATAAGCCTGAAAAGAAGGGATGTTGAGATCCTCTATAGGGATGAGCTGTTTCAAAAGCTGTCCATGAGTGTAGATGACGTTTTTCTGATGCTGGATGCAAAAACATATAAGGCAGATTATGTAAGTCCCAATGTGGAAAAACTGCTGGGCATTACAGTAGAACAGATCCAAAAGGATATTAGCGTCTTGGGAAAACTGCATTCCGAAGATTGTGAAGATCCAAAGAAGAATTATCTGAAAGAGATCCAGGTAAATGAGCAGCAGGAATGGGATTTTGAATATGTTCACCAGAAAACAGGGGAACAACGCTGGTTTCATATTATTGCAATGGGCAGTGAGGTAAACGGAAAAAAGAAATATATCCTGGTTATGTCTGACCGTACCGTTGATAAGAAAATGAACCAGGCCCTTTATGAGGCAGTCCGCGCTGCGGAAACTGCCAACCGGGCAAAGAGTACATTCCTTTCCAACATGTCCCATGATATCCGTACGCCAATGAATGCTGTTATCGGTTTTACTACACTGGCTGTAAGCAACATTGATAATAAGGAAAAAGTCAGGGATTATCTGGGAAAGATCCTTTCATCCAGCAACCATCTGCTTTCACTGATCAATGATGTACTGGATATGAGCCGTATTGAGAGCGGAAAGATCCATCTGGAAGAAACCGAGGTCAGTCTGTCTGATATGCTTCATGATCTGAAGACGATCATCAGTGGACATATCTATGCGAAGCAGCTGGAGCTTTATATGGATGCCATGGATGTTACAGATGAGGATGTTTATTGTGATAAAACCAGACTGAACCAGGTGCTGCTGAATCTTTTGTCTAATGCGATCAAATTTACGCCTGCAGGGGGAACCGTTTCTGTCCGGCTGAAGCAGTTTCCAGGGACGAAAAAGGGCAGTGGGCTGTATGAGATCCGGGTAAAGGATAGCGGGATCGGTATGAGCCAGGAATTTATACAGAGGATCTTTTCTCCTTTTGAACGGGAGCGGACTTCCACAGTCAGCAGGACTCAGGGGACAGGACTTGGCATGGCAATTACCAAGAATATTGTGGATATGATGGGGGGAACGATTGAAGTTCGGACAGAGCAGGGCAAAGGAACTGAATTCATAGTCCGTCTGCCATTGCGGATCCAGTCAGAGCAGCGCAGCATAGAGAAGATCGCAGAGCTGGAAGACCTTAAGGCATTGGTTGTAGATGATGATTTTAATACCTGTGACAGTGTGACAAAGATGCTTGTAAAGGTTGGAATGCGTTCAGAATGGACACTTTCCGGTAAGGAGGCCGTTCTTCGTGCGCGGCAGTCTATGGAACTGGGGGATGCATTCCATGCTTATATCATTGACTGGCGTCTGCCGGATATGAATGGCATTGAAGTCACCCGTCAGATCCGCAGTCTGGGCGATGATACGCCGATCATTATCCTGACTGCTTATGACTGGTCAGATATTGAAGTAGAAGCCAGAGCAGCAGGAGTAAATGCATTTTGCGCAAAACCGCTGTTTATGTCAGATATCAGAGAGACACTGATGACTGCTATCGGCCAGAAGCAGACCGGGGCAGAGAACTGTATCCTTCCGGAAACAGGTTCCGATTTCAGAGGCAGATGTATACTGCTTGTGGAAGACAATGAGTTAAACCGTGAAATTGCTGAGGAGATTCTTAAACAATATGGATTCCTGGTTGATATAGCGGAAAATGGAGCAGTGGCAGTGGAGAAAGTGAAGAATTCAGCACCAGGCACTTATGATCTGGTGCTTATGGATATTCAGATGCCTGTAATGAACGGATATGAGGCCACGGAGCAGATCCGGGCACTGGAGGATCCGGCACTGGCAAAGATCAGGATCCTTGCAATGACTGCCAATGCTTTTGACGAAGACAGAAAGAAAGCGCTGAAATGTGGTATGGATGGATTTATGTCCAAGCCGATCGTAATGGAAGAATTGATCCGTGAATTGCAAAATAATATGAAATGAGCCAGATCACAGCCATTTACCCATGTTTTTTGGCGGGGCTAAAGTCTAAAAAACCTCCTGCAAACTTGCTTGCAGGAGGTTTTTCTGACCTTTTGAACATAGTATTTTTGAACATAATATTTTTTGAACATAGTATCTTTGGCCCTGGTATCATAAAATCCAGGATCATCTTAATTTCCATATATCCCGGTCATACTCCCCGATCGTTCTGTCAGAGGAGAAATATCCGGCCTGGCTGATGTTGACTAACATTTTTCTCGCCCATAAGGTGCGGTCTTCGTAGTCGGCGAAGGCCTTTTCTTTTGCTTCGCAGTAGGATTTGAAGTCTGGGAAGGTCATGAACCAGTCTTTGGTTAACAGTTCTTTGTACAGACGTTCCAGGTTTTCTTTGTCGCCTACGGCTAACATTTTCTTGCTGATGATGAAATCAACAGCTTCTTTGATAGCCGGGTCTGCATCGTAGTAGTCTTTGGAGCAGTAGTTGGCTTTCTTGTAGCGCTCGATGACTGTTTCGCTGGAATCACCGAAAATGTAGATATTGTCATCGCCTACCAGTTCGTGGATCTCTACGTTGGCGCCGTCATCAGTTCCAAGGGTTACGGCACCATTTAACATGAATTTCATGTTTCCGGTTCCGCTGGCTTCTTTGGAAGCAAGGGAGATCTGCTCGGAAATGTCGCAGGCCGGGATCAGTTTTTCTGCCAGAGTGACATTGTAATTGTTTACCATAACTACATTTAAGTATGGTTTTACCTCAGGATCTTTGTCAATGATCTGCTGCAGGCAGAGGATCATATGGATAATGTCCTTGGCAATGATGTAGGCAGGTGCTGCCTTTGCCCCGAAGATGGCAGTGATCGGTGTAGTTGGCTTTTTGCCTTTTTTGATCTCTAAATATTTGTGGATGAGATACAGGGCGTTCATCTGCTGTCTCTTGTACTCATGGAGACGTTTGATCTGGATATCGAAAATGGAGTCCGGGTTGATAGTAATGCCCTGGGTCTCTTCCAGATATTTAGCCAGCTCTGCTTTTTTCTGTGCCTTAATGTCTAACAGGCGGTAAAGCTGTTTTAAATTTTTGGTGATAACTGGTGTATCTAATTTCTTTAATTCTTCTGCGTCTTTCTTAAATCCGTCTCCAATAAATTCAGTGATGAAATTAGTCAGTTCCGGATTGCTGTGCAGCAACCAGCGGCGGAAGGTAATACCATTGGTCTTGTTATTGAACTTCTCAGGATAAAGCTTGTAGAAGTTGTTTAATTCTGTCTCTTTTAAAATATCGGTATGAAGAGCTGCAACACCGTTTACGCTGAAACCATAGTGGATATCAATGTGGGCCATGTGTACCAGGTCGTTTTTATCGATAATATATACAGATGGATCATCGAATTTGCGGCGTACCTTATCATCTAAAACTTCCATAATAGGAAGAAGCTGTGGAACTGCCTCTTTGAAGAATTCTACCGGCCACTTTTCCAGTGCTTCTGCCAGTATCGTATGGTTGGTGTATGCGCAGCAGTGGCTTACGATCTCAATGGCATCGTCCATTTCCATACCGTGCTCAGTAGTCAGCAGGCGGATCAGTTCCGGGATGACCATAGTTGGATGGGTGTCGTTGATCTGGATCACGGCATAGTCAGCCAGGTCATAAAGGGTAGAACCTTTGGTAATGGCTTCGTCTAAAATCAGTCTTGCGGCATTGCTTACCATGAAATACTGCTGGTAGATACGCAGGATGCGTCCTTCTTTGTCGCTGTCGTCTGGATAGAGGAAGAGAGTCAGGTTCTTTGCAATGTCGGTCTTATCAAAGGAAATGCCGTCCTCTACAATGCTTTCATCTACAGTTTCCATATCAAACAGGTGGAGCTTATTGGTGCGGTTGTTGTAGCCGGTAACTTCAATATCGTACATACGGGATGTAAGGGTGAAGTTTTTGTATGGAATTTTATAGGTTACATCTGTTTTTGTCAGCCAGGAAGTATTCTCGATCCAAGGATTTGGTTCTTCTGCCTGTTTGTTGTCTTTAAACAGCTGTTTGAAAAGACCGAAATGGTAATTTAAACCAACTCCGTCACCGTTTAAGCCCAGAGTAGCAATGGAGTCTAAGAAGCAGGCAGCCAGACGTCCCAGACCGCCGTTTCCAAGAGATGGCTCTGGTTCTGTTTCTTCTACTGCACTTAAGGATTTTCCATTTTCTTCCAGAAGGTTCTTTACTGTATCATAGATCCCAAGATTGATCATGTTATTGGAAAGCAGTTTGCCGATCAGAAACTCAGCGGAGATATAATACAGTTTTTTCTTTCCCTGATTGGACTCTTTGTCCTTTGCCATTTCCTGGACCAGAGATAAAAGTCCGGTATAAAGCTCTTTTTCAGAGCAGGCAGAGATCTCTTTGCCGCAAAGGGCAGTTAGTCTGTTTTCTAATGTTTCTTTTGTCATTGTATGTTCAACCATGAAATCCATTTCCTTTCTGTGGTGATATGCCAATATCTGGCCCGTTTCATTTTCTGTGTTTTTATGTGTTTATTATAGAAAATAAATCTTTTTCCGTCTTGTAGAATGCCAGTATATTATAGTACAATACTATCAAAAATGTAAAAAATATAGAAACATGATAAAGAAATGGAAAATAAATAAAAAAATACAGGATAACGGAAGGAGGAGAGAAAAATGAACCGGGGGTACCATGAAATAAAGGAACATGGAAAAAGAGAGTTTCCGTTTAATATTTATCCCTGCTCGATCCCGGTAGATTTCTCCCATGTGGCTCTTCACTGGCATGAAGAAATGGAAATTATTGCTGTGAAGAAGGGAAAGGGGCGGATCACAGTGGATACAGTGTCTTATCCTGTGGAGGAAGGAGACATTCTGGCTGTTTTTCCGGGACAACTTCATGCGATCTCCTGTGGGAATGGTGAGAGAATGGAGTACGAAAATATCATTTTCCGCCTTTCTATGCTGATGGGGGATAATGGAGACGGCTGTACCGTACATTTTTTGAAACCGCTTCAGGAAGGGCAGGCGAAAAATCCGGTCCTGATACAAAGAAATCAGCCGGATCATGAAGTGTTTGGAAAGGTGATACAGGAGCTGGACCGTTTTTCGGAGATACGTGGTAATGGGTATCAGCTGGCGGTCAAGGGTCAGTTATTTTTGTTTTTGTATTATGCTTATGGCAGAGGCATCTTGTTTACAGAGAAGAAGCCGGGACATGCAAGAGAGAAAATCAAGGGGATACTGGAGTACATCCGGGAACATTTTGGGGAAGAGATTACGATCAGGCAGGCGGCAGAGCTGTGCTTTTACAGTGAGTCCCACTTTATGAAGTATTTTAAGCAGTATGCGGGGATGCCATTTATCCAGTATCTCAATGATTACCGGCTGACAAGAACCGGGGAATATCTGAAAATGACAGAGGAAAATGTGACCCAGATCGCATTAAAATGCGGGTTTGAAAATCTGTCTTATTTTAACCGGTTGTTTCGCCGGAAGTTTGGTGTGACGCCCAGGCAGTACCGGGAAGAGCAGGAAGCTGCAGCAGGGGTGTCAGGAGAGTCTTCGCCTTTGTTGTAGGAGAAGGGGAAATGTGCTACACTAAGGTATAAGTATAAATGAAAGGCAAGTACAGGAAAGATTTTACGGGTACATGTACTTTTAAGCAAAAGGGGATAAATAATATGAGAGAATGCGGCATGCTTCTTCCAATCGCCAGTCTGCCATCTAAGTATGGCATTGGCTGTTTTTCAAAAGAAGCTTATAAATTTGTAGATCAGTTAAAGGAAGCAGGACAGAGCTTCTGGCAGATCCTTCCATTGGGCCCTACGGGTTTTGGGGATTCGCCTTATCAGGCATTTTCTGCTTTTGCAGGAAATCCTTATTTTATCGATCTGGAGCAGCTGGTCGGAGAAGGTCTTCTTACAGAAGATGAGTGTGAAGAGGCTGATTTTGGTGATGATGACCGGTATATTGCTTACGATAAAATATACAAAGCGCGGTTTAAGGTACTGAAAAAGGCTTATGAACGGTGGAAAAAAGACCATCATCAGTTCCTTAAGTCTAAGCTGGATCCTGAAACCATAGAATACTGCTTTTATATGGCAGTAAAAGATCATTTTAAAAGTGCCAGCTGGAACAAATGGGATAAAGATATCCGCCTGCGTAAGCCTGCGGCAGTAGAGAAATATAAAAAAATGCTGGCAGATGAGATTGGATTTTATGAATTCCAGCAGTTTGAATTTAATGAGCAGTGGAGCCGCTTAAAGGCTTATGCCAATGAAAATGGTATCCGTATTATCGGGGATATCCCCATCTATGTAGCTTTTGACGGGGCTGACAGCTGGGCTCATCCGGAGTTGTTCCAGTTTGATGAGGAATGTCTGCCAAAGGCAGTGGCCGGCTGCCCACCGGATGCATTTTCAGCAACAGGCCAGCTTTGGGGAAATCCGTTGTATGATTGGGGATATCATAAGAAAGATCATTACAGCTGGTGGATCAAGCGTATGGAATACAGCCTGAAGCTGTATGATGTGGTGCGTGTGGATCATTTCAGAGGTTTTGAGGCTTATTATTCCATTCCTTATGGAGATCCTACCGCTGAGTTTGGACATTGGGAAAAGGGACCGGGACTGGATCTGTTTGCCCGGTTGAAAAAGAGTCTGAAAAAAGAAGAACTGCCGATCATTGCGGAAGATCTGGGATTTCTGACACCGGAAGTCCATGAGATGTTAAAAGAAAGCGGCTTCCCGGGAATGAAGGTACTGGAATTTGCCTTTGATGATTCAGAAAACAGCGATTACCTGCCTCATAAATACCAGGAAAACTGTATTGTGTATACAGGAACCCATGATAATGAGACACTGGTGGGCTGGTATGAGAACATGAACCGTAGAAATAAGTCCTTTGCAAGGGAATACATGGGTTGCCGCCATACACCAAAGAAGGAGATGCACTGGGAGTTCATCCGCCTGGCTATGGCAAGTCCGGCGAAGCTGGCAGTGATACCGGTTCAGGATTATCTGGGACTTGGGGCAGAGGCCCGGATCAATGAGCCTTCCACACTTGGAAAAAACTGGAAATGGAGACTGCTACCGGGAGAAATAACCGGGGATGTTTTGAAACAGTGCCGGAGAATGGCAAAATTGTACGGACGCCTTCCGGAAACAGTGTCAGACATAAATATGTAATATGTTTAAGGAATTGTTATGTAAATATTCAAAATTAATTCATGTATTTGCATTAATTATCTGATAAAATATAATCATCCGAAGGATAGAACTATATCCGATTTTCAGGAGGGGTAGATATGAGAGATCAGAAACGTTGGATGAAAAACTGGATCAGGGCATTGGCTGTGGGAACGATGATCACTGCAGCGGTTCCCATTTCTGTTATGGCAGCAGAAAAAGGCTGGGTCAATGAGGACGGTGCGGCCCATTATGTGGACAGCAATGGCTCTTATGTAAAAAATCAGTGGAAAACTTCCCAGGGAGTTTCCTATTATCTGGATGAAAACGGAGATCTGGCGAAGAATGTATGGGTTGACGGTACTTACTATGCCGGAGAAGATGGCAGTATGACAAAGGATGCCTGGATCTATGTGGATGAAAATGATGGATCCATGAAATCCGGCTGGTATTATCTGAACCGGAATGGAAAAGTGGAGAAGAATGACTGGAAGACCATAGGAAAAGGCAAGTATTGTTTTGACAGCGATGGACGGATGCGTACCGGCTGGCATTATGAGAACGGAGATATTTATTATCTGGGAAATGGTTCGGAAGGTTATACCAGAAGTGGCTGGTATTTTCTGGAAAGTGATGGAAAGAAACGTCCGGCAGAGGGAAGTGTTTCAAAGGATCTTTCCGGGGAGTCTGAAAATGGAAGATGGTATTATTTCCAGTCCAACGGCAAAGCCAGAAAAGGTGAAAATGGTGCTCCAAAGGAAACAACCATTGATGGAAAGAAATATTATTTTGACGAAAATGGTGTTATGCTTACCGGCTGGCAGTGTGTAAAGGAAAAGGCAGAGCCGGGAGACGGGACAGGCATCAGCCGTTTTGTATATCTGGGCGGAAAAGAAAAAGGCATGTTAAAGGGCCAGTGGTTTGAGACAACTGAAAAGCCATGGGATACAAAGGCATGGAGTACAGCTCTTAATACCCAGGCAGTGAGAAAGAACAACACAGACGAGACAGCTCTTATGAAGAAAGACGGATCCCGATGGTTCTATCTGGAAAATGATGGAACTCCCCTGTTTTTATCTGCGGATGCAACAGGATTAAAAGACGGGGCTGTAAAATTAGACGGAAGATATTATTTCTTTGACTCTTACGGTGTCTGCCAGTCCGGAATGATCAAATTTACTTCCGGCGGTAAGACAGAGACCGCTTACTTTGATCCGGAAGCAGGCGGCGCCCTGAGTATTGGACGCAATACCAATGTAGTTGATAAGAGAGACAAGGTTTACACTTTTTGTTCCGGTACTTCCGGCTCTGAAAAGGGCTGCGGCATTAACGGCGTGAAGGATGGATTTTTGTATTATAATGGCCTTTTAGTCAGTGCCAAAGAGGGCAGCTCCTATGAGCCTTTTAAGGTTTCCGGTCAGGTTTACCTGGTAAATGAGGCAGGAAAGGTGCAGACAGAGGAAAAGAAGTATTCTTCTGATGGAAATGCTGCATACACTATTGAAAATGGAAAAGTATTTACTTTAGATGAAAATGGTGAGAAAAAGAGCGCGGCCACAGGTTTAAGCCTTCCTTATGCAGGTTGGAAGATCCAGTATCAGAGATAGAAGTGAATGGAGGAAACAAACATAGATATAAAAATGGTTACAGTTCAGACATGACATCTTCTTGTTTCCATATTCATGAAAACAAGAAGCCTGATGGTTCCACCATATGCTGATTTGAACAAGAAAGCGCTTATGCAAGCAAGCTTGCAACACACTTTCTCATTCAAACCAGCGCATGGCTGAACTGTAACACAAAATGCTGCAGGGACATCGGATCCTGCAGCATTTTTGCACTTCACTGTATACATGGGAATACTTGAAAAAAAAATGGCGGTCTGCTATACTTGACTAACGAAAAACTTCGTAAAATGAGGAGACCCCGGTCGTTTCCAACCGGGGCAATTATGAAAAATCTATGTGCAATTTGACTAATAACCTGTTTTTTTATTACCTCTTTCTTATGAAAATAGTATAAAAAATAAATGTGAACGAAATGTGAACATATTGTAAACAGATTATAAAACATTGTACAGGAAAAAGAAACAATATGTGTAAATCAAAAGACAAAAGAATGAGCGCGATAAGCATCTCAGGGAGGGAGAAATGGAACAGGAATTAAACAGAAAAACCATGGTGATCGGACATAGAAATCCGGATACGGACTCGATCTGTTCCGCCATTTGTTATGCAAATCTGAAGCAGGCAGTTACTGGGGAAGAATATATGCCTGCAAGAGCCGGACATGTAAATGGAGAGACACAGTTTGTACTGGATTACTTTGGGGCAGAGGAACCGCAGCTTGTGGAAGATGTGCGTACCCAGGTAAGGGATATTGAGATCCGCAAGACCAAAGGTGTGGCAGACAATATTTCATTAAAGAGAGCATGGAATATCATGCAGGAGAATAATGTTGTGACCATTCCTTCTGTAAGGGAAGATGGTACACTGGAAGGCCTGATCACAGTAGGAGACATCACCAAGACCTACATGAATATTTATGACAGCAGCATTCTGTCAAAGGCAAATACACAGTATTCCAATATTATTGAGACACTGGAAGCAGAACTGATCATCGGAAGCGCAGAAGCTTATTTCGACCAGGGAAAAGTACTGATCGCAGCTGCAAACCCGGATCTGATGGAATTTTACATTGAACCACATGACCTGGTTATTTTAGGAAACCGTTATGAGTCCCAGCTTTGTGCCATTGAAATGGGAGCTGACTGTATCATCGTGTGCGAAGGCGCAGCTGTTTCCATGACCATTAAAAAGATCGCCCAGGAAAGAGGCTGTACGATCATTGCAACTACTTATGATACTTATACAGCAGCCCGTCTCATCAACCAGAGCATGCCGATCAGCTACTTTATGACAAGAGAGCATCTAATCACATTTAACAGTGATGATTATATTGATGAGATCCGTGAAGTGATGGCAAGTAAACGTCACCGTGATTTCCCGATCCTTGACAAGGATGGCTATTATCTGGGGATGATCTCCCGCAGAAACTTACTTGGCGCAAAAGGAAAACAGGTTATTTTAGTAGACCACAATGAGAAGAATCAGGCAGTGGCTGGTATTGAAAATGCTGAGATCCTGGAGATCATCGATCATCACCGTCTGGGAACCATCCAGACTATGTCACCGGTATTTTTCCGCAACCAGCCTTTAGGCTGTACTGCTACCATTATCTATCAGATGTATCAGGAGGCCGGTATTAAAGTAGAGCCGAAGATTGCGGGACTGTTATGCAGTGCCATTGTATCTGATACATTGCTGTTCCGTTCTCCAACCTGTACTCCGGTGGATGAGATGGCAGCAAGAGCGCTGGCTGATATTGCAGGCATTGATATTGAAAAATATGCAATGGAAATGTTCAGTGCAGGAAGCAATTTAAAGGATAAGAGTGACGAAGAGATCTTCTATCAGGATTTCAAGCGCTTTACTTCCGGCAAGGTGACCATTGGTGTTGGACAGATCACTTCCTTAAATGGTGGGGAACTGGACAAGTTAAAGGGTCGTATGGAAGCATTTATGGAAAAAGCACTGGAAAACAATGGCTTGGATATGATATTCTTTATGCTGACGAATATATTGACAGAGACAACCGAACTGATCTGTGAAGGACAGGGAGCCCTGCAGCTGGCAGGAAAGGCATTCCACCAGGATATTGAACTGTTAGAAGAGGAAGGCTTAAAGGAGCCGGTACTGCGTCTGCCGGGAGTTGTTTCCAGAAAGAAGCAGCTGATCCCGGAACTGATGTTAGCAGAGCAGGAATAGGGATCAGATCAAGAAAGGATAGAAAAAATGAGTAAAGAATACTGGAAGCCGGGAAACATGCTGTATCCCGTTCCCGCTGTTATGGTAAGCTGTGGAAGAGAAGGGGAAAAACCGAATATCATTACCGTTGCCTGGGCCGGAACCATCTGCTCTGACCCGGCTATGGTTTCTATTTCTGTGCGGAAAGAGCGTTATTCCCATGATATCATCAAAGAGACAGGGGAATTTGTCATCAATCTGGTAAATAAGAGATTGGTTCGGGCTACCGACTACTGTGGCGTAAAATCCGGCCGTGATGTGGATAAATTTGCCGAGACCCGTCTGACGCCTCAGGCATCCCGTTATGTAAAAGCACCTGGTATTGAGGAAAGCCCTGTAAATATTGAGTGCAAGGTAACAGAGGTAAAAGAGCTGGGAAGCCATGATATGTTCCTGGCAAAGGTTGTAGGTGTGACCATTGACAATCAGTATATGGATGACCGCGGCAAGTTTAACCTGAATGCTTCCGGACTGACTGCTTATTCCCACGGAGAATATTTTGAACTGGGTAAGAAGCTTGGAAGTTTCGGATATTCTGTACGCAAACCTGCCAAAAAGAAGAAAAAACGTTAGTTCGCGCCATTGCTCATAAGGAGGAAACGAAAAAATGAAGCCGAATATTACTATGATCGGCATGCCTTCATCCGGTAAAAGTACCGTAGGTGTGCTTCTTGCAAAGAGACTGGGATTTTCTTTTATTGATGTGGACATTGTGATCCAGGAAAAAGAAGGAAGACTGTTAAAGGAAATTATCGCTGACGAGGGCATGGACGGCTTTCTGGAAGTAGAGAACCGCATTAATGCAGGTCTGGAAGCGAAAATGTCTGTGATCGCTCCTGGCGGCAGCGTTATTTACGGGGAAGAAGCGATGGCTCATTTAAAGGAGATCAGTGAGATCGTTTACCTGAAAATGAGTTATGAGGAAATGGAAAAGCGTATCGGAAACGTAGTAGACCGTGGTGTTGCTTTAAAACCGGGCTTTACCTTACGTGACCTGTACAATGAGCGAGTTCCTTATTATGAGAAATATGCGGATATCGTCATCGATGAAGAAGGAAAAAATGCCGGTGAGACCGTTGATGAACTTAGAAATATCATCGAGGGCATGATGGACCAGAAGATGATCCAGATGTTCATCGATGAGCAGAAGCGCAAACTGGAAGAAAGAGACCGGCTGTTAAGTGAGAAGGATGAAGAGATCCGTCAGCTGAAAGCGCGGATCGCGCAACTGGAAGGAAAGTAAAGTAATAAGTTTCCCATCTATGAGGAAAAAATACAGATAGGGGCTGCCGCTTGATCATCTATTTTGGATGATTAAACGGCAGCCCTTATTTTTTTAAATCCTATAACACTATAGCAATTCCATATACGCAAATAATTTATTGATCCCAATAATTCCCACGATCAGAAGCAGGATCACGATCACCAGTGACACGGCAAGAAAGACCATTTTATAGTAAAGATAAGCTCTTGCAAAGTCCTGCATTTTGTTGTGTTCTGGCTGGCGGGCCAGTTTTTTCAGGTAGAACCAGCCGTAAATGGGAATGTTCATGCACATGAAGGTGTGGAACCATTCACTGATCTCAATGGGACGGGAGTCATAGGGGATTTCTGTATTGTCAAAAACTTCATTCCCTGTGTTGTCCTGTACCATATTTGCAGACCCGAAGACAGGCTGTCCAGAAGTCTTCTTTTTACCTTTTATCTGGCGTTCTGCCCAAGGCCACAGTATTTTCTTAGTTTTCATCGCCTCTGCCTCCTGGTCCATAGATTTCTGCATTGTTCCACTTATACTGTTCCTTACTTAAAGCGGAGCGCAGCTGACGCTGCTGGGATTGTACCTGCACTTGAGCCTGGCTTTCTTTCTGGGCTTCTCCCGCCTCTTTTTCAGCCTGGGCAGCATTCCACTCACTTTCCGTTGGAAGAGTGGTGATACGGGAGATGGCAGCCTGGAGCCTTGCAGAAAGGGAGGCTTCCTCATCATCACCTGCAACAAGGGAAAGTTTGTCGATAGCATCAGATACCAGATCTTCGGCATCTGTTTCCTGGTATTCCAGATTTTCGATCCGCTCTAAGGCCTGCATAAAGGTCTGTTTCTTTACTGCCTTTTCTTCCTGGGCACGTTTGGCTTCTGCGTCTTTTGCAGCCTGTTCCTGTGCCTGTTTCTTTTCCTCTGCCTGAACCGCTTCATACCGGCTGATCTCATCGCTCATACCGGCAATGATCTCCTTAAAGTAGTCATACCGGCTTTCCACCTTCTCTAAAAGACTGGCGCGAAGTTCGCCGTCATCTAACAGCGGCAGCTTGGAGGTAATACTGTTGTATTCGTCTTTTACAGTATAAGTATCTTCTACAGATCCGATCTCCTTTTCTATAAAGGCATCTACAGAAGCCTGAAGAGTAGTCTCTAACTGTTCCTGCTCTTTTTCATGAAGACTCTGTTCTGCGCGGAACTGGGCAGTGGTGCTGAAATAATCTTCCATACCGGTCTTGGAGTCTACTTTGCGCTCGACTGTTTCCGGCTGTATCCAATCCCAGGGTTCTAAGCCCTCATGGATCTGATCCATAACGGATTTCCAGATCCTTCCTGCATAGGTGGCACCATAGATACCAGGCATATTTCTTGGTATATCATAACCTACCCAGATCGCAGTAGTGTAATAACGTGTATAGCCGCAGAACCAGGTATCCTTACTGCTGTTGGTAGTACCGGTCTTTCCGGCTGCAGGCATATCATTGTCCAGTCCAAGTCCCTGGCCAGTGCCGTAGGCTGCGGTAAATGTGCCTTTTAAAACATCTGTAAGCATAAAGGCAGAGTCATCTCTGTACACCTGATGGGCAGATGGTTTTAAATCTTTGGTCAGTTCCCCGTCATGTTCATGTTCGATCTTAATAATGCAGGTACGGTCATTGTATACACCGCCGTTTGCAAGGGTGCTGTAGCCTTTTGCCATATCCACGACCCGGACGCCGTTGGTAAAACCGCCGATACTTAAGGAAGGAACATTATTATCCACATAAGTCAGTTTCTGGAACTGCATTTCTCCTAAGTAATCCAGACCATAATCAATGCCAATGTCCTCTAAGATCTGCCATGCAACGGTGTTTAAGCTTCGGTTTAAAGCTTCACGGACTGTTACATTTCCAAAATAACGTCCGCCGCTGTTGGAAGGTCCGTCGGTCCATTTGTGGTCATCTACCATGCGTGTAGGGTAATATTCACCGGTATCAAAAGCCGGACCATAGTCGATGAGCGGCTTAATGGTACTTCCCGGCTGTCTGGCACTTAAATAAGCTCTGTTAAATTTGTCTTCTGTGCCGCGGCCGCCTACAATAGCAACTACATAGTTGGTCTTATTATCAACGATGACACCGGCTCCCTGAAGAGCATATTTTCCATTTTCCTGCAGCTCTGTAAAGCCGGAAAGAGACTGGTCAATCTGCGCCTGGAGCTGGCTCTGGATGGTACTGTCTATGGAAGTATAGAGCTTAAAGCCACCGCTTCGGATCAGGTCTGATTTTTCAGAATAAGCGGCTGTATACCGGTCCATGTACTGGGTATAATCTTCTTTATCTTTAAAAATGTACTGGAACTGGAAGTTGTCTTTCTTCATTAATTCCAGGGCTGCGCAGTGGATGGCATAGCTGCTCTGATAATTTTCATCCGTTCCTTCAGACTCTTGCTGTACGATCTTAAGTGGGGAGTTTACTGCTTTTTCGTAATCTTCTGGGGAGAGATAGCCTACTTCTTTCATGCTGTTAAGGACATCATTACGCTTTTCTTTGGAAGCGTCCGGATGAGCTACCGGGTCATAGGCAGAAGGGCTGTTGCTGATACCGATGAGGATCGCCGCTTCTTCCGGGGCAAGATCGCTTGCGTGTTTTCCAAAATAATACAGGCTGGCAGCTTCTACGCCATAGCACTGGTGGCCGTAAAAATTGGTATTGCAGTAAAACTCCATAATGTCAGCTTTGGAGTATTTTTTCTCGATTTCAGGGGCAAGAAGGATCTCCACGATCTTCCTTGTAAAGGTACGTTCCTGGGTGAGATATGTATTTTTGATCACCTGCTGGGTAATAGTGCTGCCGCCCTGGGTCACATGGCCGCCGTGTTTGACAAGAGCCAGACCGGCCCGGAAGGTGGCGATCCAGTCTACGCCGCCGTGACTCTTGAAACGACGGTCCTCCTGGGCAATGTAGCCGTTTTGCAGGTTCATGCTTATCTTACTTATATCTACATACTGATAATGACCTGCGTTAATAAGTCCGATCTGCTTTCCGGCCTTGTCATAGACAACGGTATCAGAGAGCATGGAAAAATCGGACCGTTCCATCTGTGCCAGTTTGTCATAGGCGATCTCACGGCACTGGTCTAATTCCGGTTTTACCTTTGCATAGATCAGAAGGCCAACGATCGCCATGATGATAAGACCGGCTGTGATCACAGACAGTATGCCATGGAAAAGCCAGCCCAGGATACCAAAACAGGTTGCTATGGGGTGACCGGATCCATGGGCCATTTTTTTGTGTGTCTGCTTACGTAAGTCTTTCATAATGGTTTAAATCCTCTCTTTAAGTTTTCATTGAAAATTTTTGGGAAAATCCACTTAAAAAATCTGTAGTTATTATAATTCATATAGAAGAAAATTCCTAGTTAAATTCGCAGTGAAAACTTAAAAACATAGGCTTTTGATAGGATATTAGAACCTGCAGGAATATATTTTATAAAAATTAGATATAGAAATTATAAAGAAAATATAAAAAGAGGGAATTGACAAATGGAAAAAAAGGACTATAATGACAACTATTCAAGAGTTAGACATTCAAATGCGAAGAACAGGACAATGCTTTTCTGAGTATCTACGCATGGCAGAGAGCTTTCGGTTGGTGAGAGAAAGCAGCGCGACAGAAAAGATATCACCTGCAAGCAGTCTGTATGAAAACAGGAAACTGTAAGTAAGACAGACCGGGGTCCCGCCGTTAAAAGGGAGCGTATTCGTCCGGACAGAGAGTCGGAGGATAGGACAGAGTGGTCGGTGCAAACCGGCAATAAGAAGTGGTAACGCGGAGTTTGGAACTTCGTCTTCTTGGTGAGTATCCATTTGGGGTATTCGGGAAGATGGGGTTCTTTTTTTACTGTGAAAGTATCGCCAAGCGGCAGTTGTGAGAGTGCCGTAGGCACGGAACAACTGACTTTCAATTGGTGACGATCCGCTTATAGAAAATGGCAGTTGGATGTTTTACATTGAATTAACAACAGACAATAGATCACAGATTACATGAGAGGAGAGTAAAGATTATGAATACACTTGTAATTGTTTTGATCGCAGCTGTATGCCTCTTTGCAGGCTACACATTATATGGCCGCTGGCTGGCTAATAAATGGGGCATTGATCCTAAGGCCAAGACACCGGCAGTTGCTATGGAAGACGGACAGGACTACGTTCCTACAGACGGCTGGACCGTTTTCGCACATCAGTTTTCATCCATCGCAGGCGCAGGCCCTGTAACCGGTGCCATCCAGGCAGCAGCATTTGGCTGGCTTCCAGTTCTGTTATGGGTCATCATCGGTGGTATCTTCTTCGGCGCTGTTACAGACTTTGGTGCTCTGTATGCCAGTGTTAAGAACGAAGGAAAGTCCATGGGACTTCTGATCGAAAAGTACATCGGAAAGACCGGACGTAAGCTGTTCTTATTATTCTGCTGGCTGTTTACACTGATCGTTATCGCAGCATTTGCCGACATGGTAGCAGGTACATTTAACGCGTATACCGTAAAGGACGGTGTAACAGAACTGTCCGCAGCAGCACAGACAAACGGCGCAGCCGGTTCCATTTCCCTGCTGTTCATCGTATTTGCAATGGTATTTGGCGTAATGCAGAAGCATTTACATCTTACAGGTTGGAAAGAAACAGTTGCCGGACTTGCCTGCACCGTTGCAGCACTGGCAATCGGTATGGCTTTCCCGTTAGTAGCCGGAAAAGATACCTGGTCTTATCTGACCTTTGCTTATATCTTTATGGCAGCTGTAATGCCAATGTGGCTTTTAATGCAGCCTCGTGATTACATGACAACTTTCATGTTTGCAGGAATGATCATCGGTGCTGTTGTAGGTCTGTTAGTAGCTCATCCAACCATGAACCTTCCGGTTTATACTGGATTTAAGAATGCAAAAATGGGAGATATGTTCCCAATCCTGTTTGTAACTGTTGCATGTGGTGCTGTTTCCGGTTTCCACAGCCTGGTTTCCTCCGGTACCTCTTCCAAGACCGTTTCCAATGAAAAGGATATGTTAAAAGTTGGATACGGTGCAATGGTACTGGAAAGCTTATTAGCTGTTCTGGCTCTCTGCGTAGCAGGTGCTGCTGCAGCTGCTGACGGAACTGCTGCAACAGGAACCCCATTCCAGATCTTCTCTGCAGGTGTTGCAGGTTTCCTGGAAATGTTTGGTATCCCGGTTTATGTAGCACAGTGCTTTATGACCATGTGTGTATCTGCTCTGGCTCTTACAAGCCTTGACTCTGTAGCACGTATCGGACGTATGTCTTTCCAGGAACTGTTCAGTGTAGATGATATGGAACATGCAGAAGGCTGGAGAAAGTTATTCTGCAACAAGTATTTCTCAACTGTTATCACTCTGGCATGTGGCTTTATCTTAACAAAGATTGGATATTCCAACATCTGGCCTCTGTTCGGAAGCGCAAACCAGCTGTTAAGCGCACTGGTTCTGATCACTCTGTGCGTATTCTTAAAAGTAACCGGAAGAGAGAACAAGACTCTGTTCCCACCACTGATCATCATGCTCTGCGTAACCTTTACTGCACTGGTTGAAAGAACCATTGCCCTGGTAAATGCATTTGGCGCAGGAACTGCTGTATTTATGGTAGAGGGACTGCAGCTGATCATTGCCATCCTGTTAATGGTCCTTGGTGTGATCATTGTATACACATCTGGTAAGGAACTGTTTAATAAGAAAGCTGAAGTAAAGCACAGCAAGGAAGGTAAGCTTGCATAAGCTGGTTCAGGAATAAAAAGGGTTTTGGATTAAGATATGAAATAAAAAATGGCGGATATGGGATTTGAACTCTCATATCTGCCATTTTTTGTTGTCATGTGTCTGTTAAGATTTTGTGTTATCTGGCCCAGCCGTAGGAGCATTTTACAGCACGGTCCCAGCCGGATATCATTTCTTCCCGTTTTTCGTCCGGGATGTCCGGGGTAAATGTTTTATCAATTTCCCAGTTTTTTACAACTTCTTCTTTATCTTTCCAGTATCCCACAGCCAGTCCCGCAAGATAAGCAGCGCCCATAGCTGTGGTTTCCACGCATTTGGGGCGTTTTACAGTAAGATTTAAGATATCGGACTGGGTCTGCATGAGATAGTTGTTGGCACTGGCACCTCCGTCTACTTTTAAGGAGGTCAGATCTATGCCGGAGTCTGCTTTCATGGCCTTTAAAACGTCATTGGTCTGGTAGCAAAGGGAATCCAAGGTGGCACGGATGATGTGGTATTTATTTACACCTCTGGTGATGCCGGTGATGGTTCCCCTGGCATACTGATCCCAGTGAGGCGCGCCCAGACCGGTAAAGGCGGGAACTACATAGCAGCCGTTCGTATCAGGAACTTTGGTTGCCATGTATTCGGAGTCAGCAGCAGAGTCGATAAGGCGCATTTCGTCACGGAGCCACTGGATGGCAGCTCCGGCAACAAAAATAGAACCTTCCAGGGCATAGGTTACTTTGCCGTCCATGCCCCAGGCAATGGTGGTTACCAGGCCATTTTTGGAAAAGACAGGTGCATTTCCTGTATTCATCAGCATAAAGCAGCCGGTGCCATAGGTATTTTTCACATCCCCCGCTTCAAAACAGGTCTGGCCGAATAAGGCGGCCTGCTGGTCCCCGGCTGCACCACTGATCGGGATGGGACCACCAAAGAACTGGGAGTCTGTTTCTCCGTAAACGCAGCTGGATGGCATAACTTTTGGCAGCATACATTTTGGGATATTTAATTCTTTTAAGATGTCCTCATCCCACTGCAGAGAGTTGATATTAAAAAGCATGGTGCGGGAGGCATTGGAATAGTCGGTCACATGGATACGGCCCTTTGTCAGCTTCCAGATCAGCCATGTTTCCACCGTTCCAAAGAGAAGTTCCCCTTTTTGGGCCCGTTCTCTGGCGCCTTCTACATGATCCAGGATCCATTTTAACTTGGTGCCGGAAAAATAGGCATCGATCACAAGGCCGGTTTTTTGGCGGAAAGTATCTGTAAGGCCTTTGGCTTTCAGAGAGTCACAATAATCAGAGGTCCTGCGGCACTGCCATACAATCGCGTGGAATATGGGTTCTCCTGTATGCCTGTCCCATACGATCGTGGTCTCTCGCTGATTGGTAATGCCGATGGCGGCAATGTCTGCTGCTGACGCGCTGATTTTTGACATTGCTTCCACAGCAACGCCTAACTGGGTGGACCAGATCTCATTTGCATCATGTTCCACCCAGCCGGGTTTTGGAAAATACTGGGTAAATTCTTTCTGGGCAAGGCTGCAGATCTCCCCTTTTTTATTAAACAGGATACAGCGGCTGCTGGTAGTCCCCGCATCCAGTGCCATGATATAGTCTGCCATGTTTCTCCTCCTGTAGATAATGTTTTCCAAAATTTGTTTTAAATTTTATTTTAATATCATTTTACCATAGCAGCAATGGGTTCACAAGCATGGTCTGGACGTTGACATTTTTATAAGAAAAAGCCTATAATATGAGGATAAGTACATGATATGTACAGGACACTGGTAAGTGCATCAAACATAAGGAGGATGATCCATATGGCATTTTTAGATCAGATCAGTAAAAATCTTGCAGGTTACGGAAAAGAAGCTGCAAAAAAGGCGAAAGATACAGCTGAGATCTTTCAGTTAAAAGCTGAGATCCGCGGAGAAAAACAGAAGATCAATGAGCTGTATGCAGCTATTGGTGCTGTGTATTTTAAAAATCACAGAGACGAGTCTGAGGATGAGTACAAAATGTTCTTCCCTGAGATCGAAAACGCAATGGAGCACATTGCAGAACTGGAAGAAAAGTTAAAACAGCTGGATAATACAGAAAAATGCCCCTGCTGTAATGCACTGGTAAGAAAAGGGGACGCTTTCTGCAGCAAATGTGGAGCAGCTCTTCATCAGGAAGAGGAGACAGCAGAGAAAGATAATGCAGATGTTGTAACTGAGGATGATTTTGTCCCGGAAGAGGCTGCAGAAGAGCCGGTAAAAGACCAGAAAGAAGACTTGGTGGAAGAGTCAGGTGAAATGACTGAAAATACGACAGAAGAAGAGACAAAGCAGGAAGAGGAGCCGGTTTCAGAGCCGGAAGAATGAAGCATGAGAGAAAAAAAGACAGGGCTGGTGCTTGAAGGCGGCGGCATGAGAGGTATTTATACAGCAGGAGTTCTGGATGTGTTTATGGAAAACGGCATTACCTTTGATGGTGTGATCGGTGTATCCGCAGGTGCGATCCATGGATGTTCCTTTGTATCCGGACAGAAAGGCAGAAGTATCCGGTATTACATGAAGTATTGCCGCAACTGGCAGTTTATGAGCTTTCGCAGCCTTCTTTTAACTGGTAACATTGCAGGAGAGAAATTCTGCTATCACACACTGCCTGAAAAGCTGGATCCATATGATTATGAGGCATTTAAGAAAAGCCCTACAAAATTTTATGTAGGCTGCAGCAATGTGGAGACTGGAAAGGCAGAGTATCTTCCTATTACAGATATGAAGGAGCAGATCGACCGGATGAGAGCTTCCGCTTCCTTACCCCTTGTGTCTAAGATCGTAAAGACAGCAGGATTGAAGCTGTTGGATGGCGGCTGTACAGACAGTATCCCGGTTAAGGCTTTTGCGAAAATGGGATATACAAAGGATGTTGTAGTTCTGACCCGTCATAAAGGCTACCGGAAAGAAATAGAAGGTACTGGTCTGACAAAACTTGTATACAGAAAATATCCGGAATTTGTAAAAGCTGTATACAGACGTCCAAGTGTGTATAATCATACACTGGATGAAATCGAAAAATGGGAAGAAGAAGGAAAAATCTTTGTGATCCGGCCAAGCGTTCCTTTAACCATCGGACGGATGGAGGCAGACCCGAAGAAGATTAAAGAAGTTTATGAGCTGGGGCGTGATGATGCCAGGAGACAGATCGAAGATATGAAGGTTTTTTTAGGAATTGAATAATTGGAATAATGTTTGGACTTAAATGATCTGGGCTTTTAAGCAGGGCGGCTGAATTTCTCAGCCGCCATTTTTCATGTACTAGGAAATTCCGTTGGAACTCCCTAGTACACAAAAAGGCACATTCTTATTTATACCTGTCTATGCAGATCTGTACTGGAAAGTGCTCGGTCATACCGGGAGAGGCATGAGAGTATATGGGCTAATTGCATCCACCGCATCCGCCATCAGGACCGCCACAGCCACCATCGCGACCACCGCCACAACCACTGCCGCCGCAACCGCCGCCAGGACCGCCGCAACCGCCGCCATCACGACTACCACCGCATCCACCGCCGCAGCCGCCGCGGTTCCACAGTGCATCATTGTAGCCCTGCCAGTATCCCTGGCGGAAGCCTTCACGGAAGGAATTTCTTCCACCGCATCCGTTGTTATTACAACGTCCGCATCCACCGCCACAGCCGTTGTTCCAGCCATTGCATCCATTATTCCAACGATTATTACATCCAAACCAACACATAGATCTACGCTCCTTTTCGTTGTTGAGTTGTTGACCATTTGCTAAACGAAGGAAAGAAGCACCGGTAAGTGCTGTCTTTGATACGTTTGTACTATAAGATATGGGACAGAGGGACAATGTGTGCAGATACGGGAAGGGAAAATGGAGTGCGGGAAAGAATAAGGGAACGTAAGAAAGGACAGCAGCCGTTGTAACAGCTATTAACCGGGCTACATAAATTAATAGGGAAAAGAAAAGGAGCTATTGATTTATATGGAGTCATATACAGATATGAAATATAGTGACTGCGGCTGCAGTGGCCGGTGCCGCAAGGTATCCGGTAACCGGAACCAGTCTGTACGAAGCTGTCTGGATCCGGCGATGCAGGCAGGAAGCGGAGTCAGGTATCCACAGATGGGGAACCAGATGAATGACGGGATGCCCCAGATGATACCGGAAACTGGAAATAATTGGGAAAATAACGGAAATTTCGGCTGGAACCGCATGCCGGGGCTGGAGGGCAATGCCTTCTGTCCGGGAAGTATGCCGGGGATGTTAGAAAAAGATTATCCTTTGGCAATGGCCTATGTACCATGGCAGCAGTGGCAGACGCCTTATGGACCAGAGCGTGGCTTAGCCCAAGGAACCATCTTTTCAGAGCTGGACCTGGCCTTTGATAAAGGGAGGTGCAGCTAGATGATGGGAAACATGAATAACAGTATGAACGGCAGCATGAACAGAATGGGTGGTACTTCAAAAGATGCCCTGCTCATGGCTGTCAATCAGGCAGGTTTTGCGGTAACAGAGGCAAATCTTTATCTGGATACACATCCCTGCGACTCTCAGGCGATTGCTTATCTGAAACAGATGTCCCAGGCATATGCAGATGCAAGAAATGCTTACGAAGCCCAGTATGGTCCCCTTCGTGCTGAAAATGCCAGAGATACAGTCTACTGGTCCTGGACAGACGACCCGTGGCCATGGGAAGGAGGCGGTTATTAATGTGGATCTATGAAAAGAGACTGGAATTTCCTGTAAATATTAAAGAACCAAATGCGAAGATGGCCATGTTTATCATGAGTCAGTATGGAGGTCCCGACGGGGAAATGGGTGCTTCCATGCGTTATCTTTCCCAGCGCTATTCCATGCCATACAAGGAGTGCAAGGCAGTCCTTACAGACATTGGCACGGAAGAGTTGGCCCACTTGGAGATCGTGGCGGCCATCGTCCACCAGCTTACCCGGAATTTAACAGCCGAACAGCTGGTAGAACAGGGCTTTGGTCCTTATTATATTGACCATACTACCGGGATCTGGCCTCAGGCTGCAGGCGGTGTACCGTTTAATGCCTGTGAATTCCAGAGCAAGGGAGATATTATCACCGATCTTCATGAAGATATGGCTGCGGAACAGAAAGCCCGCTCCACATACGACAATATACTCCGTGTAGTCACAGATTATGACGTATGTGAGCCTATCAAATATTTAAGAGAGCGGGAGATCGTTCATTATCAGAGATTCGGTGAAGCCCTGCGCATCACCCAGGAGAAGTTAGACAGCAAGAATTTCTATGCGTTTAATCCGTCTTTTGACAATGGAAAAAGTGTGATCCAGCCGAGAAATTAAGGGGATCACAAAAATCCCGCAGTAAAATCCAACGGTATATAAAAAGCCCGGCAAAACCGGGCTTTTAAACAGAAAAATATTACAGAGTAAGCAATATTCCACCAAGTTTCTCCACATCTTCCTTCTGATGGGTGGAGATCAGAAGGAAACGATCCTGTCTGTATTCCTTTAAAAATTTTATGACCTCATCTTTTGTTCCCTCATCCAGACCTGTAAAGGGTTCATCCATTAAAAGCAGATCCGACCTGGTAAGAAGAGCCCGCAGGATGGCAGTCCGCCGTTTCATACCGCCGCTTAAGGTAGATACCGGCCGGTTTAAACATTCTTCCGGCAGAAGACGGCACATAGCTGTGAGGATCTCATCCCTGGAAATCCCGGAAATTTCAGAAGTATGTTTTTTCTGCACCATCATCACATTTTCCAAAGGGGAAAAAGAAGGACAGAGCCGGTCTTCCTGGAAAACAGCGGAAATGCGCAGAGAACGGGAAGCATCTGTATCAGTTTCAGTCCCGGCTCCGGACCCCACATTCCAGATAATATCCCCTTCATCTGCCTTTTCCAGTCCCATAAGAATACGGAATAAAGTGGTTTTTCCTGTTCCGGAAGGACTCATCAGGCAGTAGGTCTTATACCGGTCTAAAGTCAGATCCACATTTTTTAAGACGGTCAGTGTACCATAAGATTTTGACAGGTTTTTAATTACGATCTGTTCCATATCAGTGACGTACCTTCTTTAATAATGTAAGAAAAACAAACTCAAAAACTGCGCTTATAAGGATAATGGAAAAGGTCCAGGCAAAAAGCCCGGAAGTATCCAGATACAGTTTTGTGTAATATAGTTGCTCGCCAATAGAAGTTTTCGGGATACCGATCACTTCTGCAGCAACTCCTGATTTCCAGCTCATTCCCAGGGCAGTCCTGCAGCTGCTTACCAGATAAGGGTGGACAGCCGGGATGAAGAGGTAGCGCACTTTTTTTAAGAATGGCATGGAAAAGACCTGGGACATTTCCAAAAGCTTTTGATCCATATTTTCAAGTCCTGCCAGCGTAGCGCCATAGATCATGGGAACTACCACCAGAAAAGAGATAAAAACAGACAGATTTTCTGACCCGATCCAGATCAGTGCCAGAATGACAAAGGAAGCCACCGGTACAGATCGGATCATCAACATAGGCGGTTTTAAAAATTCTTTCACCAGGGGAAAGGCCCAACCAAGGCTTCCAAGAAGGATCCCAAGGCAAAAAGCACTTAAAAATCCCAGGCAGATGCGAAGGGAAGAGTGAAACAGGCTCAGCCAGAAATCCCCGTCTTTTAACAGTCCTGCCAGCGTCAGTGCCATGTCAAAAGGCCCGGCAAAAATAATATTGTTGTGGATGAAAAGGTCCGCCAGCTGCCAGATCCCGATCCAGATCAGCCAGCAGACCCAGTTTTTTCCATATTTTTTCATCAGATTTTTCATTGAAGCAATAAGAAAAGGATCCTGTAAGTGATTTATGGAAGATAGTAGAAGTCATCAGCCGGTAACTGTCCGCCTACAGATTTTGCATCAGCAGCTTCCAGAACAGATAAATAGCCTGAGAGAGCAGACTTCATTTCCTCACCTGTGATGCATACAATGTTGCAGGCAGGCATAGCTTTTTTCGCAATGGGTGCCTTTTCAACGATGCCCAGTGCAGCTACCATTTCAGCAGCTTCATCCAGATGTTCGCTTGTATAGGCAGCAGATGCCTTGTGATCTTCGATGAACAGTTTCACTGCCTCTTCATTTTCCTTTAAGAAGTCGCTGCGCACAATGGTAACACCTGTAACTAACTGGCTTCCATTTTCCTTATTTAAAAGGTTCCACTGTTCGGTCAGGTCAAGAACCGGCTTTAAAGCTTCGTTCTGGATGCAGGCAGCAGTTGCAAAAGGCTGAGGAAGAACGCCTACTGCAGAAGAATCTTCTTTTAATACGGAAGCAACCTCTGTGGCCTCAGACTTAAATTCCAGAGTAACATCCCCGTCAGCAAGGCCATTTTCAGAAAGGAGATAATTCATTACATATTCCGGGGTAGTTCCTTTTCCGGTCATGTAAACGGTCTTTCCTTTCAGGTCTTCCATAGAAGAAATGGAATCATCAGAGGCAACTACATAGAGAACGCCCAAGGTATTGATGTCGATCACATTTACATTACCCTGGGTCTTTGTATACAGGATACTTGCAACATTGGCAGGGACTAAAACAATATCCAGATCTCCACTTGCAATGGAACCTACCAGTTCATCTGCTTTTCCTGCCATGGTAAAGGTATAGTCATTTTCTGTCTCGCCTTTTTCAGCGCGATCCATCAGTTCAGCCAGTCCCATAGAGGTAGGTCCTTTTAAAGAGCCAATGCGGATCGCAGTACCTGAACCGGCTGCGTCAGAAGTCTCAGTTTCTTCCTTTTCAGTTTCAGATTCTGCCTGTGAGCTTTCAGCCTCTGTGCTCTGTGCTTCTGTTTCTTTTACAGTCTCGCTTTCAGCAGAAGCAGCAGTATTTTCCTTATTTCCTGCACAGCCGCCTAACACTAAAGTGCCTGCAAGAGCAGCCGCCAGCAATTTCATTGTTTTTTTCATAATAAATTATTCCTCCCTAAATAATATAGTAATAGACTTATCTTACCATAAAAATTCCTTGCTGTGGTGGTTAAGTGCTGTTAAAATGGATTTGTTGAGAAAAATAGATAGAAGAAAGGTAAATTATGGGAAAATTATACGGAATTGGAGTAGGACCGGGAGATCCGGAACTGCTTACATTAAAAGCATATAAGATCCTTAACCAGGCAGATGTGATCTTCTGTCCGGAAAAGAAAAAAGGAGCAGGTAGTTTTGCCTTTGATATTATAAAGGAACATATAAAAGACAGTAAAGCCCAGATCGTAAATCTGGAGTATCCTATGCATTATAAAGGGGACGAGCTGAAAAAAATGTGGGAAGAAAACGGACGCCTGATCTCTGAATATTTAAAAGGAGATAAAACAGGAGCTTTTATCACTTTAGGCGATCCCTCTGTATACAGTACCTTTATGTATACCCTTCCTTATATAGAAGCTTTTGGCACAGAGACAGAGGTAGTTCCGGGAATTCCGTCCTTCTGTGCAGCAGCGGCTATTTCAAAAATCCCTCTTACTGCCTGGGATGAAGATCTGGTGATCGCACCGGTCCGGAAAAATAATGCAGCGGATCTGGAGAAGCTTCTTACAGAACATGAGAATGTAGTGCTTATGAAGCCTTCCACAGACAGTGAAGCCCTGGTTTCTGCTATTCAGGCAAGTGGAAGGGAAAATTCTTTTGTACTGGTAGAAAAGGCGGGAACCAAAGAGCAGCGTCTGATCCGGGAGTATCAGACCTTAAAAGAGGAGCCGGTTCCCTATCTGTCTCTGATGATCCTTAAGTCTCAGAAGCAGTAAGCTGTATTTTTTTTCTGTATTCCCCGGGAAGACAGTCGTAGCGCTTTAAAAAGGATTTTGCAAAGGCACGGCTGTTGGGAAAACCATTATTAATGGCAATGTCATTTAAACTGCGGTCTGTGTGTAGCATTTCACGGAATGCATATTCGGTGCGCAGGTTTAAAAGATAGGTTTTGTAACTGATCCCTGCATAGAGGCGGAACATGCGGGATAAATAGTTGGGTGAGAAGCCGAATGTTTCAGCTACACTTTCCAAAGTGATCGGCTGATCATAGTGTTTCTTCATATAAGAAGTAATCTGGGAGAGACGGTCTAAGTGCCGTTTTTGCCGCAGATTTCCCTCATCTGCCTCTGTTTTCATAAATTCCGTTGCCATTTGGTATAAAAGTTCATAGAAGAGGCTTTGCATTTTTAAAAGATAGGCCTTTTCTTTTTTTGTATATACATGATACATTTTTTCAATAAGAACAGCCAGCGCGCGGTTTTTCTCCTGGGACTGGCTTACAAATATGGCATAGTCCTCTTTTCCCATATAAGGGGTAAAATAAGAAACCGGGATCTGGAGCACCAGGGTCAGATTGGGTTTTGGCGCTTCAATGGAGTGGATCTCATTGGAATTGACAATGATCAGTTCCCCGGCACTTAAGGGCTGGGACTGGTTGTTAATGTAAAATTTCAGTTCCCCTTCCAGCACCAGGAAGATCTCCACAGACTGGTGCCAGTGGTTGGCGCGGCGGTAATTGCCGTTTTTTCCTTCAAAAATGAAAAATTTACAGGGCAGGTCTTCGTTTGGAACGACCATTTCATATTTAAAATCCATCCTGTAGCTTCCTTTCCGTAAAAATTCCAGGTGTACATAAGGCTTAAAAAGCCGGTCAGAACACGCAGATCCTGCAATAAAGTATACCATATGATAAGAATGATGTAAAAGGATAAGAAAGTGCTATTATAAAGATAAGAACTGCTCTGGAATGACGGTTTAGGATAAGTTATAATCATTTTAGAATATGTTTGGCAGGAATGGCTGTCATAAGAGGAGAAGGGAGAATATCATGAATTATCTCTTGGGAATAGATGTGGGAACTTCCGCAACAAAGACGGTCCTGTTTGATGAAAAGGGAACCGTGATCGCTTCTGCTTCACAGGAATATCCACTGTATCAGCCGGAAAATGGCTGGGCAGAGCAGAAGCCCGAGGACTGGAGAGATGCAGTTCTTAAGACCATAAAGGAAGTTGTTTCACAGTCAGGTGTAGACAAAGACGCAGTAAAGGGAATTGGTATTTCCGGACAGATGCATGGCCTGGTCATGTTAGATGAGGCCGGAGAGGTGATCCGTCCTTCTATTATCTGGTGCGACCAGAGAACAGGCGCAGAAGTAGAGGACATGTTAAAGATCATGCCAAGGGAAGAATGGATCCGTATCACAGCTAACCCGCCACTGACAGGCTGGACTGCAGCAAAGATCCTCTGGGTACGGAAAAATGAGCCGGAAAATTATAACCGCTGCCGTCATATCTTACTGCCGAAGGATTACATCCGCTACATACTTACCGGTGTATTTGCAACTGAAGTTTCTGATGCAAGCGGTATGCAGCTTTTAGACGTTCCGGGCCGCTGCTGGTCTGATGAAGTGCTGAAAGCATTAAATATTGACAAGAACCTTTTAGGAAAGGTACATGAGTCCTGCGAAGCAACAGGAACACTGCTTCCGGATGTAGCAAAGGAATTAGGCCTTTCTGAAAAATGTATCGTAGCCGGCGGTGCCGGTGATAATGCTGCAGCTGCAGTGGGAACCGGTGTTGTAAAAGACGGAACTGCCTTTACTACCATTGGTACTTCCGGTGTTGTATTTGCACATACCAGCAAGCCTGCCATTGATCCGAAGGGAAGGATCCATACCTGCTGCTGCGCAGTACCGGGTGCATGGCATATGATGGGTGTGACCCAGGCTGCAGGACTTTCCTTAAAATGGTTTAAAGACCAGTTCTGCCAGGATTATGTAAAAGAGGCAGAGGCCAAGGGAGTAGATGTATATGACCAGATCAATCAGGATGTTGCGTCTGTAGCACCTGGAAGTGACCGTCTGCTGTATCTTCCTTATTTAATGGGAGAAAGGACCCCGCATCTGGATCCGGACTGCAGAGGCGTATTTTTCGGTCTGTCTGCGATCCACACAAGAAAGCATCTGCTGCGGGCTGTAATGGAAGGCGTTGCTTATTCTCTCTGCGACTGCAATGAGATCCTTCAGGAAATGGGCGTTAAGGTTGACTGTATGAAAGCCTGCGGAGGCGGCGGAAAGAGCCCTGTATGGCGCCAGATGTTAGCGGATCTGTACAACTGCTCCGTAGAGCGTGTGGTACAGGATGAAGGTCCGGCACTTGGCGTTGCCATTTTAGCAGGAGTTGCCTGCGGTCTTTATGAAAGTGTGGAAAAAGCATGTGACCAGTTGATCACACGCAGGGACAGCACAGAGCCAAAGGCAGAAGATGTGGCTGTTTATGAAAAATATCACAGACTGTATCAGAAATTGTATACAAGCCTGAAAAATGATTATAAGGAGCTGGCAGAATTATCATGATCAAACAGATAAGTGTAATGGAGCCGGAATTTAAAAAGTACGGCAAGGTCATCGGAGGTTATGACCTGAAAGAAATTTTACAGAAAATGGAAGAAACTCCATGCCCGGATGATGTAGTATATGTGGCTTCTGTAAAGGAACTGGAAGATTTAAAGATCGCAGAAGAACTGGCAGACGGTGTTTACGGACAGATGCCGATCCAGATCGGTTACTGCAACGGACACAACCGTAAATTAAATGCGTTAGAGTATCACAGAGACTCTGAGATCAATATTGCAGTCAGCGATATGGTACTGCTTTTAGCAAAAGAAGAGGAAGTAGAGAATGACTATACATTAGATACCTCTAAGGTAAAAGCATTTTTCGTTCCTGCAGGCACCATGATCGAAGTGTATGCAACGACTCTTCACTATGCGCCATGCCAGACCTCTGATAAAGGTTTCCGCTGTGTAGTTGTCCTTCCAGAGGGAACTAACGGGGAGTTAAGCCACAAGCCGGAAAATAAGAGCGGCGAAGAGAAGCTTTTGGCAGCTGTCAATAAGTGGCTGATCGGTCATGCAGAAGGCGGACTTCCGGAAGGCAGCTTTATCGGACTGAAAGGTGAAAATACAGAAGTTTAGAGCATAAAAAAGTATAAATAAGGGCTGTGGTGGAACAGCCCTGTAAATATGGAGGAAAAAACATGTTTGAGAATATCCCGAAAGTAAAAGTTGGTATCGTTGCAGTCAGCCGTGACTGTTTCCCGGAGTCTTTATCTGTAAACCGCAGAAAAGCCCTGGTAGACGCTTACAAGGCAAAATATGATCCAGAGGATATTTATGAGTGCCCAGTCTGTATCGTAGAGAGCGAGATCCACATGGTACAGGCCTTAGAAGATATTAAGAAAGAGGGATGCAACGCTTTAGTTGTTTACCTTGGAAACTTCGGACCTGAAATTTCTGAGACCCTTCTTGCAAAGCACTTTGACGGACCGAAAATGTTTGTTGCAGCAGCTGAAGAGACCGGAAACAACCTGGTATCCGGCAGAGGCGATGCATACTGCGGTATGTTAAATGCAAGCTATAACTTACAGCTGAGAAATATCAAGGCTTATATCCCGGAATATCCGGTAGGAACCGCTGCAGAGTGTGCAGATATGATCCATGATTTCCTGCCAATCGCAAGAACTGTGATCGGTTTGTCTGATCTGAAGATCATCAGCTTTGGCCCAAGACCATTAAACTTCTTAGCATGCAACGCTCCTATCAAGCAGCTGTACAACCTGGGTGTAGAGATTGAAGAAAACTCTGAGTTGGACCTGTTTGAGGCATTTAATAAGCATGCAGGTGATCCAAGAATTGCAGAAGTAGCAGCAGACATGGAAGCAGAGTTAGGAGCAGGCAATAAGAAGCCGGAAATCCTTGCAAAGCTGGCTCAGTATGAGATTACTCTGTTAGACTGGATCCGTGACCACAGAGGCTACCGCAAGTATGTTGCGATCGCAGGAAAATGCTGGCCTGCATTCCAGACCCAGTTTGGCTTTGTTCCATGCTATGTAAACAGCCGTCTGACTGGCCGTGGCATCCCGGTATCCTGTGAAGTAGATATTTACGGTGCATTAAGTGAATTTATCGGAACCTGCATCAGCCAGGATGCAGTAACCCTTCTGGATATCAACAACTCTGTACCGGAAGATCTGTACAATGAGGACATTAAGGGCAAGTTTAACTATGACTTAAAGGAAACCTTCATGGGCTTCCACTGCGGAAATACCAATTCCAAGAAGCTGGCATTCTGTGAAATGAAGTATCAGTTCATCATGGCACGTTCTCTGCCGGAAGAAGTTACACAGGGAACTCTGGAAGGCGATATCATGCCTGGTGATATTACGTTTTATCGTTTACAGAGTACAGCTGACAACATTCTGCGCGCTTATGTAGCACAGGGCGAGGTACTGCCAGTGGCAACCCGGTCATTTGGTTCCATCGGCATCTTTGCAATTCCACAGATGGGACGTTTCTACCGTCATGTGCTGATCGAAAAGGGCTTCCCACATCACGGAGCTGTTGCTTTCGGTCACTTTGGAAAGAGCCTGTATGAGGTATTTAAGTACATCGGTGTAGATGTAGAGGAGATCGGCTTTAACCAGCCGGCTGGAATGCTGTACAAGACAGAAAATCCATTTGCATAATTTCACATAAAAATTTATCCCCTTTCTGTGGCGGTTCTGTTACAGAGAGGGGATTTTTTGCGTTGCAGGAAACTTTGCAGTACATTTGTGATACCGGTGTCACACTTGCATCAGGGCGGTTGTTCGGCTATACTAGCTGTAAATTATGATGTTGGGGTCAAAAGGTATTTTGCCCCC